>SMTZ1_10005655_pt1 | contig 12565 bp, 9 predicted proteins | sample DeeMarSWOR136_30_FD_25667 | JGI IMG/M metagenome (IMG submission 25667) | reverse complement strand
ACCCCATTGACGCCAAGATGACCGGCGATTTCCGAAGGTATTAGGTTTTTATAGGAGGAAGAAGAATGTCTCGGTTCATTGCTACCTCAGCGATCAGAGGTGCTCGTAGCGCAGTTGATGAAGCTGATAAACTACTCAAAGATGCTATAGATAAACTCGGGCCAGATACACCGGTGGCTTTTCCCAATACAGCATACTATCTACCAGTTATCTACGGCCTTACCGGTCACAAGGTAGAGAAGCTGAGCGATTTGACATGGCCCCTGGAGCATTCCCGCAGTCTCCTGCCCCCAGTGCCTCGCGAGAATCTATGGCTGCCCTATTTGGGCGAGACCCTCGACGCCGGCATGGCTACCCTTTACGCCTTCGAGATTATCGAAGGCGTACGCTTCGCCAAGGGGGAGCAACCGGAGAATAAGAACGGGTATGCTTTTAACGGACCCATCGATGATGGGCAAATGCGCTCCTGGGGGATTCAGATGGTCGATGGCAGCATGCCCGGCTTCGCCGCCATCGTCGGCTGTGCTAAGAGCAATGAGGTAGCGGTTAAGATAGTGCGCGAACTTCAATCTAAGGGGCAGCTTGTCTTCCTCTCCAGCAATGTGAACGGTCGCTGCATCGTGGACCAGCTCCTTGAGGAAGGGATTGACTTAGGCTATCACACCTTTACTGTACCCTTCGGCTCCGATACCATCTCTGCCATTTACGCCCTGGGCTATGCTACCAGGGCTGGTATCAGCTTCGGGGGTCTCAAGCCAGGCGACGCTCGAGCAAACCTTCTCTACAACAAGTTCCGTTGCTTCGCCTTCGTGCTTGCCCTGGGGCAGGTGGATGACCTTAAGTATGCTGCTGCAGCCGGGGCGATCAACTATGGCTTCCCTGTTATCGCCGATACCACTATCCCTAACATCCTGCCCACCGGAGTGACCAAGTATGAGCATGTGGTAAGCATCCCCTTCGATGACATCCCGGGCAAGGATGACTTAGAACGAGCGGAGAGGCTGGTGCAACGCTGTGTCGAAATACGGGGAATCAAGATCAAGATTCCCTCGGTCCCCATCCCAGTAGCCTATGGCCCTGCCTTCGAGGGCGAGGTGGTCCGCCGTGATGACATGCGAGTCGAGTTCGGCGGCAAGGGCGGCGTGTGCTTCGAGTGGCTCAACATGAAGGACTTGGATGAGGTGGAGGACGGTAAGTTTGCCGTGATAGGGCCAGATATTGACAGCGTTGAGGAGGGGGGCAAACTCCCCTTAGGGATTATGGTTGAGGTGGCGGGGCGTAAGATGCAGAAGGACTTTGAGCCTGTTTTGGAGCGCCAGATCCACCACTTCATAAATGGCGCCGAGGGGATTCAGCATATTGGCCAGCGGGACATTACCTGGATTCGCTTCAGTAAGGTTGCGGTGGAAAAAGGCTTCACGCTCAAGCACCTGGGTGACATCCTTCACACCAACTTGCACAATGATTTCGGTGCCATTGTGGACAAGGTTCAGGTCACTTTGTACACCGAGCAAGCTAAGGTTGAGGAGCTGATCGAGCAGGCTCGCGCCGTCTATCGAGAGCGTAACGAGCGGATCGCCGGTCTCACCGATGAAGCTGTGGATACTTATTATAGCTGCACCTTGTGTCAGTCCTTCGCCCCCAATCACGTTTGTATTATCAACCCCGAGCGCACCGGGCTATGTGGCGCCTACTCCTGGCTCGACTGCCGCGCTGCCTTCGAGATCAAGCCTACCGGCCCCAACCAGCCCGTCACTAAAGGAAGATGCATTGACCCGGTGAAGGGGGAGTGGGAAGGGGTTAACAACTTCGTCTACGAGCACTCGAATAGGAGCGTGGAGCGTTTTACTATCTACTCCCTAATGGATTCCCCGATGACCACCTGTGGTTGCTGCGAGTGTGTCATGGTGATCATCCCAGAGGCTAACGGGGTGATGATCGTCTCTCGCGATGACTACAGCATGACCCCCTGTGGCATGACCTTCACCACATTGATGGGCACCGTAGGCGGCGGCCTCCAGACACCGGGGATGATGGGGCACTCCAAACTTTATGTCACTAGCAATAAATTTATCTCTGTGGAGGGGGGCATTAAACGGGTAGTTTGGCTTTCAAAGAATGTCAAAGAGGAGTTCGCAGAGCAGCTTAAGGAGGTTTGTGAGCGTGAGGGTGTTCCCGATCTGATGGATAAAATCGCCGATGGCGATATAGCAACCACGGTAGATGATATCCTCCCCTTCCTTGAGGAAAAGGGGCATCCAGCTCTCACTATGGAGCCCCTAATGTAATAGGAAAATCGAGAGGGAACACCTGAAACAAGGGTCGTCTTCCCGGCCCTTGTTTCATGAGCGAAGAAAGGAGGGAGCGTTATGCCAGCAGTGGAAGTGCCTACTGAGAAGTGGACGGGAAGGGTGCACGAGGTGAGACTTGGCGGGAATGGCAGGAAGAGTGTGGTCGTCGGTGGCGAGGCCACCCTGCCCTTCCTCCAATTTGAGGGCTCGTTCCCCAATAAACCCTTAATCGCTATAGAGGTTCAAGACTGCGAACCAAAGGATTGGTCTCCCCATCTTATCGCTGCCTGGGGCGATGTCCTCAGCGACCCTGGAGCATGGGCTAAGAAGGCAGTGGAGCTCGGCGCGGATATTATTGCGCTGCGCCTCAGGAGTGCTCACCCTGAAGAGGGAGATACGGGCGCTGACGAGGCGAAAAGAAACACAGATAAGGTGCTCTCCGCAGTGGATATCCCCGTCATCATTCTCGGGCCTGAGGTGGCGGAAAAGGACAATGAGGTGCTGGTAGCCGCCTCGGATGTTGCTCGGGGGCAAAGGATAGCCTTAGGAAATTGTCTGGAGAAAAATCACCGCACTATCGCAGCCACCTGCATTGCCGATGGCCACGTCGCCATCGCCAAAACTCCTATCGAGATCAACCTGGCCAAGCAACTCAATATCCTCCTGTGCGATGTTGGGCTATCACCAGATGCCATCCTAATGGACCCCACCACCGGGGCTTTAGGCTATGGTATAGAGTACACCTACTCGGTGATGGAGCGGCTTCGCCTAGCCGCCCTTGGTGGCGATGCGATGACCGCAATGCCCATGATCTGCACTGTAGGCGAGGAATCGTGGCGGCAGAAGGAGTCAAAGTTTGCCGAGGGATTGCCCGCCTCATGGGGCGAGCATGAAGAGCGCTCTCTTATATGGGAGGAGGTAACTGCCTCTATACTGCTCAACTCCGGTGCTGATATTGTGGTGCTACGGCACCCCAAAACTGTGGCGCTAGTAAAGGCAGCCATCGATAAGCTGGTAAGCGCTTGAGAGGAGGACTATGAAATGGCACTCACCGGTATAGAGATTTATAAATTCTTGCCGAAAACTAACTGCAAGGAGTGTGGCTTCCCTACTTGCCTCGCCTTTGCTATGAAGCTGGCGGCCAAAGGCGTGGAGCTTTCCCTCTGCCCCTATGTTTCCGATGAAGCGAAGGAGGCTCTTGAGACCGCTTCCCGTCCCCCGATCCGCCTGATCACCATTGGCTCTGGCGAGAGAAAGATCGAGGTGGGCAATGAGGTAGTCATGTTCCGCCACGAAAAGACCTTCTACCACCCACCGGGCTTTGTGGTGCGACTCAAGGACACCGACCCCGCTGATGAAATCGCCAAGCTCGTCGATGAGGTAACAAGCTATAGCGTGGAACGGGTCGGTATGGAGCTGAGCCTTGACGGCTTCGCCATTGAAAACGATTCCAAGAATGGTGGCGGATTTGTTAAATGCGTTGAACTGGTCAAGTCTAAAACCGATCTCCCCTTAATACTTATGTCAAGTGACCTTCCGGCTATGGATCAGGCACTCGAAAAAGTGGCCAGCTCAAAGCCACTCATCTACGCCGCAACCAAAGAAAATTGTGATCAGATGGCCGAGCTTGCTAAAAAGCACCAGTGTCCTCTCGCAGTATATGAGCCTGAGAGCCTGAGCGAGCTTGCCGGGTTAGTAGAGCAGGTGACTGGCGCTGGGGTGGAGGATGTTGTCCTCGACCCAGGTGCCCGTGATTTTGGCCAGTCCCTCACCACCCTGACCCAGCTTCGCCGGCTGGCGCTGAAGAAGAGCTTCCGCCTGCTGGGCTATCCCATTATCACCTTCCCCGGCGAGGGTGCGACCAGCGTGGAAGAGGAGGCGCTTCTTGCCGGGCAACAGGTGGCCAAGTATGCAGGGATTATTGTGCTCGATCGCTTCTCCCCCACCGTCTCCTATCCTCTGCTCACCCTGCGTCTAAACATCTACACCGACCCGCAGAAGCCGATTCAGATGGCACCAGGGATTTACGAGATCGGTTCGTCAAAGCCAGATAGCCCCTTGTGCGTCACCACTAACTTCTCACTGACCTACTTCTCCATCGCCGGCGAGCTAGAGTCCAGTGGCTTCCCCTCCTGGCTCTTGGTATGCGACACGGAGGGACTATCTGTGCTCACCGCATGGGCAGCGGGTAAGTTCGATGCTGAGAGGATCGCCAAAACAGTCAAGGAGTTCAATGTCGCCGAGCGTATCAGCCACCGCAGTGTGATCCTCCCAGGGCATGTCGCAGTGCTCAGGGGCGAGCTTGAGGAGGAACTCCCCGATTGGAAGATCATGGTCGGGCCCCGCGAGGCGGTGGATGTGGGAGGCTTCTTGAAGCAGCAGTGGGCAGGGTGAGGATTTGAAGAAGAGCTTCAGTGTAACCTTCCAGCCTGAAGGGAAAACCGCTCAGGTTGCTGAGGGCGCAAGTTCAAGCTCAACCAAGCACGCTATGGCGATCGGCTCAACTGGGTAGAGCCTCTACTTTACACGCAGCAGGTCAGTGCCTGAAGTCCACTATCGCCCGTTCTTAGTCACAATTGCGCCCACCGGGCAGACTTCTGCGCATAGCCCGCAGCCGTCGCACTTGGTGTCGACCAGGCGATCGCCGCCGAAGGCGCCGATAATGGTGCGGTCGCCGCGGAAGGCGTAGTTGATAGCACCTATGCCCCGATGCTCCACGCATACCCAGACACATTTGCCACAGAGGACACACTTATTCGGGTCGATGATGATGTTGGGATGGCTGCTGTCTATAGGGAGGCCGCGATATTTAACTCTGAAGCGCTTGGGCTTCAGCTTGACACCGAGGAAGGAAGCAATCTTTTGGAGTTCGCAGTGGCGGTTTTTGGGGCACGATTTGCAGTCGACGTGGTGAGAGGCGATGAGCAGCTCAGCGGCAGTGCGCTGCAGTCTGCGGACGCGCCGTCCCTCGGTGTGGACTACCATGCCCTCAGCCACTGTCTCGGTGCAGGCGATTACCGGCGCCGGCTGGCCCTCGATCTCGACAAAGCATAGGCGACAGCCGGCATGCGGCCTGACGCCGCGAATAGCGCATAAGTTGGGAATATATATGCCTGCATCCAGGGCGGCGAAGAGAACCTTCTCTCCTTCCTTCGCCTGGATCGGGATGCCGTCAATCGTTAGATTTACCATCTCCATTCTTGTCAAGTGGTCTTGGCTCCGACAGTGGTAGCAGACTCGGCGGTGAAAGCTTGATCACAGCTTTGTACTGGGGCGGGCAGGCATCGACGCAAGTACCGCACTTAACGCACTTTTCCTGGTCAATGATCTTGATGCGCCGTTTGCCGGTGAAGATTGCATCCACGGGGCAAGTGCCGACGCAGGCGTCGCATGAGCGCTCGCACTTCTCAGGGATGATGTAGTAGACGATAAGCTCCGGGCACACAAGCGCAGGACAGCGCCCCTCAGCGACGTGAGCTTCGTACTCCCCCTGGAAATATCGAATGGTGGTCAGGATCGGATTTGACGCTGTTTTCCCTAATCCACAGAGCGATCCCCCCTTGATGTCATGGCCCAAGTCAGCGAGCAGATCGATGTCGCCCGGATTGCACCGGCCCCTAGTCATATCCTCGAGGATATCCAGCATCTGCCCTGTCCCCAGGCGGCAGAAGGTACACTTGCCGCAGGACTCATTGCGGGTGAAGTCGAGGAAGTAGCGCGCGGTGTCGACCATACAGTTATCCTCGTCGAGGATAACCATCCCCCCCGACCCCATCATGGCTCCAGCCTCGGTGAACGAATCGAAGTCGATTGGTATATCTAACAGGCTCTCGGGGAGGCAGCCCCCTGATGGGCCTCCAATCTGTACCGCTTTGAATCTCTTGCCCTTAGGGATGCCACCGCCCACCTCGAATATAAGCTGGCGCAGCGTGGTGCCCATAGGGACCTCCACCAAGCCGGTGTTGAGCACCTTGCCCGCCAGGGCAAAAACGGCTGTGCCCCTGCTTGACTCTGTGCCAATGCTGGCATACCAATCTGCACCGCGGTCTATTATGGGGGGTACACTGACCAGGGTCTTGACATTGTTGATTAGCGTCGGCTGGCCCCACAGGCCCTCGGTAGCGGGGAAGGGGGGGCGGTGTTGGGGCCAGCCTCGCCTGCCTTCAAGCGACGCTATCAGTGCCGTCTCCTCACCGCAAACGAAAGCCCCAGAGCCCCGCGTGAGGTCGATCTTGAAATCAAAGCCACTGCCCATAATATCGTTGCCGAGTAGCCCTAGCTCCTCGGCCTGCCTCAGGGCAACTTGGACACGCTCCACTGCCAGCGGATACTCGATACGAACGTATATGTAGCCTTTAGCTGCGCCAACAGCATAGCCGGCGATGATCATGCCCTCAATGACCGACTGCGGGTCGCTCTCCAGAATGGCACGGTCCATGAAGGCGCCGGGGTCTCCCTCATCGGCGTTGCAAATGACATATCTGGCGTTGCCCGGAGCCTCACAGCATATCTGCCACTTCTCACCGGTGGGGAAGCCGGCCCCACCACGCCCCCTAAGCCCAGAGCGTTTGATCTCCTCGATCAAATCCTGCGGCGCCATCTCCAAGGCCTTGATCAGGGCAGCATACCCGCCGCTGGCGATATACTGGTTGATATCTTCAGGGGCTATGTGGCCGCAGTTGCGCAACACCACGCGCTTTTCATACTGAAACCGGGGTTGGTCGAAAATGGTAGGGATGAGCTCGTTCTCCTCAAGGGCACCGAGGGCGAACTCGAGACAGGGGTCATCGCTAAGAAGGAAATCGGAGACCAGCCGGCAGGCGATCCCCGGCGTCACATACCCATACAAGATAGGGGGGAAGCCAGGCTTAGTGATAACTACGAGCGGCTCGGCATAGCAATAACCAATACAGCCCACCTCGGTGAGGATGGCATCGATATTCTTCTCAGCCAGTTCCTGCTTGATGCTCTTGAGAACCTCCAGTGCGCCGGCTGCCCGACCGCAAGTAGCAGTGCCAATGGTGATGCGTGGCTTTGAGCTATTTGTAAGAGCCTCCGACTCAGAGAGGGCTCGGTTTCGAATGTGTTCAAATGTCTCTCGCGGCGATTTAATCCCGCGCTTATTCACTCCTGCTTCTGCCCTTCTCTCTCCAGCTTGAACGAGAGCAAAATTCCCTTGACCCTTGTGGGCGATACCTGGCCTTCAACCTTGTCATCCACCACACTCACCGGCGCCATGGCGCAACAGCCGACGCAGGCAACCCGCTCCAAGCTGAACTCGCGGTCTGTAGTCGTCTCCCCCTCCTTGATATCAAGCTCCCGCTGCCATGACTCGAGAATTATTCTGCCCCCCTTTATTTGACAAGCTGTACCCAGGCACACCTTTACCTCATGCTCACCCGGCGGCACAAAACGAAATTGATTGTAGAAGGTGGCCACTGAGTACACTTCACTCTCAGCAATATCCAAGAAATTGGCGACTTCCAGCATCGCTTCACGGGGCATATAACCAAATTTAGCCTGGACATCTTGAAGGATGGGGATAAGCTTGCCCCTCTGTCTCGAGCGGGACTCAAGGATTTCAAGGGTCTGCTGTTCTATTTCTCCCACTTTGACTACCTATTATATTATAACACTTCGTAGCCTCACTGTTAAGCCTCTATGCTCAAGGCCCTTCGAGGCGGTAGCTTTACTTTCTCTCGCCAGTGAGTTAAAATACAAAAGCGTGGAAGAGATCTCAGACAAAATCACCTACCTGGAACTCATTGCCGATGGCACCTTTATGAACGAATTCACCGCGGCGCTCTTTATGCCCCATACCAATATCGACAACTTCCCCTCTGTTAAGGCTCTTCTAGCAAAGCAATAAGATGAACGATATGAAGTATATCTTCCATCCAAGATCCATCGCAATAGTAGGGGCAACCAGCGACCCGCTAAAGATAGGCTATAGCTATATGACCAGTATCCTAGATCTGGGGTTTAAGGGAAAGCTCTACCCTATTAACCCCAAGAGAAGCGAGGTTCTTGGGATTAAGGCCTACCCCACTCTGAGAGATGCCCCTCGCCCTATCGATTATGCCATCTCTAATATTCCCGCCCGCCAAGTCCCCCAGATGGTGGAGGACTGTCTTGCCGCTGGGGTAAAGGTTCTTCAGCTTTTCACTGCCGGCTTCAGCGAAACCGGGGAGGACGAGGGGATAAGACTGGAAGAGGAAATGGTTCGCATCGCCCGCAAGGGGGTAGTTCGCATCATTGGCCCTAATTGCCTTGGGGTGTATTACCCCAAGATTGGCCTCGCCTTCAATGCCATAAATATGCCCAAGGAGAGCGGCCCGGTAGCCTTTCTTTCCCAGAGTGGCGGTTATGCCAACGAGCTAACCAATATCGGAGGCCTACGCGGCATTCGTTTCAGCAAGGTAGTGAGCTATGGCAATGCCTGCGACCTCAACGAGACCGATTTCTTAGAGTATCTGGCCCACGACCCTGATACCGAGGTCATCGCTGCCTACATCGAAGGGGTGAAGAATGGCCCGGGGTTCGTTAGGGCGCTAAGGGAGGCCACCAAAAGAAAGCCAGTGGTCATACTCAAAGGAGGCAGAACGGAGGCGGGGACCAGGGCTGCAGCCTCTCACACCGGTGCCCTCACCGGGGCAGTTGAGGTGTGGGATGCCCTGTGCCGGCAGATGGGGGTCCTTCAGGTAAATAACCTCGATGAGATGGCGGATCTACTACTCGCCTTTCTCCACCTACCTGTTCCTCAGGGGCGTAACGTGTGCGTCATCGGCCTCGGCGGTGGCGTTAGCGTTCAGGCAGCGGACGATTGCAACGCTGCGGGCCTCCATGTTTACCCACTACCGCCAGAGATTAGAGCCGAGCTCAAGAAGATCACCCCCGAGGCAGGCACCAGCATTGCCAATCCTATAGATTCGATATTGATGTTTAGCCCGGAGGAGTTCTATAAGACGATAACAATCACTGCCTCTTGCCAGCAAATCGACCTCCTCATCGTCCATATGACACTGGAGTTTGGCATAAGCTATACGGGGGGTATAGAGCTGATGCAGGCAGTGGCTGACAACGTGATTCGTGCCGGCAAGGAGACTGGAAAACCCGTGGCCGTGGTACTGCGCACCGCTGGAGCCCTGCCGATATGGCAAGGATTTCTTGAATTGCGGGAGAGATTCCATAAAGCTGGCTTTCCCGTCTTCCCTACTATAGCCGGCGCTGCCGTAGCCCTGGACAGGTTCGTGCAATATCACCAGAATCGAGGTGGGAGTGAGTAAGACCATCGCTATTGCAGGAAAGGGGGGCACAGGCAAGACCACCATCGCCGCCCTGCTTATAAAACTGCTCACTGAGAAGGGGGCAGTGCTCGCCATCGATGGCGACCCGAGCGCCAATCTTCATATGGCCTTGGGTTTGCCTCTCGAGGAAACGGTAGGCGGGGTGCGTGAAGAGATGACTAGCGCTGTGAAAGATAGCCGCTTAAGCCAGGGGATATCGAAACCTGATTACCTGGAATTGAGGATTCAGGAGGCATTGGTGGAATCGAAGGGAGTGGATCTTCTTGCTATGGGGCGGCCGGAGGGCCCCGGCTGTTACTGTGCCGCCAATAACTGGCTCCGTGTCTCCATCGACCGCCTGGCGGGTAATTACGACTATGTGGTTATCGACAGCGAGGCGGGCATGGAGCACATAAGTCGCCAGACGACTCGTGATGTAGACATCCTGCTCCTCGCTTCAGACCCCACGATAAGGGGAATCTCCGCCGCCGCGCGCATGAAGGAGCTCATCGGCGAGCTGAGAACACATGTAGAAAGGATTGTCTTGGTGGTCAATCGGGCGAGTGATGGCCTTCCCCCGGAGATTGAAAAAGCGATAAAAGATGCCGACCTTGAGCTTATCGGAGTGCTCCCTGAAGACCCAGGCATGATGAAGCTGGAGGTAAGTGGAGCGCCACTGATCGATTTGCCCCCTGAGTCCCCACTTCGGCAGGGGGTCTTGGCGATAGCAGGGAAGCTCGGTTTAGTATGAAAGGAGGAGAGCGATGCTTATCATCGGGGAATGTCTGCAAATAATCTCTAAGGCGGTGAGGACCGCCATCGAGGAGCGGGACAAGTCCTTAGTCCAGGACCTGGCCCGGCGCCAGGTGGCGAATGGGGCACAAATGCTCGAACTCAACATCGGCCCCCAGAAGAAGGCCGGCGCTGAAGTGATGGACTGGCTGGTGAACACGGTTCAAGAGGTGGTCGACATTCCCTTATCGTTGGACACCACCAATCCCGAAGCTATCAAAGCGGGGCTTAAGGTATGCAAGAAGAAGCCGATAATCAATAGCACCAGCGCCGATCCGGAGCGGCTGGCCGTCTTGCTTCCCCTCGCCGCGCAGCACGATGCTAATATTATCGCGCTCACCCTGCGCGCCACGGGCTTGCCAGTGACTGCCGATGCGCGGGCGGAGATCCTAATCGAGGACCTGCTCCCGGCAATCGAGCAATATGGCTTGCCTCTGGGGAATGTCTACTTTGACCCCCTGGTGCTCACCGTGGATGGCACCCAAGAGCATGCCCCTGAGATCGTTAAGGCGACACGTACCTTCAAGCAGATAAACGACCCCCCCTTGCTCACCACCTGCGGGCTTTCCAATGTATCCAACGGGGCCCCCAAGGAGGTAAGGCCGATCCTCAACCGCATCTTCCTAGTGATGCTCATGGGCGCCGGGCTCGATTCTGCGATCCTCGACCCATTCGACGACGAGCTGATGGAGGTTATCCGCATCCTGGAGAACCGCTATGATTCCACTGCTAAGGGGAAGATTTACCTCGCCCTCCACGATGCCTGCGCTGCGGATGAGGAATTCGACCCCTCGATCATCGACATGAGCGATCCTGAGCAGAGTGCTATCCTGAAGACCATCAGGGTTCTGGAGAACAAGGTAATCTACGCTCACAGCTATTTGCAGCTATAAAGACCTGCCGAATTCGCGCTCCAGTTGTGAGGAAGTGAAGCGGATCATCGTCGGTCTGCCATGGGGGCAGGTGTGGGGTGAGTCTGTCTGCTCCAGCTCGCGCACCAGTTGGCGCATCTCCTCCGGGCTTAATACTTGACCGGCTCTCACTGCGCTGTGGCAGGCAAGCGAAATGGCGATTCTCTCCTCTCGTTTCCCCCTGTCCCCTTCCTCACTGAGGGAATCAAGTATCTCGATCACCACCTGAGCGATATTCCCTCCCCGGAGTAAGGCGGGCACGGTGCGCAGTAAGTAGGTTCGCGAACCGAAGGGCTCAATGGTGAAGCCATAGGAGGCGAGAACCTCCTCTCCAGCTTTGAACATCTCCTCCTGATGTGGCGTGACTTCTATGGTTAAAGGCTCAAGCATCCCCTGAACCTCCACTGCCCTGCTTGCCCGCTGGTTACGCACCCGCTCAAAGAGGATGCGCTCGTGGGCGGCGTGCTGATCGATAAGGTAGAGCCCATCGGGACCCTCGGTGATAATATAGGTTGCAGAGACTTGCCCGAGAACGCGCAGAATGGGCAGGGACGACTCCAGGAGAGGTTTAGCGGCGAAGCCCTCAAACAGCCCTTCCTGCCTAGCCAAGGGTTGCTTTTCAGGGATGAAGGTGGGCACGCCGACTACGCTTGGTTGCCTCATCACCTGGGGCACGGTCATCTCCTTCACCAGAGCGGCGCGAACTGCCCGCTGGACAGTGAGGAAAAGAGTTTGCTCATTGCGGAATTTTACCTCGGTTTTGGAGGGATGGACATTGACATCGACATCCTGACTGGGTAAAGAGATATTGAGCACCGCGATGGGATGTTTCCCTGTCATCAGCAGCGCCTTATAGGCTTCCTCCGTGGCGCGACTAAGGAGGCGGCTCTGCACCCAGCGTCGATTAACGAAGAAGCTAAGGTAGCTTCGGCTGGAACGGGCGATCGAAGGCGGGCTCACAAAGCCCCAGACTTGAAAATCCTGTTCACCCACAGTTATCATTGCCTGTGCCGTTTCCAGCCCGTAAACTTTGATCAGCACATCACGCAACTCGCCATTGCCCGAAGTCTGAAGTGCCATCCGCCTATCGAGGAGCAGGCTGAACCTCACCTCAGGGAAGACAAGGCTATACTGGCTCACCAGATTCGAGATGTGGCTGCTCTCGGTAGACGTCGACTTCAGGAATTTGAGGCGGGCGGGAACATTTCGGAATAGATATCGCACCGTGACCGAGGTTCCCTGAGGACATCCCCTTTTCCCTTTTTCCACCACCACTCCGCTTTTC
>SMTZ1_10005651_pt1 | contig 12569 bp, 6 predicted proteins | sample DeeMarSWOR136_30_FD_25667 | JGI IMG/M metagenome (IMG submission 25667) | reverse complement strand
ATCTACTTACAGCCCGGCGATGGTCACCTGGTCAAGAACTATGATATATCGCATTTTTCCATACCGTATTGGCGCATATATACAGGATAAACTGGAATATGAGGGCTTCATTGCCAATTTGGGGCTGCGCTTGGATTATTCCAATGGCAATACAAAGAGTTATGTGCTTGATCCTTATGATTTGTTCTATAGCCCACAATTGGGAGATCAAATAGAAGAGCAAGCACCTTATGAAGAGTCAAAGTCCTTTCTGTCACTCAGTCCAAGACTGGGCATTTCACATCCCATTACTCAAAATTCAAAGCTATATTTTAATTATGGTCATTTCCGATCAGAACCATTTTCATCATACAGGTTCAGAATTCAGAGGAGCGCAGGAAAAGTCTCATATATGGGAGATCCTAATCTGGAGCATGAAAAAACAGTAGCATACGAGTTGGGGTATGAACACGGTTTATTAGATATGTTTCTGATTAAAATTGCTGCCTATTATAAAGATATAACCAATCAGCCAGGGTGGATTCTTTATAGAGGATTAAGCAACGTACAATATTATAAAGCAACGAATAATAATTATGCCGATATCCGGGGATTTGAAGTTACATTAACCAAACGGATGGGTCGTTGGCTAAGTGGTTTTATAAACTATACCTACGATGTACGAACTTCAGGATATTTTGGATTATTGGAATATAATGAAGATCCGCAATTGCAGCGCGATTACTTAAGAAGATCACCGGTTCTGACCAGAAGGCATCCTGCTCCTTTTGCGAGGGCTAATCTTGATTTTCACACACCGGATGATTATGGTCCCCTGTGGATGGATTTTTATCCTTTAGGAAGTTGGAATATTAATTTACTGGCTGATTGGAGAAGCGGTCGCTATGAAACATTTAATCCGCAAAATCTTCCAGGAATCGTAGATGATGTTCAGTGGAAAGACTGGTATAATGTGGATTTAAGAATATCAAAAATGTTGCGTACGAGTCTGGTTGATATCCAATTATATATCGATGTTACAAATGTCTTCAATTTTAAGTATATGAGTGAAGCCGGATTTGCAGATCAGTATGATAGACGAGACTACCTGGAATCGTTAAATTTATCCTGGGAAGAGGGTGTTGAACATGGCGATGATCGAGTCGGCGAATATAGACCGGCAGGGGTGGAATATGATCCACTGGAACCGAATCCGAATAATGATCCCGAAATAAAAGCCAGGAATGATGAAAGGAAGGAAAAAAAATCTTACATCGATATGCCTAATATTACCTCTCTTACGTTTCTCAATCCCAGGGATATTACATTCGGTATACGGATTAATTTTTAATTTTGCCATAGAGGTTTATTAAATGAAGACTAAAATAATAAATACCAGTAAAAAAAGTATCTTTTCTATTTTTATGGCACTCTTGATCGTATTTATATCCAGAGAAGGTCTAAACGCCCAGGTTCCGGGATCCTTAGAAAAAAGAGTACGCATTGGAACTTTGCAAAGTCACTTCACCGCTTATGGATTCGAGTGGGGCTGGGTTGAAGGTACCGGATTTGTAGGAGTGCAATGGCCTGCCGACTATCTATTCCAGGATAATGCTGTGATTGAGCGTGCCTGGGTAGCTGCAGAAAATTTTGTTGATGCAGACGAAGATAATTGGGACAGCTATGGCGTCTATTTTGATGAATCTAACGTTGGTACTACTGTTTTCCCTGTCGTTCATGAACAAATTGCCAGATTTGAAATGCCTGTGGTCTATGTAGATGGCATTGATATTACCAGCCCTTATAAAAATGAAGTGGATATCTATGATGAAAGCATAATACCGGATAGAATTGTTAATAATATCGTCAATACCCGCTTAGGGCTTACCATGCGTAAGCGAATATTTGCATTCAGCCAGCAATACCATGATGATTATTTTATAAAAGAATATACCTTCATCAATACCGGTAATGTTGATTATGATGACGATATCGAATTAAATGCACCTTTACAGGGAGTAAGAATAGGCTGGGGAGTTCGCTACAGCACCTGTCGCGAGGGGGCAACAAAATACGATAGTGAACAAACCTGGGGAAAATTCAGCTGGGTCACAAAGCGTGGTGATTTAAGTCCTAATGATTATCCCAGTCATGCCGGAGAGCGAATAACAGAAGCAAATCCAATCGTCGAATGGTTACGCTGCGGATTCACCTGGGCCGGACAATCGAATGTAAGAACAGAGTGGGATAATATAGGTGCGCCAGATATTAATGGAAATGGGCGATTATGTGCACCTCAGCATGCAGGGATTGTTACCATTCATGTTGATAAGGCAGTAACGGATAGATCAGATGATCCTTATCAACCCGCTGTATTAGGGTGGCATGCCTCTGATGCATTTTATCCCATCGCAGATCAATTGAGTGTAGTCGATCCCAATGGAATGAAGCTAGTTTATAGTGTGCTCAGCGGTGAGCCTTGTGGTGGACCATCTAATGGTGGCACAAACCGTTTTTATGAGGATAATATCTCTTCAATCACCGATAAATTATCTCCCTGGACACTGCATAATGATATTGGTGGTACAAGTATCTGGATATGTTATGGGCCCTTTGATATTCCTCATGGCGACAGTATTCAAATAGTTGAAGCAGAAGCGGTTAACGGTTTATGCCGGGAAATGTGTGAACAAATTGGAGCCAGATGGTTAGAAGCATATAATAATCCAAGTGACACGGGGCCATTTCCATTACCGCAGGGTTCAATTGCGGGGGATCACGGCACGACAACGACGAATAAAGATGTGTATAAAAATGCGTGGGTATATACAGGATGGGATTCTATAGTGCAGACATTCGGTCGGGCTAAAAGAAATTTTGATGCCGACTATCAAATTCCACAACCCCCGTTCCCCCCACCAGTTACTGAAGTAGTTTCTGGAGGTGATAGAATTACCATTTCCTGGACTTCAAGTCCATCGGAAAATGAAGCGGATTTTGGCGGTTACCGCATACACCGGGCCGTTGGTAAACCAGACACAACCTACGAAGATATCTTCGCATGTGGTTTCAATACCGATCATCCTGAAATAGTACATTCCTATGAAGACACCAGTCCCGTAAGGGGATTTGCATACTATTATTATTTAGAAGCATTTAACGATGGCAGCAATAATACCAGCGGAGAAACTAATCCTATGGGGTCCTTATACAGCAGCCGCTTTTATACCAGGACCACCGAACCGGCTTTTTTAAGAAGGGCTGCCGGATTATCACTTAAGGATATACGTGTCGTTCCAAATCCTTTTAATATTAAAGCCAGAACTATGCAGTATCCCGCCGAATATGATAAAATCGGATTCTTAAATATTCCAGCTTATTGCACAATTAAAATATATACCGAGCGGGGTGATCTGATCCAGACTATTGAACACAGAGACGGAAGTGGTGACGAATTTTGGAATTCAGTTACAAGTTCACGGCAGGTTGTGGTTAGTGGTGTATATATTGCCTACTTCGAAGTAACCGATGATTATACAGATCCTGTTACAGGAAGGTTGTTGTATAAAAAGGGAGATAATACTTATCGTAAATTTGTAATTATTCGTTGATTGAATTACCAATGACTATTGACCCATGACCACTGACTAATGACCAATGACCTTTTCAATCAATTCCTCATTCGTTTAATCAGCGTTTCCAGGTACCGTGATTTAACCTGTTGACTTGCCAGTGCTTGTTTTATCGGTGCCAGGCGTAGGATTACGCCCAGAACAGCTGCCAGGGCGCGGTGGCTCCACAATACGCGATTATCAAAAATAAGATCCTGTAATGTACCGCGTTCAATAGCCATCATGACGATGCGGTGCGTCCCATTAACAGGAGTAAGGACACGTTCCTGTCGGGATTTTAACTGAATATTTCCTTTATTGCAGGCCCGCACACACAATCCACAACCAAGACAACGTTCTTCATCCAATTTTGCCTGTTTTATTTTCGGGTGCTTGGGATCATTTGCAGATACGAGTGACACGGCTTCCACGGGACAAATGCTGACACATTTTCCGCACCCGTTACAACCTTCACTGGTAATAACGGGAATAAAATTTGTAGTATGGATGGGATTCAAAACCGCAAAGCGCCGGGCGGTGATCATGGCCTCGCAACAACAGCCACAACAATTACAGATAAAATTCACTCTTTTTTGTACGTTCTCACCAAACTGTACCAGGTTATACTCATATGCCTGTTGCAGCAAATCCAATCCTTCTTTTTTATCTACATGTCTGGCATGACCATGTTTAATCAATGAAGCAGCAGTGGTATTAAAGGTCATGCATATATCCATCGGGGCGCTGCATGCTTTTCCCAGGTGCTCCATTTTATGACGGCAATAACACATACTTATACCCATGTAGCTGGCAGTTTTGATGACTTCAGAGGCACGCTCGTAGTCCAGAACGTATAGGGCATTTTCATTCGATAAGACTGGTTCATGAACAAAGGTACGCCCCAGCTGTGTTTCACCATCTGTAAACAGTGCTTTGATAAAATCCTCCTCCACGGTTATATATTGATAATACAGTTCACTCAATTCTTTCTGGTTTATGTCATCACGAATGCGCATCATTGAGAATTCGAAAAATCCTGCCATTGGGGGCGGCAAAGTATAGATGGATTTCCCATTTATTTCGATATCGACGAGTAACGCCCGTCCGGCTAGTTCGTCGAGTATATGTTGTGATTTTGCAAGATTCATTTTCCAGATATGACTTGCTTTTTCAGCACTAAAGGGTTTGATAGGCAGGAGAGAAACAAGCTCCGATTCTCTTTCACGGAATAAGATTTTTAATATTTTATATAGATGCTCTGATGGTGGCGCGCCCTGCGGGAAACGGTTCAGACGATCAACCAACCTGCTATATCCTGATTTATTAACATTGTGTGCCATATGGAGGAATCCTTTACCATCTTTTATTTTTTATTACGATCCCAAATCGGCCAGAAATTGCTCGATCTAGGTGAAGTAGCTTTTTTATCATCGGAGGGAATAAAAAATTGCACCAGGGGGTGATGTCCCATCATAGTTGCCCATAGTCTAACACTGCGCAGAATGCGCACCAGTCTTTTTACCGGAAGTCCGCCTTCTTCACGTACTTTGCGCAATTGAAATAGAGATATAAATCTCAAGATCGCGGAAGTTAAAAAAATTAACTTGAATCCTGAATCGGAAATGATGGGTAAGAAGGTAACCCATTGATCAGCATAATTGGAAAAGATACCGCCGGTAATGGCACCCAGTCCTGCTGCCAGGCCATTAAAAATAGACCAGAAGGCAAAATAAGCCGAATTGCGCTCCGGTGGTGCCATGTGGAAAATCATATTTACTGAGCACAGATTATATCCCGACCATACAAAACCACCTATAATGTGAAGAAGGGGGATAATTACATAGACCGACAGTACCGAGGTATTAGTGAAAATCCAGAAAAATGGAAGTATAGTGGCGACTATGGCGGTGACGATTAAAATAGGGCGGTTGCCGTAACGGTCGGAAAAATGGCCCCAGATCCCCATACCTGTGAGATCTGCAATTGCTGATGTGACGGTTAAAATACCGATCAGAGTGTATACAAGTTGCAAATCTCTAATCATGTATACAATAAAAAAGGGGGATGTAAAATTAACACCAAACGACCACAGGATAGCAAATCTTAAAAATTTTCTGTAATTGACTTTTTGTAAAGGGTCGCGGAATATTTTTAGCATACTATTTTGCTTTTGCCGGGTTTGTGCTTGTTCCGGCTGTTTGCGTAAAAAATATATACTGAGGAAACCGAACAGGATCGCGATGCTGAAGAGAATTTTAAATGACCAGACCTGGGAAATTTCTGGGAATCGTAAAGCAAACCAATCCAGAAAGTAACCACCACTTATGGTAATTATAATGGTAATTATGCCCAGAATACTATTCCGTAATCCGAAAAATCTGCCCCTTATTTCTGCTGGTACCAGTGAAGACATCCATGATAACCAGGCGACTCCTGATACTGCACCCAAAAGATGATAAAGTGCAACGATTACTATTACAATTTTTAAATACATTGGGAATTGTTGTTCGCTAAAGACTAAACCCAAGAGTATGATAAATAACCAGGAGCCTCTGGCCAGGGAGCTGAATAATATTGCAATGGTTTTACGTTTTTGATATTTCTCAACCCAAAAAGAACCCAGCAGCTGTGCCAGGGCTGCGAAAAAAGGAATAGAGGCCAATATACCAATTTGTAAGGGTGTGGCACCTAAAAGCAAAGCGAAAGCCGGGAGGAAGATACTCCCGGTCAGGTTGCCGAAGATGTGAGCACTTGCACCATCATAAATAGAAATGCGCAGGCCGTAGCGAATACGCTCTATGGCATTATAATTCTGTGACATAAACTGTGCTTCAATAGACCTCAGTTAACGATATAATTATATGGGAGGGTTATACAGCTTTTACTTTTATCACAACAAAGGTATAATCATCAGATGGCGGTTCCCCTTCACGCCAGTCATCACCAATTTTGATCAATTGTGCTATAATTTCCTCGCACGATGCAGCAGCAACTTTTTTAAAACTTTCTTTAACATGTGGAAAATCCAGCATTTCCTTTTTCTTATTAAAAAGTTCGGCAAAACCGTCGGTCATAAGTAAAATAGTATCTCCTGGAGCGATTCTGGTTTCTTGCTGTTGATAATCAAAATCACGGTGCGCGCCCAGCGGCATACCTTTCATTATCATTTCTTCTACTTTATTTGTTTTGGCTCGATGAATGAGTATTGGTGGCATGCCCGCAGCTGCGGCGGTTAGAGATTTTCCATTTATACGCACCAACATCATGGCCATAAAGATATTACCCATACGCATTTCTTTGAGGATCTCGGTACAGCGGTTGAAGAATTGGGCAATGTCGAGGTGGTTGCCAAAGGCGGCAAACAGGCTTTTAATTGAAGCCACCATGGTACCGGCACGCATACCATGTCCGGTAGCATCACCGACGGCTACTGTCAGAGTATTATCCGGTGCAAGATAAAAATCGTAATAATCTCCACCGACTTCATTGGCTGTTTTCATTTGGGCGGCAATTTCCAGGTGCGGAGGTGTAGGAATCTTGCGCGGCAGCATGGCCAGCTGCAGATGTCGTGCTTCTTCCAGCTCTTTTGTTTTACGTTCGTTGTCCGCCTCCAACAGTTTACGTGCCAGCTCTTCCTTACGCGCACGGCGTTCCTGTTGCAGTGTTTTTTCGGAAAGATCTTTAACCTGCTGCAGTTGTTTTTCCAACTCACGGTTAGTACGGGCAAAACTGCGCGAAAGGTCAAGTGATACAGAGATGCTGACTACCAGCAGGCCATAGACATAAACGATACCGTATTCACCGAGGCGTGGTAATATTTGCATACCGGAAAGAATCTGGTACACGACTGCCAACATGAAGATACCAAAGCCGGCCATAGTTATCCATCTGCTTTGCCATTTTCGAAAACCGGCAAAGATCATAATGCGAAATATCTCAAGAGTTGCCAGCCCGATTAGCACGTAAACGGTAATCCCCATTGCACGACTGGCTGGGTCGATAAGTATCCATATCGTTACTACAACACAAACTGCAACAAAAAACCAGATTTGTTTCGGGATTCGTCTATAAATCATGGCATAAATTGTCATCAGACCAAAAATTATCGCGGGTGTAATAGCCATCGCGGAAGCAATTCTAAAATAATACATCTCGCTGAAATTTGTATAAAAAGGGCTATGAAAATCGCCAAATGTAATCAGAGCCCAGCAAAACATAGCGAGTGAAAAATACAGGTTTTCCTTGATGCGGGGATAGAATGCGAACAGAAATAGATGCAGAAGACCAAGGAGGAGCGGGATAACTAAAAAAGCAATTTCAATGATCGTAATATCTCTAACAACGGTTATACGTTGATCAATAGTGGGTAAAAAGTCATCGACAAGGTTACATTCAAAACCAGCGCCACCACCAAGGTAATGTAATTTCTCCGTATAAAAGTTGGAGTAACGTATGGCGAGAACATGATGCTGTGAACCCCTGAACACAATATATCTCGGATTTCTTTGCCAATGTTGATTCTCTTCCTCAATTGAACTGGCGACTTTGCCAAATTGATAAAGGGAATCGCCATCCAGGTAAAATTCAGTGGCTCCAACACCATGAAATTGCAGGCCCAGCGGCACACCCCACAATGAGGAATCGACCACGATATGGATGCGAAACCAGCCGATGTTATTCCAGCCGCTTTTAGGAAGTCGGTTTTTAATTAAAACAGGATGTACGATTTCCCATTTGCTGTCATCTAATTTAGGATCCGCACCGTTCGGATTGTCACCTGGTTGATATAACCAGTTCTCCAGGATCAATACAGGGCCTGGCACACTTTCCAGACGCGGGGCAGAGATATAAGTTGTTCCAGGTCTGGCAGCCGGATCAATGGCGTTACGCTTGATTAATTTGATTTTATGCTCGGGTAAAAATTCTGCCGTACCCAACAGTTGCGGTGTACGCCAGACTTCATCGGCCATTCCGGCTGACCATTGTATCGAGGCATCACGGTTATCCGAATCGTTATCATGAAAATTAACAGCAAGCCCAAATATATTGCCAGGAGCAACCTTTACCTTTCGCTCATCAGCCGTAATCCAATCCCATTTAAGACGCAATTCTACAGCGTAGCCATTGTCAGTGCGGCGACGCGCATAATTATCCGCCGAAGCTGCAATTGAATCCAGATTTCCTTCCGAATAAAGATTATCTACTCCGTGCAAACTATCGGTATCGCTGCTGTCCAGGGCTGTAAGACGCGCATTGACAATTCCAACCAGAGGTTTTAAAGTTGGATCGGGATCAAATTTGAGTTCCATGCAGTCGTTAGAAGGCCTTGCCTTGCAGTTTAATCGAATGGTATCATCCATTATTTCTGCATAGAGATAAAAATAGGTGCTATCCCAGGCCATCCAGACTTTTGCTGACAGATCGGCATCCGAACGGGGCTGCGGACCGCTGCGTGGTAAGAAATCGGTATGCGGGATATAGAGATACCCTTCCTCAGGACCGCTTAGTTGAGTATAAAAAGAATCCTTCTGCGCATCGATGAGGATGCCTAAAGCACCATGGCTTATTTTTATATTGAAAATTAAGGTTAATATTATTACCAATTTTAATTTCATTTCCCTACCCGGCTAATGCTTATTATTCTATACGTGATTATGTAAATAAAGGTACACAAAAATAAAAATATTAATCCAACTTCATATTAACAATATATTAAATATTTTATTAAAAATCCGTTTTTAGTTTAGATGCGACAGTATGGTTATCAAAAATTTCTTCTGCACCATTTTTGGATCAAAATTTCATATTTTCTTCACTTTTAATAAAAAAATTATACTATATTTATAACACAATCCTCAAATTTTTCAGACATACAGATGATCAATAACCTTAAGATTGCGCTTCAGAGGCAAAAAAAGCTAATAGCGCTATTTCTTCTCACCATTATCGTACCTTCACTCGTGCTCAGTATATTCGGTGTCACGGCAATCCGGAATGAAAAATTTAGATTGACCCAGCAATTTGAAAGCAGCCATAAAAGAATTGCTGATTATTTGAAGACAAATATAAGCTCTAAGTTAAACGATCTGGAAAACGTCATGCAAAGTTTAGTCCAATATCCGGTATTTTCAGGAAAGGACTTTGAAGCGATAAAAGATTTGCTTAACAATCGCCTGGTGCAAAATGATTTTGTAGAACAAATTATCGTTATTTACGAAGATGAAGATCCCTTTTTCCCTCTTTTTCCGATTACGGCAAAAGAATCGTCTCCACTGGTAACATCATATTTGAGCGATACTCAGCAGATTAAATTAAAAAAAGCCGAAGAATTTGAATATGTGCATAAAAATTATTCCATGTCAATATCCCTGTATAATGAGCTGTTATCCAGTTTAAAGGATAGAAACGAACAGGCAAGAATGCTCAATCATATTGCTCGTACTTTAATAAAGCAAAATAAGTATCAGCGTGCTCTTAAAATCTACGATAGAATTATAGAAGATTACACAGATACCAAAACATCCTCCAGTTTGCCCTTATTACTAGTGGCTCAATTACAAAAAATTGACTGCTACCAGCTGCTTGGAGATTTTCGAAATGCGCTAAAGCACGCTTTTGATATTTACAAGGAGGTCCTCCAGAATTCACTACGTTTAAATGAAGACCAATTTTTTACCTACGCTGATATCATAAGAGAGAGAATTGGATACTTATTATCACAAAGTTCATTTGATGATGCATTCGGTCAGGAGTTTGAAAAATTAACAGCTATGCATCGCTCCATACTTGAGCAGTGGCAAATTATTAGTGAATTAAGAAACAAATGTATCCCTGAAATCCGCGAAAGATTTTTTAGTGATGAATCTATTCATGAGGTACCGCTTCATTATGCAAAATCCGTTAATAAAAGAAATTACCTTATTACAGGAGTTCTGATTCCGCTGCCGGAGAAAGAGAGTAGCCGGGGATTGCTAGGGATAATGATTAAAAATGAATATCTGGAAAGAGAATTGTTAAACAAACTTATAAAAGAAGCTCAATTAAATGAAAATACGTTGCTCATAATTTCAGATCTTTCCGGCGGAATAGTATATGGTAACAATTTAAAGTCAGATAAATTTTATAAAATAGCCGCCTTTTTTGAAGATAATTTTCCTCCATGGAGAATTGAAATATCAGACACACAAGCTGGCGAAAAGGAGATTTTTGCCATTCATAAAAGTTTCTATTTCTGGACAATTATCACTCTGCTTATTATTCTCAGTTTTGGGTTGGTACTGATCATAAGAACGGTTGCTCATGAAATGGAGGTTCTCAAAATAAAGTCAGATTTTGTTTCTTCAGTCTCGCACGAATTTAAAACCCCATTAACTTCGATAAAGGCTTTAACAGAAAGACTACTGCAAGGCAAGGTTAAAAATCCGGTGAAGATGAGGCAATATTTTTCTGTAATCTCGCAGGATACAGATAGACTGACTCGTTTGGTTGGCAATATTTTAGATTTTTCAAAGATAGAGGAAGGGAAAAAAGAATATGATTTTGAGGAAACTGACATAGTTCTCTGGTTGGATAAAACATTACAAAATTTTAAAAAAGAGAATATGCAAAGAGTGATCGAAATTAAAACCCTCCTTGCGAATAACATTCCCCCTTTAAAAATTGACAAAAACGCATTAACCCAGGTTATATATAATCTTTTGGACAATGCCCTCAAATTTTCAGGGCAAAAAAAGGAGGTGCAAGTAATTATAGTAAGAGAAGTGAATAACCTGATTATAAAGGTTAGCGATAACGGTATAGGTATACACCAGAATGAATTGGAAAAAATATTTGAAAAGTTTTATCAAGGGAGAAACGCCATCAAATATTCTGCAAAAGGTACGGGCTTGGGATTGACACTGGTGAAGCATATAGTTGAAGCCCATGGAGGAGATATTACTGTTGAAAGCAAATTAGGTCATGGTTCTACATTTTCCATGGTTCTACCAATCAAGAATAACATAAAGTGAGGTCTTATGTCCAAGAAAATTCTCATTGTGGAAGATGATCCCGGGATACAATTGAGTATCAAGGATGAATTTGAATCTTTAGGGTATCGGGTACTCACTGCGGCTAATGGGGAGGAAGGATTAGAGATGGTAAGAAAACAGAACCCGGATCTGATTATTCTGGATATTATGCTGCCTGTACTTGATGGGTATGAAGTTTGCAAAAAGTTAAGAAGGGATGGGGATAATACGCCAATTCTTATGTTAACGGTAAAAGATAAAGAAATAGATAAAGTATTGGGCCTGGAGTTAGGTGCCGATGACTATGTGACTAAACCTTTTAGTTTGCGCGAACTTGCTGCCCGGGTAAAAGCAATTTTACGCCGGATAGAGGAATGCTCAAATGAAATAGTATGTTATCGTATTGGGCAAGTCGAATTTGATTTTAAAAAATATCAAGCAATGAAGGGTGATCAAAAAGTAGAATTTACTCCCTTGGAATTTCAGATTCTCAAGCTGTTAATCCAGAAAAAGGATCAAGTGCTTACCCGGGATGATTTTCTAAATGAAATCTGGGGAGAAGATAATCTTGTGGTGAGTTACAGGACCATCGACAGCCACATAGCCAATATCCGTAAAAAAATTGAAGATAATCCGTCGAATCCGAAATATATCCTGAGTATCAGAGGGGTAGGCTATAAATTATCGGAATAAATTTGCATACTAATTGTGCTAAAATGTGTTCATATCTTCACACTTCCTTAACACATCCCCGCTTGCTACGATTTATATTGTAGCAAAAATAAGGAACTGTGTCATGAAACGTATTAAAAAATTATTCATTATCGTCCTTTTAACAAGTATCTCTCTTCTCTTTATTTTAAATACGGCATCTTCGCAGGATACCGCTGGTCAACTTTTCGAAAAAGCACTTTATTTGGAAGAAGGTAAGGGGGATTTACAGTCAGCAATTGAATTATACAAACAGATT
>SMTZ1_10015019_pt1 | contig 12573 bp, 10 predicted proteins | sample DeeMarSWOR136_30_FD_25667 | JGI IMG/M metagenome (IMG submission 25667) | reverse complement strand
TTTTAATAAGGGCTATTGTTCTATCCGTTAGCCCCCAGGTATCAATAATGACCCCGGGGAAAAAATAACCAGGAATTCCAGGCTCCCCAATGGCCAAAGAGGTATTCCCTAAATTCTTCTTGATTAAATATTCGGCAATAGCGCGATAATCTTTGCCATAAGGCCACTTGTAACTTTTATGAAAATCTCTTGAGAAATAACTTAAAAAATGAATCGTTGCCAATATGAATGGGATCATGATTAACATTAAATGAAATTTAGGCTGAATATGACCTGAAAATCTATTGAAGAGAGTCCTTGTCGACAACACCCCCAATAGAACAATCAAGGGCATCAAAGCAGTTGCATAACGATGTCCCTTCATACAATCTCCTCTTACACTCACAATAAAGCCACCATAAATTAAAATGAATAGAATGAGAAACTTCTCCGTGCCCGAAAAACTTAATCTAAGTATCCAAACAAACAAAACCGGGATAATAAATAATGAAATATTATTTACCGTTGTAAAATCGACCATATAGCTCACACCTCCCTGTAATAACCTCCAGAATCCCGTACTCCCTTTAACAATAACAGTGTTAGGGAGGAAACTTTCATAATAACCTGTGCGCCAAATATGATATGATGCTACTAATGCTATGCCTAATAGTACTGGTAAGATTATTCTACGCCAAGAACTTGCTCTTTTGTAATTAAATGATACACATAAAATGAGAATTGTGGTAAAAATAATTCCGTCAAATCTCGTTAAAGAAGGTAACGCTATACTAACCCCTTTTACTAGCGACACGAGGAATGATTCGTTCTTCATTGTTACAATCCAAACGGCAAAAACTAACGAAAACATAAAAAGCGGAGTTTCAAGAGTTCCAGATGCCCAATATAAAATAGAGGGGAAACTCAATATGAGAAGGGATAGTCCGAATGTTTCAATCCAAAAATAAATAGGAGTATTGTTCTTATCCCTTCTCAGGATTAATATACAGAACAAGACCGATAATAGAGTAAAAATAACTCCTACCCATTTGGCAAATATGGGTATGTCAAATCCCAGTTTTGAAGCGATCCCTAGTAAAATAACCCAAAGAAAATTTGAATATCCTTCAACTCGTTCGCCTACATTAAATACCAGTCCATTCCCATCAATAAAATTTCGAGCGTAGCGAAAAGTTATATAAGCATCATCGACTTCTATCGTAGGTATTGATGATTGAAAAAGAATAAAACCAAATATTACAAGTAAAACTGCAACCTTTATGGCAAGAATCTTATTTCGCTCATCAAGGAATCTCGATCTTTTTCTCAAAGAGAATTCCATTCATCAGACCTGTCAATAAATTTTAATGCATATTAGCAAGGGAAAAACAGCTCTACCAGTAAAGGATTACAGTTATCATCAAAACAAAAATGCAGATGTTCAATATTATTGGTTTATCTTTTAGGATGATACTTTCTGGGTTTCCCCCTTCGTTCTTCTGATGGATGAGGTAGAGATAGCGAAAAATCCCAAATAAAACCAAGGGAATGGTGTATTTTAGATCGGTCGTCCCGAATTTTTGCGTCGTTTCTGTTGCCATAGTATAGAGCGCGTATGACATGAGGGTTGAAGCCGTAACTACAGCAATCATCTGATCGAGGAGATAAGGATTATACTCCTTGAGACTCTTCCTGTGATTGACTGCCTCTCCTTCCAGATTGATAAGCTCATGCCTCCTTTTACAAAAGCTTAAAAATAAGGCCAAAAGCATCGTACAAACGAGAAACCATGTCGACACGGGGACATCAAGAACCACCGCACCAGCAAGGACCCTCAAAACAAATCCTGCTGCGACGCAAAAGACGTCCAAGATGATGATGTGCTTCAACGAAAAGGTATATGCCAGTTGGAGGATGAAATAACTGAGAACGACTACGCCAAAAGAGACGTTGAGAATGAAGGAAAAAACCAAAACCGCAGTTCCTATGAAAATGAAAGCAAGGATTGCATTCGTGGGTTTTAGCTTTCCCGAGGCTAAGGGCCTTTGAGATTTCTTTGGATGGCATCTGTCCTTTTCAATATCGACGAGATCATTGAAGATATAAACGCTCCCACTCAGAAGTATGAAAAGAATAAAGGCCTCCAGAACTCTTAAGAAATTTTGTCCATAGAATAGATTTTGGGAGAAAATCAACGCTGCGAAAAGGACTATATTCTTAGTCCACTGTTTCGGCCGCATCGAGATAAGAATCTGCTTCAGGCCATTCTCACGAAGCTTAATTGCTAGAACACTTATTTGCTGAACAAATTCCATATATCTGCCTTATCAATTGTTGCATTAATCCATTGTTATCGAATACTAAAAATAGACCGCTTCACTCCGCTTATATTCTCCGTTGATGTAGTTAACATCTTTTAGCTTGTTTAAATCAGATTCCACCATCATCGCGATCAGCTCTTCAAAACTGACCCTAGGTTTCCAACACAATATCTTTTTTGCCTTCGATGCATCCCCTAACAATCGATTGACTTCTGCCGGCCTGATTAAATTTTTATCCATCACAATATGATCTTCCCAGTTCAACCCCACACAGGTGAAGGCAATTTGTAATAGCTTTCTCACCGTATGAGCCTTTCCTGTCGCAACCACATAATCGGTTGCCTCATCTTGCTGAAGCATTAACCACATCGCCTCCACGTATTCCTTCGCGTAACCCCAATCTCGCTGTGAATTCAAATTCCCCATTTTTAACTCTTTTTGAAGTCCTAATTTTATCTTGGCCACGCCGTGAGAGACCTTTCGGGTTACGAATTCCAACCCACGGCGTGGCGATTCGTGGTTGAAGAGGATGCCGGAACAAGCGAATATGCCATAGCTTTCACGATAATTCACGGTGATATAGTGCCCGTAGACTTTCGCCACACCGTAGGGACTCTTCGGATAAAAGGGAGTCTTCTCATTTTGTGGAACCTCTTGCACCGAACCAAACATCTCGCTGCTTGAAGCCTGATAAAGCTTTATCTTGGGATTCACTACCCGAATGGCCTCCAAAATCCTTGTTACACCTAAGGCAGTGAATTCCCCCGTCAGTACGGGCTGATTCCATGATGTGGGCACGAAACTTTGCGCACCGAGGTTATATACCTCATCGGGTTTTGCATATTGAATGGCTTCAATGAGGGAGTTTTGATCCAGCAGGTCCCCCTGAATCAATTCGAGTTTATTTCTAATATGTTCTATTCTCTCATAGTTTGGCGAGCTGCTTCGCCGCACAAGGCCAAATACCTTATAACCCTTTTCGAGAAGGAATTCGGATAAATACGATCCATCCTGCCCTGTAACACCAGTTATTAGTGCCCGTTTCTTCACCATATCATCACCTTTTAATTCCTCACTAATTTCCCCTCTGTATTTCGTTATACAATGATGCGATATAAAAGATTATAAAAAATGATGGATACTGATGATCGTCTACAATCGATTTGCAATGAGTGTGAGGGAGTAGCCAAGGTATTCACTAAATGGCCACCCAATCTCTGGTATACAAACCCAAGGCGGAATCTTAAAATGATCTCCTTTCCCGCGAAAACTCCCGTGAATCAATAGGTTTCGTAGGCCCCAGTATGATTTCCATAGGAAAAAGTTGTTCACCGAGTATGAAAAATCCGCTCCCCTGATCTGAACATCCGTGAGAGGAAGATGAACGCACAAACTGCGGAGTTCGGTCCTAGTGTAAGGTTTCTCGAAGCCAACTGACCACCAGCCCATTTTTTCAGCAATAAACTTCCAAAGGCGATAGAATGGGCATAAGGCGTTGGGAACATGGATTCCAATGATACCTCCTGAACGAACCAGCCAAGTGTGTTTAGCAATACTTTCTCGTCGTTGCTCACCATCGAAATGTTCAATAAGGCCAAATGATGCGGCTACGTCAAATTGCCCTTTCAGTCCAGCTGGCAGGTTGAATATATCTTCCTGGCGGCATGTCACCGCCAGCCCAAGGGCAGTTGCGAGCCTGGCAGCCCGATCTAGGGCTACCTCCGAAATATCCAATAAGACTACCTTGGCTCCCTGTAGGGCCAAAGCCAGTGAAGAACGACCCATGCCTGACCCCACTTCACAAACGCGTAACTTTGATAGATCCGGGTACTTCCAAATTATGTGGCGGATAAATGGATGGCTTAAGGGTTGTTTCCTGAGACTCTCAGCAAGAGTAACAATATTTTCTTGATCATTTAGCCAGTTCTGATCCCAGATCTTTTTAGACTTTTCCGTATCCATGATAGTGAAATGGCCTGTTCCCTTTCATACATAAACACCGCAAAGGCAGCATCCGAGCCCACGTTTGGATGCTCAAACCCAGTTTATCTGTGGCTATCTCCTGCGTTGTCAATGAAACAGGGTCTCTCGATCTCAAAAGGGAAGTCTTCTTAGAACTTAGGTTCGTTTTTGAGATCAATTTTTTGCCGCCATGCCGCATACCGCCGATACAAGGCATAGAATACCCTGAGCAACTGTAGCTGTTGGAGCATGCGTATTATCGCCGAGAATGTGCGATCCCTCCTGCTCTCGCCAAGCCGAGGCACGATGACGCTGAAGCTACCCCTAAGGTCAAGGCCAGTCTCTTCGTCCCAGCGGCGGAGATGCGGGACAGTGGATTTATCGAATGTGTAGTGATTTAGGTCTGTACCAAGCTTGCACTCTGATTCAAACTCCGGATTGTCATATCTGGTGTATACTCGCTTTTCAAGTTGAGTGAGAGAGCGGTGTGGGTAGTGCTTCATGACAAGCCGCCGTGAGCACTCCTTGGTGAGTCCCAAAGGGACACTAGCGTATATGCCGTAGTCTATGTATCTAGTGTTCTTGAAAAGCTTGATCGTGCCCGACGCATATAGGACATAATGCTTGCGGTCGCGCCAGCTTTCCTGCCGTCCGCTCTCCTTCGCTTCCCTGGCTTCATCCTTCGTGAGGAGGAAATTGATAATTTCGACACCGATGCAGTCAGCATCCTCTTCCTCCGCCACGGCTATGGCGTCGAAGGGGTCCTCGATGAGAAACTCATCGGCATCGAACATGTACCACCAATTGTTGGCCCCGAGCTCTTCCTTTTTAGTCTCCATAAACCTCAGGCGGTGGTGGTCACAGAAGACAAAATCCTTCGAAAATACAGGTATTACATTTTCGAGGTCAAGCCCCTTTACCATATCCCACGTGCGATCAGTACTCGCGTTGTCCACAACAAAGACCTTGTCACAAAACTGTGCGGCATGCGTAACTGAGTCGGCAATAATGTCATCCTCGTTCTTGACGAAACAAACACCGAAGATTTGGAGACAATCAGATCCTTTCATAGTGGGTCAATATAGACCATAGTGGGTGAATATAGAGACTTTCCAGACCATCCTCAGCGCGTAACATCCGAATCACAGGATGAGAGTTCTCTCCCTCTTCCATTAACTGGGGGAAATTAATCTCCTTAGGGATATCCTGAAATAGTATGATAGGAAGCTTATTGAGCTTGTGTACGTAACGCTCTTTCTAGAGATGGGGGCCGAATTTCCCCTGCTTTTTTCTGACCTTCTGGAGGCCCGAAGACAATTGGATGAGGCCAGGGAACCATATATATGGTTGTTATCACCCTTCATTTTCTTAACTATCTATTGACGACTGACGACTCAACACCGTGCTCCAACTTTTTAATAGTAGCAACAACATTCACAACCCGATATTGAACTTCCGGTGATGATTTGAGATAAAGGGCTGCAAGTTTGTCTTCGACTGAAGCCCTCAAAATTCGTTCAATGACCTTAATGAGTTTCATCATGAGATAATTGTAACCCATATTTTTGCCGGGTCCCCAGAGCCAATAATCTAGGGCAAATAATCCTGGTTGTTCAATGATAAAGGATTTCTCTTTTATCAGAAAGCCAGTGTCGCGGACGAGATTTTGGAATTGCTCAAGGTCATACTCCCTGGCGAAGAAATTGTGCTCCTTTTCCCCTCTCTCATAGACTGCTCCATCTTGGTATACTCTATTTGGTGCTGTTTTAAGAGGGACTGAAAAAATGAGCTCTCCTCGAGAAATGAGAACCCGCCTAATTTCATTCAGAGCTAAGATATCCCCCCCGATGTCAGGAGCAACGTGCTCTAGAACGGAAATACTAATAGCTTTGTCAAAGTAATGAGAATCAAATTCCAAAGATCGAACATCTTGCTTATGGTAGCTTATATTGTCTATATCCAAACATTCAGCTATTTCTCTGGTTTGATCTAGTTCCCTATCAAGTATGTTGACATAGTAGAATTGTGTCTTGGGATATGAGTGTGCTAAATGCAGCGAAAACCACTGAGGACTACCTATATCAAGAACTCTCATACTCGGTTCCAGTGATACCTGTTCAAATGCCAAAACAAACTCAGCACATCGCATATAATCAACTGGCCTGATGATTCTCCCTAGAGCCTCTTTGTAAGCAGGGGAACTTGGTGCAAGAGATTCAGCCGCTTCAGAAGCCAGTTTCTTAATTGATGTAACAAATTGGATTGGGTTAATTGGCGAATTCATTTCAATTCTCTATAGGCACAATTATCCTAGCCGATCAATCAGGCCGAAATAGGTAACAAATAAAGAATATTAAGATTGCTTGAGCACTGTATTTCGGGAGAAGATCAATGCAACAAAGAGGATTGAACTTTTCATCCATTGTATCGGTCACATTGAAATGAGGATCTGCCTAAAGCTATTGGCATGAATTATTATGGCTATAACATATGTTTGGTAGAAGATTTCCATACATGTCCGTCACAATTACCGGAAAAACTATAAGCTGCCGCCGTCCAGGGTACCTGCGTACCCCACGGAAAAAATTTGTTTGCAATGTTTTGAGTTCACCGAGTTGCTGTTCTTATAATGCTGTGAACTCACCCTGGACCAACAACTGGCCCTACATCCAGACCTTTTCCACTTGAGAGTAGTGAAGCTGAACGCTGGTCTGGTATCCAATCAGGCTCAAAAGAACCCGGATACGGCCTTCTTTTGACATCCACCGATCGAAGATACCTATAAGATCTCTCAAAGGACCCTCTTTGATCTTGATTGTGTCTTGAGGGTTCAGGTCGTAAGCCCGCTTGACCACGCAATCATCGTCAATCCTATTCTTAATCTCACTTACGACTATATCGCTGATGGGTATCGGCTCTCTTCCCCTGCCGACGACCTTATTGACGCCCCTTGCCCACTTCACCTTGGGATAATCCTGCTCGAGAATAAATCTGGCGAAGATGTAATTAGGGAAAAGGGGCTTTAGTGCCACCGTTGATTTGCCCCCCTTCGAGCAATATGTCTCCATAAGAGGATTTAACGTCTCAATCCCTTCCCTCTCCAAATGGAACTGAGCTCTCCCTTCATTTCTGGGCTTTGTCTGTACCACATACCAGCAATTCTCGCTAAACCAGGTCATTATGCGTTCTCCCCGTTCGATTGACGTCGGATTTGAACTTTTTTCATAGCCTCTGACATTTTTTCCGCTTTCTTAATCTACCTTATAATTCTTTAAAATGATGTCATCTCCATCGATTCCGTTCAAAATTCGATCATATTTATTAAATAAATCTTCCAATGCTTCTCTTACAAACGCTGCCTTTGATATTCTCGTTTTTTTGGATAATATCGACAATTTCTCGTGGGTCTCCGGATACAGGAAAAACCCCGTGGCTTTCTGTCTCTCCCCGCCCATCCTCGGTCTTCCGCGATTTTTCTTGTTTTTATTGCTGTTTACCATTACGAATTTCCTGTTATATTTCGTTACGTTATTAGAGGATATAGGCAACTATGAGATGTTAAATAATGAAATAATTTACGTAACTTACATTCATCATAAAAATAATAGGGGCGGTCGAACCTCCTGATAATACTGCCGGAGATTCATTCCCGCCCCCGAGAATTACCTGCATTTATCTACAATTTCGATGCCAACCAGGTGATCTAAGGCGTGAATTGACGTTATAAGCTGTAAAAATAAAAAGGGTTTTTTAGCCGAAGTTCGTCTTGAGGGGTTCTCCCTATGATGGATTTTCTGAGGAAGGAAACACGACAAATCTTAATACAAGAGGTTTCGGTCCAGGCTTCGGTACTGAATGGCCTCGGAGACATGGGCCGAGCTGATCTCCTCCTCACCCGCCAAATCTGCTATGGTCCGACCCACCTTCAAAATCCGTGTATATGCTCGGGCGCTTAAGCCCAATTTGTCGATGGCCATCTCCAGAAGCCTCTGGCTTGCATCGTCAATTGAACAGAATTTTTTAATGTGACGATTGGTCATCTGGGCGTTGCAATGGATCTTGGATCCTCTGAACCTCTGCGATTGGATTTTACGAGCCCCATTGATCCGTTCCTTTAATACCTTTGACGGTTCGCCGGAATCTTGAGCCGTTAAATCCTTGTACTTAACGGCGGGGACCTCGATATGAATATCGATTCGGTCCATTAGGGGGCCGGAGATCTTCGAACGATACCGTTGGATTTGAGGGATGGTACAGGTGCACTCATGAGTGGAATCCCCATAATACCCGCATGGGCACGGATTCATGGCGGCCACAAGCATAAAATCGGCAGGATAGGTTAATGATGTAGCCGCACGAGCAATGGTCACTTTCCCGTCTTCTATGGGTTGACGCATCATTTCAAGCAGGTTCTTCTTGAACTCCGGGAGCTCGTCCAAGAATAGGACTCCATTATGGGCTAGGCTCACCTCTCCGGGCTTCGGAATCCCTCCTCCCCCGATAAGCCCTGCGTCCGAAACGGTATGGTGGGGGGACCGAAAGGGTCGTTGGACCACCAGGGCGCTATCGCTTGGGAGGAGCCCCACAACGCTGTGGATTTTCGTTGTCTCTAGGCTCTCCTCGAAATTCATGTCCGGCAAAATACTTGGAACCCTTCTCGCCAACATGGTCTTACCGGAACCGGGGGGACCGATCATGATCACATTGTGGCCACCTGCTACAGCCACCTCAATGCATCGCTTGACGTGTTCCTGCCCTTTCACCTCATTGAAGTCGACGGGATAGCTCACCTCTTCCGCGAAAATCTCCTCGAGATCGACTTTTGTAGGCTGAATCTGTCGGTCCCCATTTAACAGATCCAACACCTCGAACAGATTGGTAACGGCGAGTACCTCGATACCCTTAACGACCGCGGCCTCTTTCGAGTTTCCCTCAGGGATGATTACCCCGCGAAGGCCTGAATCCCTGGCAGCAACCGAAATGGGAAGGGTCCCCCGAATGGGTTTTACCTGGCCATAGAGGGAGAGCTCGCCCAGGATGAAAAACTCTTCTAATTTCTCCTTGCTCACGAGCTCCATAGCCGCTAAGATCCCCACGGCTATGGGAAGGTCGAAGGCCGCACCCTCCTTCCGAATATCCGCCGGGGCCAGGTTGACGGTGATCCGCCGGGAGGGAAATTCATAGCCGCAGTTTTTGATGGCCGCCTTGACCCGATCCTTGCTCTCCTTGACCGCCCCATCGGGAAGCCCCACGGTGGAAAATGCCGGTAGCCCCGTGGCGATATCAACCTCCACCTCTACGGTATAGGCATCAATGCCGAAAACAGCGCTGCTTAAGACCTTGGCGAGCACGCGTCACCTCTGACAAAATCAGGGATCACTACCTATTAGCTGACAATTGAAATCGAAACAAGGAAATGAAGCTATCGTAACAGTTTTTCTTTTGGGGGACAAGAATGAATTTTCTCCAAAGGAGTAATCCATCTCCAGTCGATCACGGATCTGGGGAACCTAGCAGGTTTCAGATTATACTCAATGTCCTCCAGGGCATTAACTGTAAACGCCGTATTCTTTTGTAATATCAAACATGGCCCTGACGTTTTCGGGCCTCGCATCATCCAACGCGGTCGAAGGGGACATGACAAAACCGCCTCCCTTTCCCACTACATCGATGAGTTTCCTACAGTAGTCCTTTACATCGTCAGGGCTTCCCCCAATGAGTAGGGAAAGCGGCACATTACCCTGCAGGCAGACTACATCACCCAGGACTTCCTTGGCCTTGAACATGTCCGACATGTACAGGGCTTTTGCCGGGGGGATATCGCCGATTAGCTCCAGGCGAGAACCACAATCTCCTTCCCACAGGACCATGGGAATGAGACCTTCCGCGATAAAGGTTTCGATTAACTTTTTCAGTGTGGGCCAGTAGAAGATATTGAACTGGTCGGGAGACATGAAGGGGTCGAGACACTTATGGATGGGTATGAAGACGCCCGGTTTACCGATCTGTTTGGCATTCATGCCCATCCTGAGCATGATTGGATAAATCTTTTCAATCATGGCCAGGAGTTTGTCCGGGACCCGGATCATGTCCAGCATGGCTCCTTTGGTCCCCCTCAGGATATCGGAGATAAAGTCAAAGGGCGCCAATGCACCACTTCCCATGATGTTGGGAAATCCGAGTTCTACGAGCTTTTGGTTAAACATCATGGCTGTACCGAGCATTTCCTGAACAATTTTCCCGGTATTCACCATCGATTCTAAGGCCTTCTGCATCGCTGGTTCGCCGAAGGCGACGAACGTGCCTACGCTCACATAATCCACCACATTCTGTAATGGGGGAAGCTTCTCAAAGGGTTTTAGTGCATCAAAGACACGGGGCCAGACTTTTCTCATAACGAAGTCCGTGGGATCAAAAAGGTACTCGTCATACTCGGCCTCCGTCATAGTCTCCCTTTCTAGAAACTGGAATGAAGACATATCACCCAGGCCATGCCCGGGCCATACGAGACGGTTGTATCCTATAGACTCAAGTTGTGCCCCCATACAGGTGAACATGAAGGGGTTTTCTCCAAGGTCTGGCTGGAAGTCCTGAAGATAACGAAGGGTCGCCTCAACCGCCTTGTCCTGGTCGTACATCATCTCTTTACAGGTAAACCCGGCGTATTTTGCGGAAAAAAACCCTCCAAAGGCACTGATGGGAACCCTGTCCGGTACCTTCAATTGAATGGCGTCAAAGACTCGCTTTTCTCTTTCCTGAAAAAGCTCTTCCGGTGTTTTTTCCATAGAGGACTACCTCCAATGTAAATGATAGGGATAGAGGATATGAGGTGTGCGATGGTCCAGAGATAATCAGATACATTCACTTTCTATAGACGCCGCATTCTCTTGCGGCTTCCATCATGGCGTGCAGATTATCCGATTTCCCTCTATCAATACTCACACCCCCGGTAAGGATATAGCCACCTCCCCTGCCGCAGACCTCGATGAATTTGTGGTAGTATGCCTTTACGTCTTGGGACGTGCCCGTAGCTATCAGGAAGGCTGGTATATAGCCAGCTATACAAGCCGTATCACCCAGGACTTCTTCGGCATTGGCCATATCCGTCTGGTCAAACAGACACTTGACTGAGGCCTTGGGTAGGTCCATAATGATTTCCAGGCGTCTATCATATCTTCCCTCTGCGAGTATCATAGGCATCAGCCCCTCACCAATCCAGGAACCTTCCGGAGGTCTTTTCCTGTAAGCAAACATTACATACCCTATCCCTTTACAGAATCCAGCATAGCTCTGATGTTCTCATCCGTCGTTTTTTCAACCATAGCGCCGTTGGTCAAGATAAACCCGCCATCTCTGCCACAGTACTCGATGAGATCTTTGCAATAAGCCCTGACTTGCTCCGGCCCAAAATACAGGCTTTGTTTCGAAGGATGTCTTTTGCTCGATGCATGTCCGTCTGATCAAACATCCAAGCAGCCATACCTTTCGGAAAGTCGGAGATGACCTCCAGCCTTGTGTTGTAGCTTCCCTCGGCGAAACAGAAGGACAGGATACCTTCTTCAGCCAGGCCCAAAAGTACCTTCTTGAGGCTGGGCCAGTAGAACTTCTCATACTGATCTTCGGACATGAAGCCATCAGCACCTTTGTGGAGGGGCAATATAACGGCAAGATTTCCCGTAGCCTCGATCACGTTCACTCCTGCTTCGATCATCAAGGGAACAAAACGATCGCAAGCCTCTAAAACCAAATCGGGATTTCGGTACATATCCATCATAATGCCCCGTGTGCCCCGCAGTGTATCTCCAACGGCATCAAAGGGCGCTTTAGAAAACCCAGCAAATATGCCTGGGAATCCATTGGCCGCTACCTGCCCGGTTAGGGTTACAATACTCATCATATCCTGCATTGTAAAGGCGGCAGCCTCCATGAGCTTGCTGAGGGCGGCCTGAACTTCGGGCATGGCAAATGGCATGAGAGCCGATGGTACCATCGGAATCTCTTGTATTATAGGCAGCAGCGGGAGCATGCGCAGGGCTTCGAGTTCGCCGAATATGCGCGGCAAGTATGTGCGCATGAAAAAATCCGAAGGGTCAGCGATCAGTTTTTGATACTCATCCGCGGTGACGTATTCACCCTCGACTGCTTGATACCCTTGCGCATCAGGCAATCCATGGCCCGGCCACTTGTAGAGCTTGTAGCCGAGATGCTCAAGGGCCTTGCCCCCACCGGTGACCATCACGAATCCCAGGTCAGACGGAAATTCCACCTGAAAAGCTATGAGGGGTTCCACGAGTTTTTCCGGGTTGTACAT
>SMTZ1_10005649_pt1 | contig 12573 bp, 17 predicted proteins | sample DeeMarSWOR136_30_FD_25667 | JGI IMG/M metagenome (IMG submission 25667) | reverse complement strand
GAGTGCTGTCCCTAGCGACGCATCCGACGACGAGCCGTTTTAGGCGCCTGAGGTCACTGACACATTCCTTATCTATAGCTGCCAGTAGCCATGGGTGAGCCCATCCGGCTCTATCATTATATACGTCTTCCGATTGATAATAACCGATCACTGGGACGTTATGTCTGTACGCCACAACTGCCTCTGTTATTGTTCCTCCGCCTACGCTTTTGTTGACTATGGCTACAACTAAATCGGCTGATTCGACTATATCAATATCGCTATTAATAGCCTGTCTTGTTATTGCCTTCCATCTCCTGTTGCATTTTATTACCTCCCGTAACGTTTTGTATTGTTGATTGATCGTAAAATCACATGGATCTATAATGTGGACTCCGTCTATTTCCTCTAGGGTTTGCCTAACTGATCTACGGATCCAAATACCACCATCTTTTGTTTTTTCAATTGGGCCAGCAAGATAGATTGTGAACATGTTATTGTTTTCTCCTAAAGCGCCAGACAATCTGGTTAAATTGATGCACAATTAATAAACGCTTTTCAAGAATACCATACGATGCCTCATGCACGTTTTCTCCGCAACATGACTTGTAAAGCAAATGAATGGAGTTCTCTGGCCAGTCAACGGCGATAAAAATAGCGAGTCCTTCGTGATGTTTGTTGTGCTCTGTAATGCAAGCCTCAACTTTGTTGATTATTTTTGCACGCTCTATTGGGCTTGAGATCATATCATTGGGTTATCAAAATACGTTGAAAGCCACATATTGTTCTCAATTTGTTGATAAGCGTCGCTTTTTCTGCTTTAGTAAGTTCCGGGTCTCTATCTCTAGCTTTCACGAAACGTACAACAAGAATCGAACCTTTGGGGTCGAACTGAAGTAAAAACGCTTTCCCGGGCCCCGTTACGTTCTGTTCATCTAGGCACATCTCAATCTGCCGTATTGTGGCATTCATTGTTTCCAGCCTGGTCTGACGACCTCGTCCTTCCGTCTATAATACATTTTGCCACCTACACACGCAAAATTTGTTACCGGGATATATTCTATGTTGACTATTTTGTCTTTTGTGTCAATGTGTGCAAGCAGAAATCCGTTTTGCCATTCGTCAGCATCACAATAAACAGAATGTCGCTTGTGTCCGCAGCCTACCTGATGCCATTCGTATGGACCATGATGATGGCTGTAGTTCATCCAGACTTCATGCTTGTGATTATGTCCATTAAAGCCTGGCAATCCTTTATTGCGTGCAAAGGGATAATGATGCACCAAAAAACAATCGAAATATACTTTATAATTCTTCTTAAGGAGTTCCTCTTCTTCGTGTTTTGTAAATGAGCACAGGTCGGATTTTGCTACATAATTAACTTGGAGTTCGTCTAATCTCAATATTTTTGGCACGCTTAATCCAAGCCAATCAGATAGAAATACCCGCGTTGGCGGAGAATTGCTGGTGATATGTTTTAGGATGCGCCGCTCATGATTTCCTTCTACTTCATCGAGCTGCGCCTCTGGGCACCGTTCGCGTAATGGCGCCCAAATCTCTTCATTCGTGAATTTTAATCCAGCTACGATATCGAATTCTCTTGGATCAACAAAAAATTTGCTGAACTCCGGATTGTCATAAATATCACCACCACCGACGATTATGTCTGGCTGGGCTCTATGTGCTGTCTCTAGTAGAACTCTAAGCCAAAAGGGATCAACTAAGCGTCCATGGGCGTCTGCAAAACCAAAAACTAATTGATATCTATTTTTATTCTGCCTTAAGTAACGTTTGCCCCAATCCAATCGTTCTTTGCTGAGTTTCTTTAGATGATCAACCTGTGAATGCTTTCTAACATGTCCAGCTAAATCTCTTAACTGTTTACGTGGCTCTAATGTAGCCTGTCTTCGGAACTCTTGAAAAGTACCGAACTGCGCTCGCCAAGCACGCTCTGAAAACGATCCAAGCTCTCTGTATTTTCCTCTCGTAATGAGCTTAGTTGAGTCATCTCCATACAAGGCGACTTGAGTACGCTTGAGATCCTTAATAAGGGCTCCCTTTGTCGGCTTTTTCTCCATCGCTAGCTTATCTCCATATATTTATCGGTCATCTTTTTTCGCTGCACGAAGGTCACGTTTTACGCCTCGAACAAGAACATGGTCATCATAGGCGATGCTAGCAACCCTTCCGGATTTCTTTGCTTTCCGTTGACCCTTACTTGGGTCCCAAGTTTCACCATCATCTATGAACGCTTTCGTCGGCATCTCTTCTGTTTTACGTGGTTCTTTGCCGGTTATCTGATAAAGAAACTCTTTGACGAATGCAATTTCTCTGTCGAGTTCAGTGATACAATTACGATGTTTCTCAAACATTCTGTTGAGCTCGCAGATCGCCTTTGCTTGATCATGTAACATGTCTTTTAGCTTTTGAATAGCCTCGCTCATTCGTATCTTGGCCATTACGTCCTCCTATTCTGTTGGTGTTAAAAATCCTAACTCCGTTTCTATTAGTTCCTCAAGCACAACTTTCAGCGGCACAGCACCACATATGTAACATACCCCGTTTTGTTTCACAGACGTTATCGCCACCAATTGCATTGAATCTTCCAAAAAAATCCCGGATCCTGAATCGCCAGCAGCCGTATTAATATCAAACCAATCGTAACTGTAGAGATCGAATCTGGATATTGAGCCGCGTACTAAAAATGGCGGTCCCAAAAACGGGCAGCCGGTTCTAATCACACGTTCGCCTATCCGGAGGGATCCTGAGTCAGAGATAGGCATTATGCTGGCCACGTTGAGGGCTACATATGGTGCGGTTATTTTGACAATGGAGGCGTCGACTCGGTTTGATTTCCAGATTTCTTGGGCTTGGTAAGTGTGAACATTGCCCGACCGCCCGTTCTCGTTATATTCCCATGTTATTACCACTAGCGTAAGTTCTCTATTGCGTTCTTCCATTGTAACTGTTGGAGATATCTCTGACAGATCTATTTTAGCCACTCTGAATGACTGCTCGGGGCTCCTGGTAATATGAGCCGCCGTAATAATGTAGGCCGATATCTCGCCATTTGGTTCAGTTTGCGTGCCAATGCAAGTTCCGCTGCCGCCAGATACCGAGTTGCCATTAAGATCTTGCCATTCGATTCTACATGCAGTTTTTAAAAGCCGTTCAATGATATTGAAACGAGCCTGTTCTTTATTGTTAAGTATACCACAGCCTATCAGCAGAAATGCCGAGACTATCCCTACGGACCACCCTCTCTTCATGAAACCTCCTCAGTCCTCTATTTTTTTTCTGTAAGGACAATGTGATACATCGTCCTGGGTCCATTCGGAACCCTTCATGTATAAGACATGACAAGCATGGGCTCTATAAAGACACTCATGTTTGTCATCGAAACAGTAGCGCGGATTTTTTGACAGTATGTCAATGAGAAGGTCACGCAACAGTTCAAAGAGTTCAATGTCCTTAGTGGACAGTGGCCTCCCTTCCTTGAGGAGATTCTTTAGGACATGAGAAGCCACAACTTCCCATCCCATCATCGGCTTCACCTGCTTTCGTTATTACGAAATCGCAGCCCTCAACGATGCTATTAAAGAACGCCTTTAACAGCCGTACAGCATTTTCATCTAGTTGTGACTCAGTGTTAGTTTGTTCAATATAGACATTCAAGATACCGAGCGCGTCTCCGACAAATGGTCGTAGCGCTATCGGGATTTTTGCCAGTAGCATATTAAGATTCGTAGTGCTGATTTGTGCTTGCTCATCGGATAGCAGACTCAGCACATTTTCTGCAATATCCATTCGCAGATGTTTTGCTATTATTACTCTTGTGCGATCATCTTGAACGAGCTCTTCAAGTCCGAGAATCATTCCGGTTCTTGCCACCGTTTTAATGGTTAGTTCCTGCTGCTGAATATCGATTCTCTGAAGAAAAGCGCAGCTGCTAAATGTTAATAGTAACATTATAAACAGGCCCATAGTAGTCGCACGTCTCATTAGTTATCTCCTGCTGGCTCAAAATCAAGGCTACTACTTTCTGCACACTCAAATATCTTCTTGGTCTGTAGACATGCCTCAATGCGTGCCGTTAACGCTGTCTTGGCTAATTCTGTTACACCAAGAGCCTTAAGCTCTTCAAGTGTCAAATCAATGGCCCTAGCGAGCTTGTTGTTGCTTGTCATTGCAGCCTCGCCTTGCTTTTTGGCTGTTTGGGCCAATTGCTCAACCGCATCGACAGCTCTACGAACTACACATTCGACAACAACGTCAAGCTGCTCTGTATTTTGCAAATCAAGCTTTTTAGCGAACTTGCGACAAACCCAAACAACCAAAAGTGTCAAAGCTGGTAAAACTATCTCAATTACGACGGGTAATACGTTCCAAAAACTATCCATTGTCCTTTACCTCCTGTTTGCTCTGTAATGACTTTTTGCGACGTGTTTTATTCCGTTTCGGTGGGGTATTACCATCTTTTTTAGCCAATTGCTGTTTTTTCAATAGTTTATTAAGTCTCAGGATTGTTTCTGAGGCTTCTTGACCGTTTAGCTCGGCTAATGATGCCACGTCTCTTCCTATTAATTTAGATACGTCTTGCAGCGTAAATAAACCTGGTTGTAAGAATTTTTTCTCTAGGCAATTACGCTGATTGTCAGTGATCGGATGGTTTTGTGGTGTATATTGTTCTTCAAATGTACATAATTCTATCCCTAGATATCTTCTAATGGCTCGCCCTAAAGCCCTTGTCTCAGCAAGTGCCGTTGTATAATTTTGAAAACCATCTCCTGCTGTCGACCATCTACAATCAGCCGCACCAGATGCAAATTTCTTGGTCCATTTCTTGCGTTCTTTATCTTTTGCCAAGAAGGTACATTTTACAACAACAGTAGCTGACCAAGCATTTTTTCTTTCTGGAGATTGAACAACTTGTGTTTCCCAACCTACTAATCCTGCGTAGCCCCATGCGATTCTAAGTAAGCCTTTTACGTACACAAATTCTTCGCCTGATTGGCTTGTGTAAATCTCGTGATCTTGAATATAGTCTCGAAATTTAATTTGTTCGTCTTCTTCTGTGAGTGGGATGGCTCCCTTTTCTAGTTTATCCGCTAGCTTTGCAAGAAGATCATCTTTTGTTGTTATCAAAGGATCTTCGCATAGTTTAACACAGTCGGTTGTTGGCTTTAATTTTTCTGGCCCAATTGCCTTTTCTTCCATTGCGTCACCATCCTATGCTTAAAACGTTTTTTGTCTCTTCGTTATCCAGGACATAGCTTCCTCGATGCTGTACCGTTCGTGATGCTGCAAAACTTGCTACTGACATCGCTCGACGAATAGTGATCTCATTTAAATTCAGTTCAGCTTTTAAGAGTAATGACAATGCAATAAAGCTCGCCACCGTATCGCCAGCTCCACATACGTCACATACTTCAACACAGTGAGGCTGCATAGTCGTCAGCAGTTTTCCAGATTGAAAACATTCAGCGCCCTTAGCACCTCTTGTAACAATCAAAAACGTCGGACTTATAATTTGTGAGATCTCAGCTGGAGACAATCTGGTTGCTTTAATTTCGGGTTCATTTGGCTTAATGATTGATAGAAATTTCAAATCGACAAATGATGGTCGCTTTGGGTCAAGAATCGTCATGATTGAATGGGCAGCACAATACTTTGCTAGTTCTTGTAGCATTTCGTCAGTTAGCGTGCCCTTATTATAGTCAGAGAAAATGACAACACGAATCTCAGCCGCCTCAATGTGATTTATAAGTGATGCCAGCCATTGCTTGCGATCTTCAGGTGGTATTATAGGATGCTCAAGTTCGATATCGACACGCGTATTCTGTTGGCCGTTCAACCAAATGCGACGTTTTTCTGGCAGATAATAGCATCCAGAAGTATCCAACCATAAAAGATCTATACGTTTTGTTATACAGAGTTTGACAAAATCCTCGTGGATCCATCCCTGGCTTCTAATGCTTCCTAGGGTGCAATTGGTTGCAACTGCTATTTGGCTCGCTACATTCGCCGCACCTCCCAGAATGTTGATCTCGCGCTCAAAAAGCCCGATTGGTACCGGCGCTTCCGGGCTCAATCGTGTACACTTACAATAAGTATGTACGTCCAGCATGTTATCGCCTATGACCAATACTCTATTGCCCATGGCGCCCTCTTATTCTTTGAATTATGTCGCTTACTGATGTCGGATACTCACTACCAGTAAGCTTTCTAACAAAATGAATTCGATCAACAATTCCCTGGCCTGGGAGCCATGGTCGTCCATGAAGTTCATCAGAGTGAAACATTATAAGCTCAGCGTCTGGAAAACGACGGTCCATTTCCTCATTTCGAAATTTCAGGAGCCATAGATGTTCGTTCGCGCCAACAAAGGAATGCACTTCATCTACCGCTCGATGTGATGAAAGAATCATTCTGCGCTCGGATTCAGTTAGCGGCAAACATCCTTTTTTTCGTTCGATATAGTCATCATCATTGACTAACACAATTAAATAGTCACAATGCTCTTTACATTTGTGTAGCATCCACGCGTGTCCCGCATGAAATAAAGCAAATGACCCACACTTAATGCCGACTCGCTCGATCTTAGATGATGTCATCAATGATTCCAAGTTTCTGTACCTCGGTCGGACTCAAGTTCCATGCACTTCGTCCTTCAAGTTTATTGCGCCACCATTCGCTCCGATAGTTCGTGAACGCTGACAGAAATTCATAAAACCGCTCTTTGATAATGGCTAATTGGTTCATAATTTCATATTGCGCACCGGGATCTGGTGGAAGCTCTGCTGCCAGATAGGGTTCGTGAAGCGAAAATAGTGTACTTGCATAGGAGAATCTCTTGCCTGGAGAACCGCCAGCTATCAACAATGGGGCACCAGAATAACATTGACCCATTGCTATCGTAGTTAGCCTTCCTTCTTCCCTCGGGATTTGGAGCAAATCTAGTAATGCGTGGTACGTCGTGACTTCCCCACCGGGCGAACATAACGTAATTATAAGATCCTTCGATTCATTATAGGCTTCCCAAACTGTTTTAATTGTGGCATCATTTAACTCAGAACATATCAAAATGCCGACGCGTCCTTGTGTCTTCCTTGTTGGAGATCCTTTAGCTCCTTTACGTTTTTTGGGGCTTTTGGATTTTTTAATAGTCGCCGTCATAGATTACTCCTATCGATTATCTGGTTTTCTACTTTTAGTGAAACGATAGCTGTCTACTGGATCGTCGTGCGTAGATGCCTCAATGAACTCATTCAGTTTACCCAGCCCTATGAAACGATGTAGAACAAAATTATCTACATACACAGAGGCTGCCGCAGAATATCTTTCATCTAAAATGAGAATTTTGTCTGGATGCGCAAGATTAATATCACATCCTTCTGGCAGTATGATGGTTCCAGCTTTGAATTCTGTGTCGGTCGGCAGCTTCTCCCATAGCTCTACGCGTATAGCGCCTTTTGTGACCAAAAACATCTCTTTCTTGATTTTGTGGCAGTGGATGCTACACTGTGAGCCCTGATCAAGCCCCATAACCTTCATGCAAAATTCGGCATTATGTAGGGGCCATTCATACCCCCACACTTTTTGGACGAAATCAGAAGACATCGCCATTCTCCTTTCTCCATCAGATGTACCATAATTTGGCAACTGACTATTAATGTAGAGGTCCTCATAGATGTCTAATAGAAAGGTTTTCAGGATTAGACATCTGCGTTCTTCGTTGATAATCGCTAACGCTTCTTCTCTAGTCATTCTTTTCCTTTTCGTTAAATGGCGAATTTTTTGATCTAAATGCCCCAGCTTGTAGCATTTCGTTAAGCTCATTCAACTCTTCCTGGGTCATGCCGATTGTTTTGAGCTGTGCCTCGCGCATACGCTCCAGGGCAACAAAGTATTCCCTGTGGCAATTGCCGCAGAAGCGGCAAGCATGAACATCAACATCCTTACCGCATGCGTGTACCCATCTATTCCCTTTGAACTCTTCCAGCGTTCTATCCCAGCCGCGCTTTGTGATCACCCAGTAACTGTTGAGAGTCCGTTTCCGAAAAGAGTAGTATTGCTTGTGTGCCTCAGGAATGGTTTCTGAGTAGTATGCCATGAACGTCAGAATGATTGGCACCTCACGCTCTGTGTAATACTCAACAGCTGGGATTACCACATTGTCAAGATTCCAGGTGTTAACCCGTATCCTAACAAACATTAAATTCGGCGGGATCTCTTCTAGTTTGAAAAAATCGACATCTGTCCCAGTCGCTGGATTAATGGTAAGCACCACAGGTCCGTCGAACTTCTCAAGATTGCGTGGGATAGCAGTGTTGTAAAATCGATTTGGAAAATGTCGGACTGCTCTCATTACCTCATCACGTTTGACATTACTGTCGTTACCATCATTGACACGCAGAAGTGCATAATTCAAATCTATCGGAGGAATGTTCGGCAAATTCTCATCTAGAGGCTCTAAGTATGACCTGCCACTTTGGAAAAAACAATCGTCACACTTATTTGGACAAAGCCCTGTTTGCGGAATCGCACAGATAATCCCGCTCTTGTCTGTCTTTGGGTTCTTCTTATATGCCATTATTCTTCTCCTTCGGGAAAGTTTAATCTCGCAAATTCGCCAAAGAGCTTTTTGGCTTTTTGGTCGTATACCTTTGCTGCATCTGTTTCAACTCTATAGTAACCAAGATATAGCTGTATCCCATTATATCTAATCTGGGCTTTCCATTGCCTGGCATGTTTATAATAATGGACTCCTTTGTATCTTGAAGAAAATCTATTTTGCTTTTTGGAATTCATTCTATTTTGTTGGACATTGGCGAATCTAAGATTGCTGCGTCGATTATCCAACCCATTCCCATTTTTATGATCTATCTGACTCCCTCGCGCTGCTTTCATAATCACACGATGCATCAGAATATCTCAATGGGATTTTGGCTCTTTACGTACTGCATACCAAGTGTTTACATTTTTATGAGCATACCATTTGAATTGGTTAAGACATTCAAAATCTTTTGCATCTACAATGGCAACTTTCCCTTGTGTTAGCGGGATTTCTCTATAATCAGAAATTTTGTTTGACATAATATTCTACACCACTTGGTATTTGTCCCCAAGCATGGTTCTTGCCTTCTTGGATTGTTCTATCCATATCTTCGCATTTGCTCACGAAAATTTGATGATTATATCTTGAATCTCTAGTAATCCCAAATTGTGTTACATCATGACATAAATGAAATGCCGAAAATTCCAAATGATGCTCTTTTGTTGTTTGTAAATAATATTGAAGTTTTAGTAAAAAGATATCTTCATCTCTCGCCCAGTGACTACCGGCAAAATCCTCGTCGTATCCTCCTATCTGGAAGACCGTTTGCATAGGATATGCAACTATCCAGCCACTTTTAGGCTCTCGGATTGGCACGCCGAAGGTATCATAGAGCCGTAAGATGTTCAGATCATCGCGGCAGCTATTTATCAACGCCTCATTCACCTTGGGCCATGGGAGCTTCCTCGCCTCATTGGTATCCCAAACCATGCCGATACTGACAGCATCTTCGGCGTCATTCCTAAACGCCCTGTAGGCTCCCCTCACGAAGTCTTGCCCGATCCAATGGTCTGCGTCAGTCGTACAGCCTATTCGACCAACGGCGTGCCTGAGAGCTATATTGCGCGGTAAGCTGGGATTGACCCAGCGACCGAATCCGACGTAAATATATTTGAGCTTGAAGGTCTCACGATCAAGATAAGTCTTGCAAATCTCTTGGGTGCGGTCCGAACTACCGCCATCCAGAATGACTAGCTCGAAATCTATCTCTGGATGGCGGCGTGCGTTCAGCTCGAACCTATGTAATATCGTGTCCAGTACGTTGGCACGGTTGTATGTGGTATGGATCACAGACAACTCAGCGGCCATAATTATTGCCTTTGTGTTTATGACGGCCTTTTTTTATCATGTCATGGATATTATCTTTTTGTGTTCCCAAAAACAAATGATTGGGATTTACACATCCAGGATTATCACACTTGCGCAAAACGCACAGCCCATGGGGCACTTGCCCATATGTCAATATCCATGCGACAACATGTGCGCCACGAGCTTCGTGTCTTCTGCCTTCAAGTTTGAATCTACCATATCCGTGACAATTTTTACTAGCCCGCCATTCCCAACATTTGTCTGATGCTCCAATCACTACTTTATTCCAAAATCGATTATGACGCTCTCCTTTTTCATAAGCCCTTATGCCTCTTTGATACAATGTTTTTTGAACGAATGATAAAGATGTGCATGTCAGCTTAGCTATTTTCTGCTGCGCGTAACCATCGCCAGACAGAATTTGGATTACGTCTTTTGTCTCTTTTGGAATAAGCTTAGGCATTGAGTTATTCAATCATCCTTGCCACGGCCACGCTCTAGGAGGCCGATTATGATGTCGTCACAATGACGCTTTAGGTGTGCCCGTAGTGCGGTCCACGGGAGCACTATTCTGTGACCATTGTGAATGATAATGAAACGTACGCGAGGATCATCTGGCTGAGGGGGTAGCCTATCTTCCCAATCCAGGCACGGATCACTGGAGCTCTCTGGGTCTTCAGGATTCTCTGGATCTTCTGGGTCCTCGGGATCCTCAGGGTCTTCAGGGTTCTCAGGATCTTCTTGTCCAGGGGACAGAGGGATGGTCAATACACACTCAGCCAGTACTTCCTCAGTCTCAGAATCAAGTAGCTGGAATGTATACTCGCCCGGATCCAATGGAAAATCTGCCACAATAAGATCGCCATCAAGGATCATGTCGTTCGCCAAATCATCAATGCGACGCAGGATCACTGGTGAGCTAAAACTGTTGAAGGTGATTACAAGAGCTGCGGCGCCGTCTTCATTGTAGTTACAGACAATCGAAGGCTTCTCCCTGCCGGGCTCCTCTGGAACCTCGGGATCCTCTGGATCTTCAGGGTCCTCAGGGTCTTCAGGGTCCTCAGGTAACTCGGGGACTACAAAATCAATGAATTCGTGCACAACTCTGCCGTTAATGAAGAAGACATCCAGACATAGCCTGTATTCCCCGGCGTCGAAAACACCAAGCTCTACTTCGCCGCTTGCCACCACGACGTTCGCGGTAACAACATTACCATCGAGATATAGCAGGCCATGAGTATTATTGGGAATCTCAACGACAGCGACTACGCTATTGTCGTCATAAATCACCACGTCTTTTAGATACTTGTTGACGTAAGGGGGTAAATAGCCATTGCCCTTTGAGCTACAACCAGCAACGCCGGTCATAAGCAACATTGTAAAAAGCACGAGCAAAGTTCCAAGTACTACATTTCTCACACGCATCGATACCTCCTAGTATTTACCAGCCCTAAGTAATTCGAACCTCTTACACAGAGGTTTCCAAATTTGCCCACTACATTCCAGCTGATCGGGCGTCATAAAGCCTTCGACTTTCTCTTGATTTGTTCTGGCATTCAACACCATACCAGCTGTGATTGTTATGCCCCATGCCGTCGTCAACTCCATCGCAGAAAATCTTGTGTTTGTGTCAGCAGTCACCTCCATATAATAAGATTGCCCTTGACTCATTTTAGGTAAACCATTAGATCCCTCCACAGATAAAATCAATAGATCTTCATCATGTTTGGGATCGTATTGTATCTCTTTCCAATTATTGAGATAGTCTGAATCAAAATTATTCTGCTCCATCAAATGTCGAACATGTGACCAATGGCCACGATGTCTCAATGTCATGTAGTCGTAATTCATCGCACCGAGTCGGCGGAGATTATCTACAACTTGTGGGGAATTATTCGATGTTGGACTAGCTTCCCATCCACGATAATCGTACACTTCATTCAATGCATCAATATATACTAGTTTGCCATCGGCAATTATCGGGACCTTACCAGTGTACTCACTAATAAGACCTTGGACGTTGAACATAAGCTTATGCGCGAACGGGCTTGTCGGCTTTTTTAAAGGCACGCCACCACATCTAACGCTAATGTCAGTATAACCTTCCCTTACGAGATGTGCGGCCAACATGTTAGATATCCCGGGCGAAATACCACATTCTGGCATTATCACGCTAGCATAAATGTTGGTATTGGCCAACTCTTCTTGTCGTTTAATCATACTCGGGCTGCCACCCAAATCCAAGAATAGAGTTTTGTGGTCGCGCGCCAATTGTGCTAACTGATAGTTCGTAATGTATGGAGCACAACTAAGAGCAATATCTGCCTGATCCATAGCTAATGCTGCATTGCGCACATGCGATGGTGTAAAAACAAACTGATAATGATCTGGGTGTAAGAGTTCGATAAGACGCTGTTCTGCGACTTCCCGCACTTTTTCATTAGGCTCTACAATTACCACAAGGCTGGCGTGGCAATGCTTCACCAAATCATATATGGCCGCCACACCAACTCTACCAGCGCCATAAACAGCATAATTATAACCCATATTATGTTTCTCCTGTTGCATTTTATCAGCCATCTCCAGCCAATATAAAAACTATATCTTTAATATATTCAGGTATTTTTCTAGCCATTATTTTGCTCAAATTCTAATTGACGATTTGGTTG
>SMTZ1_10006337_pt1 | contig 12576 bp, 13 predicted proteins | sample DeeMarSWOR136_30_FD_25667 | JGI IMG/M metagenome (IMG submission 25667) | reverse complement strand
TGAAGAGAATACCAAAAATAAGAGCAAAACGGAAGGACGTTTCCCAACTGACTGAGGTTGCGCCGTGAAAAATAAGATTCCAGAGAAAATTCACAAGGGTGGTGATGGCAAAAGTCAGGATAAAAAAAAGGACAAAATTAATGAGGATACGCTTGATTTTCACCTAACTCCTCCACTTAATGTGAACAGTTTAAGTTTTGGTGAAAGTAAAATCTTAATGAATTTTTAGGAAGTTGATTATTCGTAGACCAGTATCACGACACGCCTGTTCTGAGCTCTTCCCTCACGAGTTGAATTATCAGCTATCGGATCTGTGGAGAGGGATGTGATATTTTTTGAAAAGATACTCCATCACTGCATCCGCTCTTCTCTTCCCGAGAAGCAGGTTCCAGGCTTCCGGTCCTGTGTTGTCGGTATGTCCCTGGATTGTAAGGTACAAACCTTTGTCCATTTCGATCAGCGTTTCTACGAACATATCCAGCGCTTCCTGGGCTTCGGGAGTAAGATCCCACTTGTCGAATTCAAATTTAACCTGATCGTTATTAAGGATTTCCTGGTAGATCAGCGTTCCCTGAGCGAATTTTTTCACTTCGCTGATTTTGCTATCGAGCTCAGATGCTTTGGTGCTCAATTCCGACTCTTGTTGGGTGATGAGAGAGCCGAGACTGGCCAGCCGTTCATCGTGTTCTTTGATTCTTTTCTGGTTCTCCTCTATGGCGCTTTCTGCGTCCGCGACTTTTTTATCCAGAGTAGCTACCTCTCCCAGTACATATTTTTTGGTAGCACAGCCCATGGTTGCCAGCAGACCTATGAGGATCACAGCTCCCACGAGAAATGCGATTTTGTTTTTTTTCATATTTTCCTCCTTTTTCTTCCCTAGAATAATAAGCCTTTGAATATTCTTGTTTTTTCGGCTTTTTGATCACCTCCCATCATACCACAAACCCACTTTCCTATAAACGTCATTATAAGGCTTTTTGAGCTTCGAATTCAATCTGGAACTAAAAATTGTTATTTTTTGGCTTTCTTTCTCGGTCCTGAGCGGGTGGGTACCGTCACTGAATATCTTCTTTCTCACCGCTGTAATATCCTTCCCTTGTTCTCACCCTATACTTTTTTTTCGAAGTGATAACATTGATCTTCCGGTACTCGCTTTCCGGGCTTCTGTAAGAAGTATACCCGAGAATATACTGATGGCTGAGTTCGCTTTTTATCTTTCTTAAAGCGTTTTTCAGTTCTTCGGCTTCATTGATGAAAAATGCCTTGCCTCCGGTCGCGTCGGAGAATCTTTCCAGAGATCCAACGATGCCGGATGATGTTATTCCAGGAGCACGCTTGTACTTCTGCAAATACTGCTCGCTTATGGGAATTTTATAGCCGATGGTGTAAATGGGAACGTCCACTCTCCTGGCAATTTCAACGGCCTGGTCAGGAGAATACTGGCTGTCATTCTCGATCCCATCCGTGATCAAAAGGAGGGCGCGCTTTTCTTTGCTTCCTCTGTTCGCAAATTCCGGAGACACAGCCACCGCGTCATTCAAGGCTGTCTGGCCATAAGCTTCGGTCCTCTCCAGGATATTCAGAAAATCATTTTTATTTTTGGAAAACTTCACAGCGACTTCCACCTCTCCGTCGGCAAAGATCAGCAAGGAAAATTCATCATCAGATCCCAGGAGGAATGTCATCAGGTAGCGGAGCGCATCCTTGCTCTCCTTCAGTTTGTCCTGAAGAGCCATGCTCCCGCTGACATCGAGGAGAACTGTCAAGCTCAGGGGGGCGTCAAAAGCGTGGCTGAAGTAGGTAATATCCTTTTTTTCCTCGTTTTCATAAATTGTGAAATCTTCCTCGGTGAGGTCGTTGATGTACCTTCCTTTCCTATCCTGGACTGTGACTGCTATGGAAATAGCGCTGACTGAGACGTTATGAAATATTTTTTTATCCTGGGCCTCCTGGGCATGGGATGGCAGGGAAGACATAATAGCCATTGCTGCCATAAGGATAATGAGAGAGATGGATAAAGGCAGGAATTTATTTTTTGTCTTCAGATTTATTATCCCCATTTTTTTTTCGGCATTTACTCAATATTATAGCTTAAAACAGAAAAAATTTGGGATTAATGCTAATTGCCCGCTTCCTTATGGAGTATTGTAAAATGATATTTTTACGGCTTCTCCTTACAGTTCTTTTATTAATTAGTCGATCGAGCAGCCGAGAATGGGAAAAGAGTCTCAGTAACCACAAACTCGCTCCTCATTTTCTCTGCTTTACAGCGACTAAATGTTTTGAGGGATAAACGGAGGTTTCAAATGAGCGAACTCACGGGAAATGTCACCATTTTCTCCATAATAATCATCGCTGCTGTTATTTTTGTCACGGTAGCGACCTTTGTCATGTTCGCTATTCTCTGCGCGAACGTGGCTCAGATCAAGAAAATACTGCGCAGGATTTCTGACGAAAAGAGCAAAAGAAAAAACCATGTGTCAGTGGATTATCTCACCCCTAAAATGTAAGGTGAGAATCCCCCGCTTTTATGGATTTTACAGCAGCTCCGGTCACTCTGCGGTTATATCGTTCCAGAATTCATCATAATTTTGATAATTTTGTATTTCTTCTTTCTTATATTTAATACTGACCTTGCCTAATTTTTCTTTATCCCTAAATAAATTTTTTTGAGCCGTGATTGTGGAGGAGGATCGTCTGAGTGAATATTTCAGAAGGAAACAATCGCTTTTATAGCCGCCGATGATATACATATCGTCCTTGCTTTGTATTATCTCGATATAAACCTGAAAATCCTGAGCTTCGCTCTCTTTATACTCATCTCGTTTAGAGAATCTTTGCCAGGTATTTCTGAGAATACTGATAGGATTATATTTTTCCTCCATCACCGCCCCCTCGCAAAAAATTTTGTTGGTTTCATTTCATACAAAAAATACTTTCTTGAAATAAAAGTTTTATCGAGCAGTTGAGAAAGGATAGTTTGTGAGACATAGATCCGAACTCATTAGGCTACTTTGGTTCCAAAGTATTGAAATAATACGCCTTTGTCAATGAAAATAATCTTAATGATGGCAATAAATATTCGGATTAGGCGATTATTTGGCGGGGCTATTCACAAATTTGTTTAAAGGTAAGGCCTGGGCAATTAATATTTACATGGTCGCGGTCTTTGTCATGCTCGCTATTCTTTGCGCGAACGTGGCTCAAATTAAGAAAACGGTGCGCAAGATTCACAATGAGCTCAGAAAAAACAATGTATCAATGAATTTTCCTGAATCAAAGATATGATGTGAGAAGTCATCTTGATTTTTGAAACATGGAAAATACTTGATGCTTGCTCTGGTAGAGTATATTTATGATTTGTTCAATTCTTCAAGATACTTCTTTTCAGCTAATTCTTCGGTCCGTTTTATTATACTGGACGCCATGATCATCACAAGCCCTAAAGGAAGGCCTAGAATCCCGCCTATAAGATAAAGGCGTCTTGTAAGAAAATATTCCCTCTTCAAAGCAAAGATACTCCCTAATGCAAATAATGCTCCTATCACTAAGCAGGCAATCCCGATAAAAGTAGACCTAATGGCGAATTGGAGTATGGCCACAAAAAAGTATATCGCAGAGAAAACAAATCCAACTATAGTCCATGTTCTTATTTTCTTCTCTGATTCGCTGTCCATTATCATTATTTCAGAATCGTCCGATTCCGGTTCCTTTGAGCTTAGGCTAAGAGAATATTTTTCCGTCATTTTAATCCTCCTTTTTTGTCATGCAGTCAAACATAAATAAAAAGTAAGAAAACTGAATGGTTATGGTATGGGCGGATTTTTATTCACAGAGCCAACCTCCTGTTACTTAATTGGCTTATTGTATATTACAGATGTATTGCAGTGTCAATCTGCAAGCGAGAATCGTTGTGTTGAAAACCTGTCTTTGATGCCGTAGCTGGTATTGAATGCTTGAGAAAGAATAGGATCAGCGCTCAAAGACCAGGAGCGTGTAATTTCCTGTCTTGATGTCAGAATGGTACCTCCAGCCTTCTTCGGCCATCTTTTTGAAAGGCGCTTCATACCGAGACAACCTTTTTTCCCATGTCACGGCTCCTTCCTTCATTGCAGCCAGGCCAACTTCATCTTCATAATGGATAATTTTATACTGGTAATTCCCCTGGCCATATAAATTTTTCGGGATAGCCGTGATGGATTTGACCAGAAAAACGAGCAGTAGAGCAAGCACCAGATTAATCAGGATTTTTGTGGACTTATCGAATTTCATGGTGACCCCCTTCCATAGTCTTACTCACTTAATAGAACAGTTGTATGCGTTTGTCAATGCGTGAACGTGGATAAAAGCTGTATAGGCTGAAAATGAAAGGAATGGCATTATGTCTCAGAGAGGAGCTTATTTCAGGAGGGTTAGCTTTTTGCTTACTCATTGTTGCTTTCTCGACTAAACTATTGAGGGAATTGCAAATATGGGATTTAATAACATCATTTTTTATAAAGATCCGCAAGGAGCAGCAAAATAAATAATGATTTAATTTTGATTTTAAATATAATTGGGTGAGAATTGCACTATGGAAAATCTTGGGGGACATAACGGGAAAGAAAGAAGGAGGTTTACTCGGTTCAAAGTTCCCGGGGCTAAAGTGACCTATTTTCAGAAGTTCTTCTTTTTTTCTTCAATTGTATATAGTGAGGAATTTTGTCCCGTTGTCGATGTGAGCCGTGGAGGGATTCAGTTTTTGAGCAGAAGATTTTTTAAATCCCTAAAAAAAATTTTGATGCAGATATACATTCCTGAGGAGGAGTCCTGTTTAAATCTAACAGGGCGGATAAAGTGGTCATTTTTTAATCCTTTTGGTGATTATAACTATCAAGTTGGAATTCAGTTTGAACCATTTGTGGGGCGAAAAGGATATAATCACACACAGGCTTTGGATAAACTGGCTTCTTTGGAAACAAAATTCTTACCTGATAATAGTTGATGATAGCATTTTTTCCTGGAGACAGATAGAAAAGCATAAAATCATTTGGGATAAAAGTGCGTATCTTCAGGAATAAATCTGGAGTTGAGGATGCAAAGAAGAAGGTGGCTGGGCTGAAGAGTGAGTTACTTGAAAGGCGATGCTTCTGCCTCTGCTTCTGTTAATTTGATGATGCCGTAGCCTCCAACAAAAGTAGCGGCAAGGATTGTTGCTATACCCTGAGGTGACCCGAAGAAGTCTCCAATGCCTTTTCCTTTTTTCCATTCACATCTTAATGTCTTTGGATTCCATCGATACCCTTCATCGCATTCGCCCATGACTTCTGGATAGTACCATTTTCCTCGGGGATATTTTGCGTCTTTTTTTTCAGCGTCTTTTTTTTGAGTATTTTTTTCTTGAGCCAGTGCTTCGAGAATAAAAGAAATTTCTACTGTTTCATTGGCTTTAATCCCGACGATGTTGTTGATGTTATAGCCGCCTTCTTTTGTCCAGATCCCAAGAACGTACAATCCTTCTTCGATGTGATCGATTTTAGCGGCTCCAAGCTTATTGGATTCGTTACTTTCGTAAATAGAATCGTCTGAAATATTCCTGATGATAATAACTGCATCCTCCAGGGGAGTTGTTGCATCTTCTTCATAAATATATCCGATGAGATTCCCGGTTCTTGAACTCTGTCCCATCAGAGAGGGCGGGCTATAAAAAAGGATGGATGATAAAATAATCGTAATCGCTAGAAATTTTGACTTAACCAGTCTTGTCATTTTCCCCCTCCCTCATAAACCTCGATAATGATATGAGCCTCAAAATAGATTGTCAAGAAAAAACTTCTTTTTTTTATACAATTGCGCATTTTTTTTAATTTGCCCTCAGTGGGCAGCTCATTGGTTTGGTTCGACTTGGTGTTCTCAATATCTTGAGTTCTATGATCACTTTTTTTCTGGACTCCTTCTCATTCTGTCTCAAACTTTAAATCAGTGATGGAGATTGACCAGTTCACTGGCGAGACCATGAGCATATTTTCCCCTATCCTCGGTTCCAATGGTATCGTAACTGTTTCATTGTTTAAATAATCTTCCCAGACCACTCTCCCATTAAAAAAGACTGATATCAAAGGGACGATATCTTCCATTATGTTTTTAAAATTCAATCTTAATGTTACTTTTCTGCCATCAAGATTGAGCCGCTGTGAAAACCTTTGGCCCTTATTGATGAGATAGTTGTTCAGGCCTATTTGTCTTGGAGTCAGAAGATTCTCGATTCTATCATTTATTTTTTGAATCTCCTCATCTTTGTTCATTCGTTCATAACACAGACGGAGATTCAGAAGAGCGTTTAGATTCTCTGGATCGACATCCAGAGATGTATTGTAAAACTTTGAAGCATCGTATAAAGCATCGAGTTTCTGATAGGAATCACCCACAGCTTGAAGAATTTCCACATAGTCATCTTTCATGGCTTCAGGAACTAAGATATAGCTTTTCTCAAGGAGATTTCCCACATTTATGATGTCTCCATATCGACTTTGGTTGAAAAAGAGGAGAATATGGAAGGACAGACGGTCCAGATTGTCAAGGCTATCGTCTAATTTTGTCCCTATTAATCCTAAACGTCTCAGGTACGATTCGAGCTCTCCCACTCTGGCTGTGCTTTCTTCCAATTCAAGGTATGTACGCAAAGTCAACTCGACCTCATTCAATTCTCCTCCTTCGTTAAGATGACATTTTGCCAGTTTCAAACAGGCTTGCTTCTTCAACTGATTGAATTCTGAGGGCTGGATCGGCTTACTCCCAGTTAAACTCTGATAAAAATTGATTTTTTCAAGCCTGTTTAAACAAGATTTAAAATATTTGGAAGCTTTCCTCAGCCGTAAATACATTAACTCGTTCTCTCCTGATTTATACTCACTTTTTGCTTTCTCGAATTCCAAATATTCAGCTTTAGCCAGAGCTTCTTGTCTTTCCTCCAGAGAATATGACTTTTCGCCTAGAAATTCTGCATACATCCGGTAGATCTGCGTATCTTCAGGCAGGATTTCCTGAATGACTTGATAATCCTTGATACTCATTTCCCAGATATTCAGGAGAGTACGAAGCTTTGTCCTGTCTGCTCCACTTATTATTTTTTTCAAAGTCTCTATGGTGAATTCCTTGTTTTCATCACTGAGTTTTGGCCATTGAGACAGAAATACTTTTCCCACCTCATAAAAAATTTGGCTGTTATGGCCGGCAAGGAGAGCTGCTTTCTTGTATGCTTCATAATAGTCTTTATTGAGCGAAGGAACAAGATAACTCATATACAGAAGTGATTGAGCATAATAAAAATAACTGAATCGGGAAGTCGGATTGAGCCTCAAGGAATGCTCGAAATTCTGAGCGGATTTTTCAAGGTAGTAGGTGCTGGCTCCATAGTCTTCCTCAAGGATCTGGATCCCCAGGTCAAAATAGGCCTTGCCCAATTCGTAATAGACGAGATCATTGAGGGGATAAAATGTGTTTGCTTTTTCAAGAATTTTAATCTTTTTTTCAGCTTCTTCTGTTCGCTGTTGTTGATACAATAAATGTTGATTCCAATAAATAGCCATAGCGACGATGAAGATGACAGCAACACCTGCCAGTGCTAGCACTTTTTTAATATGGTTCATACTCTTGGGCGCAATCCTTATTTTTAGCAGCTTGTCCTCCTGGACTGTATCGCTTCTCTTATAGAATGCGGTCACTATGGTCGTGGCCAGGACAACGGTGAACAAAAGCATATTGGCCGGGATATGAAGATTAAAATCGGTAATACTGTGGATCAGAATACAAATCACGGCGATAATTCCCCCAAGAGCAAGTCCTCTGACTTCAGGACGCCGCCTCATTCGCCAGATAAGAACAGAATTGATCAATATAAAAAAAACTCCTCCCAGGAGTAAAAGCAGCCCTGTGGCCCCGAGTTCTGATAGATATTCCAGGAAATCATTATGAGCGTGGGAGAGATGGGAAGAGGTCAAGACCTTCTCATAAGCGGGATATACAGAGGCAAAAGTGCCGAGCCCCGAGCCAAAAAAAGGATAATGAGCGACAATCTGGGTGGTGTTGCTCCAATAAAGGGATCTGTTTTCATGCAAGACTTTATCCAAGGCGAATCTCTCCACAACGGCGTCTATTCCGGTGTAAAGAGAAAAAAGAATGACTATCAAGAATAGAACTTTAAAAAAAGTTTTCGCTCTTTTTCGATGATGTTTTCCCCTGCCCAGATGAACGACATTTGATCCAGAAAACAGAATGAACGTAAAGACAAGAAGAAAAACGCCTGAACGAGACTTAGAAAAGATGATGGCCAGAGACATAATAATGATGCCAAAGGAGATAAGCAGACTGGTATAGAATCTTTTCTTCGAGAGACTGAGGATTTTCTCCCTCCATTTCAGGTCAGCCAATGAAAAGAAGTCGATATGGGCTAATACCAATCCTATGCTTAAGGGAATGATCATCTCGAGATATCCGGAGAAGTGGTTTCGATTGACGAAAGTTCCGGTTACAGAATCTAATCCGTATATTTTTTTATAGAACAGAATTCGAGGATTCTTATTAAAAAGTTCGTAGAATCCATAAAGCGCTTCAAAAACTCCCACTGCAACCAGAGTAAAAAAGATTCTCTTTATCTGCTTATGCCGGGTTACAGTCTTGATAATGAGGAAACCCAAAAGGAAATAGGAGAGGAGTTCAAGTCCCTCCCTGAGAGTGTGGGATGGGATCAAAGAAATGCTCATGAACCTGATGCTTGATAAATTGGTTGAGAAAAGCTTATGGAAAGAATAGGTACCGGGAGAAAGTAATCCCACCAAAAATTTGGGCAAAGGCAAGACCTGGATAAGAAGGAATGCAAAGAAGCCAAAGAACAAGTATCGGGGCCATTTCAGTGAATGGAAAAGAAGTTTGTTATTTTGTGGTTTCTCCCTGATGAGAATATAAGCGGCCATCATCACCAGAACTGTCAATTGGAGCAGCAGAATTGACCACTCATGCACCGATGCTGCCGGGAGTGGAGAAAAGACAAGCAACCCTAATATCCCATACTCGATAATCTTTTTACACAGATTATCTTGCTTCGATGGAATCTTACTTCCCCTGTTGGGTTCATCATTACTGAATCTTTCGGTCTTGTCCTTCATTGTCCTTCCAACAGCTTTATGATGAATGTATATGTTTTCATGGAAAACGTTACTGCAAAGATAAAGAGCATAAAATCCAAAAAAAGAGCTTAATGTCCAGATAAAAAAAGAAACACAGATTTTAATGCTTCAAGCTGTTATCTTTGCTTGCCTTCCGTTGTATCCCCATAATAATTCCGATAAATATATCTGTAATTATAGTAATAATGACTCTTCAACTTTGCCTGATTATGCAACACTCCCATAATCTTTGCGTTGGCCTGTCTCAGTTCTTCGACCGCTTTTAAAAAAGGCTCACGCCCAGTTTTTTCAGGCTGGACGATCAAAACCACCCCATCTGAAAGGGAGCTTATTATCAGAGAATCCACAACAGCCAGGATAGGAGGTGTGTCAATCAATATAAAATCATAATTCTCCTTCAGACTTTCTATCATCGTTTTCATTTTAGTTGAATTCAGAAGCTCGGAGGGATTAGGGGGGATCGGTCCGGTCGTGATAAGCCAGATATTTTCGACGGAAGTCTTGTGAACAATATCTTCGAGCGGCACTTTTCCAGTCAAAAAACGTGTTAATCCTTTTGCATTCTTTACGTTGAATACTTGATGGAGCCTGGGCTTTCTTAAATCCGCATCCACGACCAGAACTCTTTTCTGCAGCTGAGAAAAGCTCACAGCCGTGTTGGCCACAGACGCCGTTTTTCCTTCCTGGGGCAAAGCACTGGAGAAAACGATTGTTTTGGGAGGTCTTTCCGCATAGGAGAGCAGAATTGATGTTCTTACAGTCCTGTAATCCTCGGAGACTGTAAACTTCGGATGCAGGTAATTGACAAGTTCAATTTTTTCTATATCCGGAGCAGTCTCTTTACTTTCCGAATTATCTTTTCCGTAAGAGTATTCGGACGTTGAATAATACCCATATCTCGTTCTTTTCTTCTTACCCTTTGGAAGAAGAAAGGGAATCACTCCGAGTGAGGGAAGCTGAGCTAATCTCTCAACATCCTCAGGCCCTTTGATCGTGTTATCCAGATTTTCAACGATAAAACAGAGGAATGTTCCTCCAAAAATCCCGATGAGGAAGGCAATCATGAGATTGAGCTTCCTTTTCGGAGAGACAGGTTTATCGGGAACCTTAGCCCTATCGATAATGCTGACATAGCTTGTCTTGAGGCCTTCCAATCTTGCTGAAACCAGAGTTTCATTCTGCCTCTCAACAAGAGAATTGAGGAGCTTGCGCTTGTTCTCCACCTCAATTTTTAAACTGTTGTAATAGATAGTGTTAGAATCCATTTTCACAACGTTATCTTTTTGTTTATCCAACAAATTCTCGATGGAAGATTCATTTTTTAAGGCGGACTGGTACTCTGATTCAGCTGCATCAACGGCCTTTCTGATCTCGCTCTTGAGTTCGTCTCTCATGCTACCTAATTTTGCTTCGAGTTGAATCATTTTAGGATAGCCAGATTTGAAAAATTTGCTTTGCTCCTCAAACTCGTTCTTCATCTTTGTGTATTCTGTTTTAAGTTGTTGTATCAGAGGATTATTCACAAATGGAGGAAGGGAATCCACGTTTAAATTCCGCAGCTCGCGATAAGCCGCTTCTTTCTTGATGCGGTCAATCTGAGCTTGAGTGTAGGCGTCGTTTAAATCTGCGAACTTGCTGATCGCTATGCTTTCTGAATCGTTCAGATAGAAAAGCTCTTTCTCTTTTCCGTATCCCTGGATTTCTCGCTCCTTGGCTGCCAGATCTTTTCGAAGGTTTGCAATCTGCTCGCTAAGGAAATCCGAAGCCTGCTGAGTTGTTTCATATCTTTTTTCTATGGAAAAAGTTATGAATTCCTCTGCCAAAGTATTGACTATTTCTGCAGCTAAAACTGGATAAGGTAAAGTGCAGCTTATTTTGACGACTTTTGTTTCCCTTATGGGAGAAACATCCAAGCTGCCTTTAAGGTTCTCGACAATATTAAGATAAGGATCTAATAGAATTAATTCATCAGAGTCTCCATCTTCCGAGCTTTTTTTCGGTGTTATCCATTTAAACGTGACGAGATTTTTCATGAAAGTTAAAAATCCCTTTTTATCCTTTCTTCCCTCTCCAAATTCAGGGCGAGAAAGAAGATCCATCTTTCTGGCCACTCTTTCTGCCAAAGATTCGCTCTCGAGAAGTATGAGCTGAGTATTGAAGAATCTCAGATCTGACATCCGGCGTCCATAGCCAAATTCGTCTTCGATACTCATGATTTTTGAGGTTTCGTCCTCAATAAGCAACGTGGCTGTAGCTTTGTATTTTGGAGTGACAGTGAAGGTATAAAATCCAAAGAGCAGGATCACTGCACTGGTAAATATAAAAAGCACCCCTTTTCTCTTTAGAATCACCTTCCAATAATCCAATAAATTTAATTCTTCTTCTTTTTCTGGCAAAAATTCCATCATGATAATCCTAAAAAGATGCTGCTGGAAGGGGTGACTCCTTCATGGCAGTAAAAAATTTCCATTATTTATATGAATTTTATGGAGGAAAACTCAACTTTGTTCCGTTCAAGCATCATCTCCCATCCCTGGAAGTGTCAATATTAAACTACTCTAGTTTAGGGATGTCAAGAGAGAAACGTGGTCTACTTCACTTTATCATGCGACTTCAAATCTCTTAGACCTTTTGACAAATAATAGAACGAGGAGTATAAATATAATATCAGCTAAGGATACAAACCGTAGATTTATTCCACGGAATATAATGACTTGCCCAGGAGGTAAGGAAGAATGAAAAAAGGGGCGTTTTTCCGGCAAATCAGTTTCTGCTGTATTGTAATACTTGGAATTTTGTTCTGTGGAGGGATAATTCTTTATGGACAGGAAGCGGATCCTTTTTATTTGAATCATCTGAATAAGGGCGAAAAGTCATTTCATGAAAAAGATTATAAGGAAGGCCTATATCTATCTGAGCTTATCTCATTATTATTTAGGAAATTCAGAAAAATCTGAGAAGTACCTGAAAGAGGTTGAGAAATTAATGGCAGAAGAAGAATTCACGAGTTTAGGGATTGCTAGATCTGTTCTGTCGGAGTTTCAGAAAATAGCGAATTTTTTGAGGAACAGGGAAATTCAAGAAGAAGGGAATGATGGACAGCCGGCTGAAAACAAGAATCCTGGGGATCAAGAAAGCGCCATACAGAAATCGACCGCTGACCTCATAAAAGAACTGGAGACGAAGATCAGGTCAGATCCCCACAATATTGCCCTTTACTATGATCTCTTCAAACTCTACAGGAAGTGCGATAATTTAAGAGGTGATAAAAAGATAATTAAAACATTGATCAAGAAAAATCCCGCAGAAGTTATTGCTTATCATCTGCTTGGAATAACATTTTATAACGAAAGGAACTATAAAGAAGCTGCGAAGATTTTTGTGAAAATTTTTGACATGACCAAGGATATGC
>SMTZ1_10005647_pt1 | contig 12577 bp, 6 predicted proteins | sample DeeMarSWOR136_30_FD_25667 | JGI IMG/M metagenome (IMG submission 25667) | reverse complement strand
TCCCCCAGTTGCAGAACAAATCATATCGCCTACATAACGCCAGAATTGGGCAGCATTTTCAGGTGATACTTTTGGGTTTCTAGTAATATATTTATAGAGTTTATCCTTCAATTTAGGATTAATAAAATCTCGTTCATGTGGGAAGGTTGCTGGAATACCACCACAAATATCAGTTATTATCTCAGCTTCACGAAATACATTTTCTCCAGTTAAACACCTTCCAACATTGCAATATATAGAGTCTGGAATATAACTTCCTGGTCCATAAGGGATGAAGCCGATCCCAGGCATATATACTTCTGATTTTCCCAAATCGGAAGCGGTATATCCAGCAGCATAACCAAGTTCTGTGACTAAAATTAATTCTGCTAGTTTATGCCTAACATGTGTTGCCTTAGATATGTTGTTATATTCTGCAGCCAAGGCTGCTGTCCCCGTTATTATGTCTCCAATTGCAGGTTTGCATCCCGAATAACTATGACGGTGAAAGAGACCAAACAGTAAGGCAAGGGCACCTCCATGCTGATATTCACCGCATAAAAAGACTCTTTCCCAAGGGACGAATACATCATCAAAAATTATATAAGAATCTGTGGCTCCCGGTTGAAAACCACGCGGAAAGTGTTCCCGCTTTCGAAAATTATGAATGGTAACTACTTGAGTGACACCTTCATAATCTCCCGGTACAGCGAAAGCAATTGCATAATCTTTATCTTCTGGTCTTAATGCTCTTGTTGGGATAACTAATAATTCATCAGATACGGAAGCTTCTGAAATGTGCAATTTACATCCACGAACTATAATTCCATCTTTTTTCTTTTCTACAACATGGACATACATGTCAGGATCTAGTTGATCAGCTGGGCGTTTAATTCGATCACCTTTTACATCAGTTTGAGCTCCAGCTGCGACTAAATCTTCTTGTTGAAATCGTAATAACCACTTTTTAAAATTCTCATGGTAATGAGATTCTCCATTATTTAATTTATCAGCCTCATATGAAACATTATATACTGCATTAGCTGCATCGCAACCCATGCATCGCTGAATACATCCACCAACCTTTTGACATAATTTTCGCGTCATATCTTGTTTTTTATGAAGATCTTCAGTACTATGATGAATATGTGTAAATCTATTAATTATTTCTCCTGTAAGATGAGATTTTACTTGAACTAAATCTTTGTATTCAGGATCATCAAAAGCATTAAAGGTCGTCCCAATCGTATTTAAACAATCCATCTGAAGTTCGTCTAACCTATCAATTTCTTTTCCATCGTAATACAGATTTGGCTTCATTCTACCTAAATCTTTCATGTATTGTTCTTTTGTTCTAACCATTTCTTATCATTTTTTTATATTGTTTTTTTTGTTTAATTTTCTAATTATTATTGCATTATGATATAATTTTAATATAAGATGTATTAAATTATTTTGATTTGTAATTTTTCATAATTCAATATTTGATATCTTCTGTTTATTTTTGAAGGTTTTATCGAATAATACAATTATTTTATGATTATCAATAATAGCATCAAAAAGCTTTTAGAAACTGTTCGGTTAACTCATAAAAAATGTAATAATAAATATTGTCAAGCCAACGCTTGGTAACTTAGCTAGATAATCTTTTTTCAATTCCAGATTCGTTTTCCATTATAAATGCTTTAATCTAATTTTTAAGATTAATCTCTACATATTAAACATTTAGAAAAAAATAGAAATAATAAAAATGTTGATTTAAGCTTCAGTTTCTTTCAATATTTCGCCAAAGAGTCTCTTTACAGCATCAATCCGCTTTTCTTCACCGATTTGTTCTACATCTTTTAATGAAATGGCTTCTTTTGGACAAACATCGATACAAGCAGGATATCTTTCTCCTCTCTCAGGATCGATGTAATCTTCCTTCATAGTCTCACAAAGATCACAAATTAAAGCCTTTTGGGATTGAATATGTAAACTTAAAACACCAAAATCGCATGCTCTAATACAAAAAGCGCACCCATTGCATTTATCATCGTCTACAATAATTGAACCTGTTTCTTTATCTTGTTCTAAAGCTTTTTCTGGGCAACTGCGAACACATGGAGCATCTTCACATTTTTGACATGCTAAGGCGACATTTAAGATTGGTTCAATTCTAACTCTGTGAATTCTTGTATTTATTGGATTAAATTCACCATCATGGACAAAACTGCAAACACTTTCGCAAGTCTCACAGCCTGTACATAAATTTGGATCAACAATGATAAATTGGTGAACAACTCCACCCCTTTTCTTAGTTCCTAATTTTGACATTCACTTTTTCCCTCCAGCAGGCTTTAACTTACCAATTACAAAATCTAATCCAAGAGATTTTAGAGTTGTATCAGTTGGAATTCCTGTTTTGAGATCCCAGCCTCGAGCTTCATAATAACCGCTTAATAATTGTTGATATCCATCCTCCTTTAAAACAACTCCTTTAGCTGGACCTTTTGTATGTGCCTCCTTAAAAAACCTCTCAGGAGGATGATCATCATCTCTTATCCATCCTTCTCGAATGTTAAAACATTTAGAAAGTGTTACAATTGCCTCTCCTCTCTTTTGTAAAAATTTATCAGTTACCGGAATACCAGTTACCAGTTCAAAAACTTTCGCCATTTCAGTATCATCTTCATAAATTCCTCTAGTAAATTTACATACTATATAAGAATCAATAATAGCATAAATGTCTTCTAATTCCTTAATAGCTTTACCTCTTTCAAGGGGTTTATCATAGGCAAATCTATCAAAATTTCCTTTTGCATCTAATCCATAGGATCCATTTCTTAAGTGGCATGCTCCTCTAATCGAAACACTTTCTCCAACTGCAAAAGAGGTCATTCCATGAAGATCAAATGCAGGCATTTCCAAACCCTTAATATGCATACCATAAAAACTAGCATTTTTTTTACCCATCTCTTCTAATCGTATACCTGCTTGCTTAGTTCCATCACCAAAAATCTTTCCAGCAAAACCTTTACCTAAAATCATTTCTTCCGTGAATTTTGCTAGATTTACTGTAGACCCAAAAGGTAATTCATAACCTAAATCTTCTTTGGTGATTAAGCCCAAATCAAAACATTCACATGCCATGGCGGCAGTTACACCACCTGAAATTGCATCAATCCCTAAATTATCACATAATTGAACACACTTGAATACTGTAGGCCAATCATAACATCCTGTAGCAGTGCCAAACCCATAACAAAGCTCTACATCTATACTGGCATATAAGTTAGGCCAATGAGGATGTGTTTTTGGCACCTTGGTAATGTGATCACATGCAATTGAACATTGAGAGCATGCAACCTTTTTCACCACCCAATCATTATTAAGTGTTTCTCCTGTAAAAGTTCCATCATCAATTTTTTCCCACGTTCCCTCGCGGTGATTAAATGTGGGCATCATTCCAAGTTTATTATAGCTTGTTAAGCCCGCAGGTGTTCCTAAATCACGATATTTAGCTGTAGCAGGCCCATTAGCAACTTTAATTAGTTTTTTAGCTAATTTATAAAACTCAACGGGGTTTGCTACTTTTACTCCTTTAGTGCCTCTAAAGCATATAGCTTTAAGATTTTTAGATCCCATAACTGCTCCCATTCCAGTTCTTCCTGCCTGCCTATTACGATCATTAGTTATACATGCCATTCTACTCATTCTTTCTCCCGCAGGACCAATTGCCATGACTGCTAATCTATAATCTTGAAATTCCTCTCGCAAGATTTCTTCTGTGTCCCAACAACCTTTTCCCGCAAGTTCTGGACATGGAGAGATATAATAATCATCATCATCAACAACCATATATGAAAGTTCTGGGGCTTTCCCTTTGAATACAATCATATTGACACCAGCACGACGAGCTTGAGCTCCAACAGATCCAGAGGATATTGCCATACCAAACATATTGGTTAATGGAGATTTAGCAAATACACCATATTTCGAACTTGTTGGTAGTATAGTACCTGGAAATGGACCATGTGCGTATAGAAATATGTTTTCTGGAGTTAAGGGATCAACCCCTGCGGGGCATTCATCCCATAGGATTTTAGCACCAAAACCATATCCTCCGATCCAATCGCGACAGAATTCATTAGATAATGTAGATTTACTAATCTTCCCATTTTTTAGGTCTACATCAAGTCTTACTTGACTAAAACCTAGAATCTTATCAGGAATAGATATTTCCTTAGTTTTACTCATGTTTTTCACAACTAGTTGTATGTTTATATTTTGAATAGATTGTAGATATTAAGAATAAATTATCAAAATTTTAAAGGTTATTTGTTAAACCTAAAAAACACATTCTTCAAAATTATAATATACCTCTTCTATCAATTTAATGTGATGTTAAAATGAGATGATTTACAAATTTGTATAGAAAACAATGAAGCGATTTTATATTAAAAAGAGTAATTTCCCGAGAAAACTTACTATATCAATCACTTTTATTTTATCTTTTAATTCTCTGTTTTCATTTAGATAACAATTTAGATGGGCAATGCATTTAGGGCATGAGGTAATTAGATATTCTGCTCCAGTTTCTATTGCCTGTAATAATTTTTTCTCTTGTAATTTTTTTGAATCTTGATTGCATGAAATATAGGCAGAAACGCCACAACAATCTGCATCTTGTTTAGAATCTTCCATTTCTATTAATTCTAGAGATGGAATAAGTTTCAGTACCTCACGAGGCGCATCAAAGATATTGCTCATTCTCCCTAGCCTACACGGGTCATGGTAAGTCACTTTAATTTTGTCAAAACTGGGAAATGTTATATCATTTAATAGATTTTCCTTGATAATATATTCACTAATGTGATAAATATCAAAATCGAAACCTTCATTTCTTTCAAAGAGTTTTTTATATTCATTTTTCCACATATAATATCCTTCAGCGCAGCTAAAGATAATAGTTTTGACTCCAGCATCTTTAAATAATTTCACATTATATTCTGCTAATGTTTTAAAAGTATCAATATCTCCTTGCCAAAGATTATCATGTCCACAGCATTTTTCTTCCGACAAAACAACTGGAATTATGTTATTTTGATTTAATAAACCAATTAAACTTTTGGGAATCTCATAATAATTAGGCGCATTTATTGAAGGCCAAATATCTTGACTTCCATAATCGCAGATCATAACACCTGAATCGTCAAGTAATTTATTAAAATCTTCTGGTATTTGATCAGTATTACAGCAGCAATTACAATTTAAACATCGATTTGCTTCTTTCTTCGCTTGTTCTTCCGTAAATCCTAGTTCCATCTCGTCAAAACAGACTAGTCTCTCAGACCCTGGCATAAAATTCATATCTTGACATAATTGTGTTTGTATATATTTTTTAGGTATAGGTGACCGTTTAAGATCATTCTTTCTTATTCTTCCTTCTTTTAAATCAAGAGCTCGGAGATATCGATTAATAGAATAAGCTGCTTCTCTCCCGTCACCAATGGCATCAACAGCACACATTAGAGAATTATTAATAATATCTCCACCTACAAAAACTCCTGGAATGTCTGTTTCATATGTTAAATTATCAACAATAACTTTTCCTCTATCAATTGTTAATTTATTACCTGTAGCAGCTAACAGTGGTTCCGAATGAAGTCCCTGTCCTATTGCTATAACAATGTGGTCAACAACAATTTTATAATCTGAACCTTCAATTTTATTTAATGCTCTTCTTCCCGTTTTGGGATCTGGTTTACCCCATTCAATCTTATAACAATTTAAAGCTAATTTACCATTTTTTTCTTGAGTAATTTTAGCCGTTGATGTTTCAAAATGATATTTCATTACTTCTAATTCAGCTTCGTGTAAATCTTTAAGCACATTTTTAAGAGCTTCCTCACTTAATATATCAACTAAATCAACTTTAGTTGCTCCTAATCGAATTACCGTCTCACCAACATCTACAGCAACAGCACCACCCCCAATAATACCACAAGTTTTACCTTTGAATTCTTCTGGATTTTCAGAGCACTTATATTTTCTTTCTAAAAGAAAATCGATTGCAACATCTACATTGGGTAAATCTTCACCTTCAAGTCTTAATGTTTTAGGTACATATAAGCCTAATGCTATAAAGACTGCTTTATATTCATCTTTCCAAATATCTTCTAAAGTGAAATTAGGACCAAATTCCTTATTAAAAATTATTTCTACACCCATACTCTTAATAAATTCAATATCATGGTCAAGAGCTTCATCAGAAAGTCTGTATTGTGGGACACCGTATCTTACTACACCTCCAGCTTTATCTCCTTTCTCAAAAATAGTAGGTTTATATCCCATCCTAGCAAGAAAATATGCAGCAGATAATCCTGCAGGCCCAGCTCCTATAATAGCTACTTTTTCTTTAGTTTGAGGTACGGGTTTAATTTTGCTTTGGTTAGGATGCTCAGCTTCCCAATCACAAACAAACCGTTTAAGTTCACGTATAGCAACTGGATCATCAAAATGCTGACGATTACAGTTTAATGCACATTGAGCTGTACAAATTCTTCCACATAAGTATGGTAATGGGTTAGTTTCTCTTATTAGATCGAGAGCTTCTTGGTATTTACCTTCTGCTATAAATGATACATAACCTTGAACATCAACTCCAGCGGGACAGCCTACAACACACGGAGCTGCACCTGTTAAAAAGGGAACACATCCCATAAAATAGCCAATTTCTCCTTTATTAGTTGTTTTTAATCCTGTTCCCTCAAGAAAACCTATCTTATTGGTAAATTTGATTTTATCTTCAGCCATTAATTTTGGTAAACTAGAATCAACTCTTTCATGATTACAACTTAATAAACCATCTTGTAATGGCGTATACTCTGAGGCAAGAGAACGAAGATCTTTAATAATTTGGGTGAAGTTCACCCCAATTTCTTCTTTTGTCATTGGGCAATAAATTGAACATAAACCACATGTAAGACACTTCCAAATATCATTATTTCGCAATGCTTCTTCTGGAGTTAGAAATGTTAAATCAGTAATTAGTCTACGTGGGTAAAATATGTCGAGAAAAGCAGTTGGGCATACATTATTACAACGATTACAATTATAACAATAATTAGCAGCAGAATTTACTTTTTTTAGCAACTCTATTGAAGCAATACTAGTAATTTTCTCACCAGCACTTTTTTCATTAGATTCAGTCATTTTATCTTAAGAAAATAGGTTTATTATTGTTAATTAAAAAGGTTATTTTAATTTGAATATAACGATTATATTTTGCTAATTAGAAATTTACATTAATAATACTCAGGAATGCTTTGAAGGTTGACATATCTTGAGGCAATAAGAGCAATAATTATTCTCTAATATGCTTTGTATGCATTTAGATCGATCTATATGTGTGATTACGCCATTTTCTTTTTCAATTGGAGTTTCAAAAACAGAGCCCCCTTTACATTCCCTCACACAAGCACCACATTTTTCACAAAAATCTTTAAGTTCAGTAAAATCTCTGTCTTTTGTTTCAGGTATTTTCGCATCAGTAGTAATTATACTCCATCTTTGTCGAGGACCAAATTCAGGGGTAAGGATTAAGCCATTTCTCCCCATTATTCCCAAATTAGCAGTTACTGCATGAGGACCATATAATAGTTTTCCACCAAAAGGGTGGTGTGCTTCACTTTTATATCCTTGTTCTTTCATATACTCTGCTAATTTAATTGTGACATCACCTAAAACTTTGTAGACACGGAATACTTCTATCTCACAAACTGCCCCTGGAGCCTCTTTGATTTTATCCCATTTCATTTCCATTCCAAGGATAATAGCATTTTTGCCATACACCTGAAGATCTTTAAAAATATAGTTTTCATTAACTGGTGTATATCCTATTATATCTACGTCAAGTTCTCTTGCTTTCTTTTCAAACTTATTCCAAAAATCAGGACTTACTTCTGTTTTAATATTATTTTCATTACCATATTTAGTTTTCCTTGCTTGTTGAAAACCTTTAAAGGTTCCCCTAATATATTTACTAAATAATTTAGCAGATTCACGATCTAATACTTCTGCTGGACCTAAACTCATGTTAAATAATTCTTTAGGAACAACAAAAACAAGGTTTTTATTTTTACCGATATATGTTGGTTCAATCCCTGCATCTGACATTTTCTATCCCTTATAATTCAAAATACCAAAATTTTTACTTGTTTCTATATTAAATACCATATAAAGATAATGGTTTTAAAGATAAATCCTCCTAATTATACTTGTCCCTTCTGCGGAAAAGAATTAGAATCAAGATTCTCAAAATGTTTTAATATATATTGCCAAGGACAAAAGTTTAATGTAGGGAATCTAGTTATCTATAGGTTAAATACAGATTTAGGAATAGGACGCATAGTAAAAAAGTTAGAAATTCCAACATCTAAATCTTTAGACGAGGAGGATACTCATTTTATAATTAAATATAAAGTCTCATTTAAAGATAATATCATTAAAATAATCCATCCGATTGATCTTATTCACTATGTTTATGAATTAAACGATAAAGTAGTTACAAAACATGGGAATGGATATATAAATACAAGAGATTTCCTGATTCAGGATGGGGTATTATCATATGAATTTTTAACAGAAGATGGTAAAAAATCTCAAATTTTTGAAAATGAAATTTATTCTAAATATGAGACTCCTATAAAAACTCTAATTTCTAAACAAATTATAGATAATCCAAAAAATTTTCTGATCAAATATTGGGCAAACTTATTCTTTTCATATTATAAATCATATCAAATTAAATGCATAACGAATTCACGCTTAACTTTAATGCCACATCAAATTAATGTAACACATAGATTGGCAGAGCAATTTTTTCCAAGGATGATTTTAGCGGACGAAGTTGGTCTTGGAAAAACTATTGAGGCAGGTATTTATATTAAGGAGATGATAGCACGAAACTTAGCAGAACGCATACTTATTATCGTCCCTGCTTCGCTTGTAAAACAATGGGCTTTCGAAATGAGTAATAAATTCAATATAGAATTTACGATTTATGATGGTAATAAAATTAAAGAATTAAAAAGTAAACGTAGTTATAAACATCCAGATTTACTTCAAAATCCTTTTTTCTATGATAATTTGATAATTTGTTCGCTTCAATTTGCTCGAAATAAAAAATACATTGAACTATTATCAGGTGTTTCTTGGGATATTGTGATATTTGATGAAGCACATCATTTACGGAGATACTTAATTAATGCTATAACAGGAAACTATCGTGAGACACTTAATTATGAATTAGCCAAAAATTTGAGTTTAAATTCAGAAAGCATTCTACTATTAACTGCTACACCTTTGCAACTTCACTCTTTTGAACTATTTTCTTTAATTGAGTTAATTCATCCAGAGATTTTTGAGAACTTTAGTGATTTTGAACATTTTCGGAAGAATATGCCATTTATAAACTTATTACTTTCTAACTTGAATAATATTGACAATCTAAATAATTTTGAAGTAAAAAATACAATTAAACTCCTTAAAGAATTAAAATATATCGATAAAAATAAAAATTTAGACCAATTTCTTATAGAAATAAAAAATATATCTTTTAAATTAGAACTATTAAAAAAAATTGAAGAGGATCACACATTATCTAAATTTTTAATTAGAAACCGTAAAAAAAATGTATTTACTAAAGAAATATTAAACAAAAGAATCGTAAATACGATAATGGTTAACCCTACTAAGCAAGAATTAGATATATATAATGAGATCCGACTTTATTTAGCAAAAATTTATAATTCTTCTTTAAGTAAAGAAAACGTGGGAGTTGGTTTCATTATAACAACTTTACAAAAACTTTTGACTAGTTCGAAACAAGCCTTTCTAAAAAGTATTGAAAGAAGGTTAGAGCAATTAGAAAGATATAAAGATCTTTTTCTTGATGCAAAAATAATAAAAGAAGGAGATCCTGATTTTTATGCGACAGAACTAGACGACCAATTCCTTGACGATGAAATTTTTAATGAATTTAATAATAAAAATGTAAAAGAGAAAGAAAGAACAACCGATCTCCTTAATCAAGAGAAATTATTAAAAGAATTTTATGAAAAGTTAAAAGCTTTACCTTATGACTCTAAATCATCTAAATTACTCGAATTAATAGATCAAATTTACTCACAAAATCCACAAGAGAAAATAATAATATTCACTCAATTTGTAGATACTTTGAAATTTTTAAAATTTCTAATAGAGACGCATAATCCTAATTATAATGTTGATTTATTTTATGGGGGTTTAGATAAGATACAGAAGGATGATTCAGTTGAAAGATTTAGATCTAGTAAAAAATTCTCAATCTTAATTTCTACTGAAATCGGTGGTGAGGGTAGGAATTTTCAATTCTGTCGGGTTTTAATAAATTATGATTTACCTTGGAATCCAATGAAGCTTGAGCAAAGAATTGGTAGATTGGATAGAATTGGTCAAAAATCAAAAGAAATTTATATTTATAACATATTTATGGAAGGGACAGTTGAAACAGATATAATCCATGCCATAATAAAAAGGATAAATCTTTTTGAAGAATCTATTGGAATTTTAGAACCTATAATTGGCAGGATCGAAAAAGATTTTAAAGGAGTTATTTTTGCTGAAGAAGATGGGAAAAAACGCAAAAAATTAAATGAATTTTATCGAATACTAGATGAAGAAATAAGAAAAGCAAAAGAAATTGAAATGCAATTAGATGATCTGATGATTGATAAAAAATCCTTCCAAATGGAGGGATTGATTACCTCTTTAGCTTCATGTGTTGATGTGAAACTTACTTATAATGAATTATACTTACTAATAAAGTTATTTTTTAATAATCATGATAACCTTTATGGTATTTTACAAAATATACAAGATCCAGATAATAAAATGTCTCAAAATTTCCATTTTCCGTCTAAGTTTATTATAAAGGATACTCTATTAAAAAATCCTAAATATAGATTTCAAAATGAGTATTTAGGAACTTTTAATCTAGATCTTGCAAGGAAAAAGGAAGAGATTGACTTTTTTGCTTTAGGACACCCATTAATTAATAATATCTTAGATTATTGTATAAGTGATCAATTTAAGGGAAATTTAAGTGTATTATTTATAAGAAGGAAAAGTTTAGAAAAATTTTATGATCTTATTCAAATTCATGAAAGAGACTTATTTCTTTTTATCTTTTCAGTGAAGTTCCAAGGATATATCATTGAGAATCAAATTTATCCTATCATAGTTGATAAAAATGGAAATGAAGTGAATAATTTTGCTGATATAATATTAGATATTAAAAATTTCAGTAATTTATTCATATTTTATGATGACAGAGAGAAAATTGATATAAATTACAATCTTATTAAAAATCTTCAAGAGGAAACTAAAAAAATTGTGAAACTTAAAACATCTATCTGGAAGAAAGAAATTAAAATTCTAAATAATAATCTTTTTAACCAAGAAAAAAGGAAAAAGGAAAAAATTTATTTGCATAAGAGAAGAACCCTAAATCTTAGACTTGAATCATTAATAAGAACTTTAGAACAAAAAGAACATAAAAAACCAACTATACGACAACTCCAAAATATAGAAAAGATAACAGATAAAGAAAAGAAAAAAGAGAAATTAGGTTATTTTAAAAAATTGGAAGAAGAAATTAAATTTATTGAAAAAGATATTAAATTAACTAGAAAAAAATTGGATGATTTATTATTTGAATATGAAGATCTCAAAAATGAAATGCTAAAAAGAAATAAATCAAAGTTCTATACTAACCTTATCTCATTTGCATTATTAAAATTAATAGATTGATAAGAATTATTACTTAGAACCCATATTTTTTACAATATTTTTAGTAAGTCTCGCAAATGCTTCTTCAACATTTTTACCTAATTTTGCTGATGTTTCAATATAAAAGCCACCAATTTTCTCCGCAAAATTTTTAGGCTCATTTTGCTTTAAAGTTTGACCAATCTTGTGAATTAGGTCGGATTTATTTCCAAGGATTACGACTGGGGCTTTTCTTTCGAGTATCTGGTTCATATCGTAAATCCATTCTTTCATTTTTGGAAAGGTTCGGGCTCTAGAAAGATCAAATACCATTAATGCTCCATGGGTTCCTTCATAGAAATTTCGACGTACTATCTTGAATCGTTCTTGTCCTCCTATATCCCATATTGCAAGCTTAGCAAATAACCCTTTCTTATATTCCACTATTTTAGAATTGACTTCTAACCCAATAGTGAATTTATAATTAGAAGAGAATTCATTCTCAACAAATCTACGAATGAGGGAAGATTTTCCAACTCCTCCAGGACCTATTACAATTATTTTAAAAAAATATTCATACATATAGAGAAATCAAGTTTACTTTTTTTATCTAAAAAATGCTTTTTTCCAATTTTAATATAAAAATCTTATGGAATTTCAAGAATTTATATCATTTGATTCCTTCACTAGATAATATTTTTTTCCATATTTTTTAAACAACTTAGTACCTCCTCCCTCTTGCAAAATCTGCAAAGTAGCTTCTGGATCAATGATCTCCATACCTCCGATTATATCTATACCATAA
>SMTZ1_10013894_pt1 | contig 12578 bp, 8 predicted proteins | sample DeeMarSWOR136_30_FD_25667 | JGI IMG/M metagenome (IMG submission 25667) | reverse complement strand
TCGTCCCTACTCTTGAAATAGAGATTGTACAAGCCTCTGTCTTATCCTCTCTCTCGATGAACCCGAGCGCGTCGTTGGGGTCGGCGTACGCCATCACGCCCGGTCCGGTGATAAGCAAAGAGTAGTCAAAGATGATCTGATTCCCTGAGCAGTTTTGAACGTCAGAGGTAAAGGTAGCCGTTACATCATCCCCTATGAGTTCAGTCGTTCCTTTCAGGGAGGCCTGGGGGGTAAACAGGCCGATGGTGTCATATTTCATGATGTGAGCGGGAACAGTCGTCTTAACAGGGGTATCTATAGTATCATGGCACAGCACTACTGGCTCTTCAAAGTGAACGCTGACCATTTCCGCAGTGGCATCCGTTGCACTGTAAAGAGTCCACCCGAAATCCAAAATGCCGGAACCTGTATCATCCCAGTAGTTGACTTGATGCTCGGTCAACTCATTCTGAAACTGCGCAATGTACGCGTCAGACAAGGCGAACCCTTCTTTTATCGTCAATATCTCGGAGTCGTAGCGGTCTACGGTATAACTGGATGCCCAGGGAACAGATTCTTCGCCGATATACTGTCGTCGGACCTCCTTGATGGCATCATCGTACTGTAGGAGGTACTCGCCATAAGTCTCATCGGCACTGACAGGGGCTGCAAGAGCCGAGAAAGCTGCTGTCAACACAATTACGAGAGCTATATTAGTTAGAATTCGCTTTTTCATTTCCACTCGACCAATGTTCACGCGTGTTACGAAAGCAATGCAAGTATATGTACCTCGATACTACCTGTCAATAAATTTTCTTGCCTTTATGTTAAGTTATCATTAACCTTTAATTAACTTTTCCTCCCATTTTTTTACGCAAGATATCCGATACTTAAGCTGGTCTTGGCTTACTTGCTCTTTCATGGCGGCCGCTGTGAAGGCCGTCGAGGCTAGGGTATCGTATCTCGTATCATTACCAGACCAAAGATGGTAGTGGAATATGCCATCCCACCGTCAGGGTGGAGGAAGAGGGAGCCTTGCCAATTGTTATACCCCAGCCCTGTACCTGTGAGTTTCCTGTACACCGTTTCGCCGGTTGTGAAATCCAAGGCAGTGAAATACCACTTTTCCTCTGAGATTGGCCATGACTCGTTCTTCCCGTACATATACACCAAACCGTTTCCGAGGGATAATCTGAATCCGCCGATGCTCTTCTCGCAACTCGCCCATATCTCTTCACAGCTATAGGTACCGTCATCATGCCTCGTGGCGTCCACGCGAGTGAGGCCCGGTTCGGGATGGGAGAGGGGGAACGTATGGTGAGCCCAGTTGTTCTCCACAATCGCCGAATATACGCCGGTACCATCTCCATTCTCGTCCGCATGCTCGAATGCGATGGCTGTGAGGTCTGTGCCGCTTTTACCTTCTTCAAATATAGGCATGCTGCATACCTCAACACCGTCGGACCGTCTGATAAACAGGAGATTTATCCTCGGCTCAGCATTGTCTGTGATAACAACCAGCCCGTCCTCCGGAGTTCCCGCCAAGCTCACCGATGCTCCCGAGCCCCGGGTGATATGGCCAGGTTTTTGCTGAGGACCCCGATCGTACTCCGTGCGCCAATCCACAATAATATTTCCATTGCCGTCCTGGTTGAAGCGGTACATCGCATAATCAGAGATAATGAAAACCCCGTCCTCACCGACGGCGAAGGAGTTCTCGATTATCTCCCCGTCCAGCCGCATGGTGTGGACTACGCCAGAGTCCACATTCACAGTGCCCACAATCCCTTGCGTAGTTGCGTACCAGTAATACTCTCCGCTCCATTCTGGCAGCACCCACGCAACGCTGTCGTCTTTCCCGGGCACGACGTAATCCGCAAGATCATATTCCCGCACCAGCTCGAACTCCCCATGGCCCTCGGGATCGGGGACCTGGACGACCTGGATGGTATTCTTAGTCGTTGGCACTATGGCGCGATCCTGGTTGTCGAGGTAGAAGTAAATCCCTGCACCGAGATACTCCCAGGGCAAGACGCCTTGGAAGTAGAAGTCCCATGGCCGTGGAGGGAGGTTATAGGAAGCCAGTTCCTCCAACGTGTAGGGGTCCATTATCTCGAGTTGAAATGCTCTGGCGTTGCCGTAGACCCCGACAAGCCATCCCTTGCTGTCAAAGGTAATCGTACCATACCCTCCAAAGCCCTGGGTTCTCGAGATGACCTGTGTACTCAATCCCAGAGGCCCGCTCGCCTCATAGGTGTCGCTAATATAGGCGTCACTGTGCATGTTGTTGCCGGGATTCGGAGCCATGTAAGGATGCTGCGGAACCGTTACATGGGCGACAGGTATGGAGTAGTCCACAGGGTAATATCGGATGAATTTGTCACCCTCTGGCACCAACGGATAGAGCAGCCCATTAGGGATAGGTCTTATCGGGCCGCTTTCATCGAATGCTACTGCAGATAGAGAAATCGCGACAAATGGGAGCACCCAAACCAGGATCAGGGATAACACCATTATCCTTTTAATTCCTGTCTTCTCGCTTACAGCGGGCACCACTCTCGGCACCCAGCGTAGCAACGCGAAGACAATCGCAGCCAATGCCATGATGATGTATAGAGAGACTATGATAATCCAGCCGAGGGCGGGAACTTCGGCCGCCAGTTCAAGTGGAACGCCACCACGCACGAAAAACGCCACCACAGAGACAGAAATCACAATAAGCAGGAGTACCCAGAGTAAGACTGCGGATACCCCGATTATTCTTTTCATTCTTGTCGCCTTGCGGTCAGCGGGCGCTGCTTCACTTGGCGCCCAGCGCAACAGCGCGAAAACAGTCGCGCCCAACGCTGTGATGAAGCTGAGCGGGGTGACGATAAACCAGCCGATGATGGGAAAGCCTGCCGCCAGTTCAAGCGCAATTGATCCACGCACGAATGCAGTGTCTCTGTTTCCTGGCGGCTAAGCCCACCGCGCCCAAGCCGGTGAAGGCGAGGGCGATAAAAAAGAGCGAGCAGCCTACGATCCAGGTCAGCTTGAGGGGCAGGTCAAGTAAGACAACAATGGGGGGCAGCAATATAACCGTGGTCATGCCGCCCAGCCAAAAGCCGGCTGCTAATTCAAGTACAACGGACCTATGCACGAATGTAGCGGCGGAGGATATGCTATTGTTGGACTGCTGCACCAACCTTCCACCTATTCCAGCGGACAAACCTGCCGCGCCCAGGCCGGCGAAGGCGAGGGCGATAAAAAACAGCAAGCAGCCCACGAGCCTGGTCAGCTCCAGGGGCAGGGCAAGTAAGACAACAATGGGGGGCAGCAATATAACCGTGGTCAGGACACCCAGCCAAAAGCACTGCCAGGGCGTGCGATCTAGTCGCAGTCGTGCGCGCTCGACAGCAGCCGGGAAGAGAAGCCACCAGGCTGCAAGGATGCCAGGGAAAATGATCACCAGCGCCAGCAAAGCGCCAAAGATTGAGAGTACCTCAGCCATATCCCCCCCTTACTGAAGAATCTACAAGGGAATCCTCCGTTTGCCAATTGTACAGAAGGCAATCACGATCACTGAATTGAGAAACTTTAGTGCGTATTCTGCGTCATCCACACCAAGGGCTTTATACTTCTTGTCTAGATTACAGACCATCTCAGCTACTATACACTATTGTTGCGGAATATCACAACCAATCAGGCGTTTAGATGGTCAGTTCTAAAGCTGGAGAAGAAGGATATAAGTCTAGATAGCGTATTGAAGGAAATTGGAACAGAACACACCTTTTTAAAATGCATTCTGTACGGACAACGGTTCCTTTTTACTAAGTATAACGAAGCCCTATGGTTACAAAGCCACAGGGATCTTTTATATCCAAAACGGAAAATTAGTTCAAGTATCAACGATTTCAATAACTAGAAACTGGTCAGACTATATTAATCATTCGGCAATCGTTAATCATTCGGCAATCGTTCAACGCCAAATGATAGACGGTTCTTTTTTCAGAGGTATACGCGCATAGCGATGTTTAGGATATCCGATCATCATAGCACCCAAGCACCTATGCCCGTTAGGCAGATTAAGAGCTTCTGCCATGGGGGGGTAAAGTGCGGCAGCCCCTTGGAACCATCCTGCCCAACAAGCCCCTAAACCAAGCCCATAAGCTGCTAACTCCAAGTAGGTCATAGCTATAGGGGCATCTAATGATGCCCCTATACTGTCTACCGGAGCATGAACTACAACAACATGAGGAGCACTACGCAGTATCTTATCTTGTCCCCTCTCCCAGTCAGTTACTATCAGATTCAGATGTAATGAATTGGCCAAGTCAGGCATATCCTTGATAACTACGCGCATCCAGTCAGCAACCAACTCACCTAGTCGCTTCAATTCTCGTGAATCCTCGATCACGAGCCAATGTAACGTCTGTGAATTACGTGCAGAGGCTGCATAACGTGCTATATCTATAAGCTTAGCCAATACCTCCCGTGGCACAGTTTCTTGTTTGTATACTCGTATAGAGCGGCGTGATTTTAACATATGTTCAGCCTGCTCTGGCGAAGGCAGTAGACTCCTAATTACTGGTGCGCAGTCATCTGCCTTCATCGTTTCCAAACTAACAGCTGCAAGTGGGCATACGGCAACACAGTGTCCGCAATTAATACACCTCTCTTCTCCCCCGGCAATCCATGACGGCAATGATTCTGGACTTGTAATATCGATAATTCTAAGAGGACATACGAGAACACAGATGCCACAGAAGTTACATTTGTTGCTGTCAATTATTAGTTGACCCATTTCCCTTACTCCCCCTATTCAAATTGTGACTATCTCATTACCACCTCTCGGGCTTATTTTACCCTAGCACCTTGCTCATCATACGTTTACTCGTAAGAACCAGAGCGAGATTGTTGTTCCTATTAGAGTTTCCTTTTTAGGTAGAAGAGAACTCCGTGGCTTGACAGGTACATGGACGATCGAACTCCGACCTTGTATTAAGCTGATTTGGGATGTAGCCTCAAGAAATCAAGGATTACCTTGTTCAGACTCTCTGCGCCTTCAATGCCTAGGAAATGGCTCATACCCTCCATGATCTTCAGCTCGGCATTTGGTATCCTGGAGGCAAGTACTCTCGAGTTCTCTACAGGCTGTAACCTGTCCGCACCTCCAGCTATGACTAGGGTGGGAATCTTTATTGCGTCCAGAAGATCATAGGTATCGTGCGTGAAGATCGCTTCCATCTGTCGGATATAGCCGTGAAGGGGTGGAGAATACGTTATATACAGCGATATGAAATACTCAATTAAATCTGGACTATTGTCGATGAACTCTTGGCTGAACAGGAAGGGAAGTTGTTCTCTGATCGTCTCCTCTCTAGTCTGTTGTGATCTACGATGCATGTCGGCGATCAAGGCTATGTATTCTTGATCAGGTGGCAGAGCGTGCTTACCACCACAGGATGTACATACGAGAATCAGGCTAATCGTATTCTCTGGATACCTAAGCGCAATATGCTGTGCAATCATGCCTCCCAGCGTGTGCCCAAAAACATGTGCTTTGTCCACACCAAGAACATTAAGCAACCCAACTACATCGTCTGCCATCATCTGTATACTGTAGGTAATATCGGGTTTGTCGCTCAGACCGCTGCCTCTATGGTCCAAGGCAATGACACGGTACTTCTCTGCCAGTCCTGGAATCAGACGAAAATAATATGCCAAGGTACCAGCAAGACCAGGGATTATGACCAAGGGCTCGCCCTTGCCATGGATCTCATAGTATATCTTGATTTCGCCGACTTTTGCTTCTGGCATGATCACCTCTTAATATGGGCAGGAATTAATCGGCGAGATTCTTGTAGATAATCTTTATCGAATCTCCTGCGAGCAATTTTCTACTACTTTGAATATCTTTTGTCAATACTTTTTTAAGACTATGGAGTAAGCTAATGTTGTCTATGAGAAAATTGGTTCCTTTTTCAGTTAAAGCAATATGAAGACAGTACTTTGGCATAAAGAAAGGTCCGCACGATTTCACAAATGGACCTTAAATTGGGGCTGGTTGATATAGGTTACTTAATACCTTCAGGCCAGGGGCCGTATGAGCGAATGATCTCATCGCTTGGCTTTTTCGCAAGCCACTCTTTTATAAATTCATCGAAAAACTTTCCCTGCTTTTTCCTGCGCTCACGTTCCTGGGAACGGAGCTTCTCGGTTTCAGAATGATGGACCTCCAGGGTCTCCTCATCGAAGGAAACGTGATAGACGTTCCTGGCTGCCCAAGGAGACGTTATCTGCTTCCTCACGTCATCCATCGCCAGCTCGGGGTCTCGCTCCAGCACATCGCCATAGCCTCCGGACGACCCTGAGCCATTGGCGACGCCATCTCCATTCATGAAAAAGTCTTCTGAAACAAATTGGGTTGCTTTAAACTTGACTTGTTTGCTGCTTGCCAATTCATGGTAGCTCGAAGGTATTTCATCGCTGGCGCTCTGGAAGAGGGGTTGCCAATCGGTATTCCTAATTTCCAGGAAGGGGTTGAGCCCACCGGCATAGCCTCCGAAGAGTCCCGGGTTGTGAGGCATCCTAGAGGTAGCGGTATTGAACACCAGCCTATGTGGGCTCATGGCGTTATGAAAAGCGTACCCTTGGCACACAGCAGCTCCCCCACGAAACTTGCCTGGCCCTGCTTGATCCATCAATATATTGCGAAATAGATGCAAAACAGGAACCTGAACTTCGGCGTGTTCGACATCCAAACAGTCGGCAAAACCGGAGAACCACATTAGACCTGCATCCATGCCATCGTGGAAGGGAGTAGCTGGGCCACCGCAACCATTCAATAGCATGGTGCCCATTGCGCCAATCGCTATTTGCCCATGTTGGTTGATGCCACCACCTGCTACCACACCCACACCGCTCATCGACGGCGGGGCGACTACGCGCTCATGAAAGTCACTGTTGAAAATGAGCTTGGCCAGGCAGACCATGACGCCATTGACCACTGGAGCGGCGATCCTCATCGATCCCCCCATAGCCCGGTCGTTGGGGGCGTTTACTATAGTGCCAGGAGGGACTTGGAAGCGAAACGGAACCAAGAGGCCGGTGCTTACCGGAAAATCAGCGAACAGGTACTGTACCAGCAAGCCGATGAGCAGCCCTCTGACCACATGTGGCTTACTGTTGAGGAAGGACATGGTGGGTGGAGAGCTGCCGGAAAGGTCGACGGTCAGCGTCTCACCCTTCTTGATGAGGGCGATGTGGACGCAGCCGAGTGCTTCCTCATTCCCCTGAAGATCGAAGAAAATGACATGGCGATAGGTTCCATCGTTGAGGCTGGCGACTCGCTCCTTCGCTCCCTCAGTGACCACTTCAAGCGACTTTCGCATCAGCCCGACGAAGAACCCTACCCCCTTCTGCTGCACGAGCTCCAGGAGCCTCTCCCTCATCTTAAAGCAGCAAGCAGTCCTGGCCTTCAGGTCGTGTGGGGTTATCTTATCGCGCAACATGTTACAGAAGAAATCAAAGAAGTCTCCACTTATCTGGAAATCTTCCCCTACCTTGATTGGTGGTGCCTTGAGCCCTTCCTCGTAGCGAGATTTGGCGTAGGGGACATAACCACCGAGCTCTGAGGCCCCTGTTTCTGGCTCATGTGCAGCAGCCACCACCCAGGCGATGAGCTGCCCGTCCCAGAAGATAGGCACGATGTTTAGTTGGTCCGGGTTGTGAAAGCCCCCGTAGAGGACATCATTGCAGAAGAAGACGTCTCCGTCACGGATGCCCACCGTGGGGTCGTCCTTATAGTACTTAAGGATGTACTTTATGGGGACCTGCCCAGTGCAGATATGAAGGTAGGTTCCTACCGATGCTGCCACCAAGTCCCCGGCGGCTGTATATAACCCTACTGCGCAGTCCATTCCCTGGATTGCTGGAGAAAGGCCTGTCATAATCATGTTCTGCTTGGCCTCCTCACAAATGAGCTCGAGCTTTGTCAAATAGACCGAGAACTCGTCGACACCTATCTTGTCCATCCATGCCCGCTCAAGCTCGGTAGGCTCTTCGGGATGCACGCGGTTGATAATCTCTTCATCAATGGGCATTGCGCCCTCCCCTATAAGCTTTCGATGATGCCGCTCAGATAGCGATCAATACTATATTTCATCCCTGGAGGAAGCACTACAGTGGTATCCCTAGCTTCAATGATTGCTGGCCCAGGAACTACATTTCCCGGGCGGAGGAGATCGGCGTCGAAGATGGTGGTCTCTCGAAACTCATTGAACTGCTTCCAATAGACAGGTCGTTTCCCTTTGATGGCCTGCTCCGACCTTTCTCCTTCCAATGGGAATGCAAGAAGCTCCGGCTTGGGCAGGGGGACAGTGGCGAACAGGTGAAAACTCTCCACGTTAATGCCTGCTATGGGTGTAGCCGCAAGCTCTCCATATCGGGAGAGATGGGCAGCACTGAAGACATCGCAAATCGCCTTCACGTCATCTTCTCCGCGAAGGTATAGCCTGGGGGAGACTATCCGTGTCACGATAAGGTGGTCCCCGTAGCGCATATCCAGTTCAAGGGTCAGCGCTACGTTTTCTGGGCGAAAGCCTTCGCTCCTAATGTCCCGAAAAGCCAGCTCTTTGAGCCTTTCAACCGTCTGGTTGAACTCGTCGTATGCAGTGGAGTACGGGGGAAATCCCATCGGGTTATAAAGGCACATGTGCTTGGAGGCTTCATAGCCATGTTTCAGGTCCAAGGCGGCCCCACCCAGGGCGCAGAAAACGCTGCCGAAAGGAAAAGTGACCACCTTCGGCGCTCTGAAATAGCTATTATAGTCAACACAGTGGGTGGCGCCAGCACCTCCATACGCGAAGAGTACGAACTCGTCTGAGCTAAAGCCCCTCAAGACCACATCCCTAAGGATAGTGTTGCCCATATGCCCATCAACGATAGTGCGGATGTGGGAAGCAGCTTCCACAGGGGTCAGGCCGAGGGGCTTAGCTATGCTCTCCATAGACTGGATAGCCTTCTCCTTGGACAGCCTCATCTTTCCGCCAAGGAAATACTCGGGGTTGATGTAGCCCAGCACCACGTCTGCGTCGGTCACAGTAGGCTCGGTTCCACCCAGGTTGTAGCATGCAGGGCCGGGATTGGAACCCGCGCTCTTAGGACCCACCTCCAGCTTGTTGCCCATCAGTTTGTTGAGCCATGCTACGGAGCCGCCGCCTGCGCCGATTGTGTTGACCTCGACCATGGAGGTCTCGGTGGCCCAGCGATCTATCACCGGCCAGTCTTGGTAAAAGCGACAACTACCGTCCCGAATGATCCCATAGTCGAAGCTAGTTCCCCCCATATCGGTAACCACCACGTGGGGGAACTCATAGAGCTTGCTTATCCAGTTTGCCCCCAAGAGCCCCGCTACTGGACCAGCACCGTAGGTATCCACAGCCTTGGTTCGTGACAGCTTGGCCACACCACCCAAATTATTGATGATGCTCAGGGGCTTGTTATAGCCGTAGTCGCGAAGCTCCTCGCCAAGGGCTGAGAGCTGCTCCGTCATCTCGGTGTGGAGGTATGCAGAGAGGATCACCACGTTGGTCCTGGGGTACTCGTGCCATTTCGGCTGCACTTCGCTGGAAAGCAATATGGGCATGTTCCCCAGATAAGGATCCGGATACTCTTCCTGGATAACCTCCCTCACTAGCTGCTCGTGGGCGGGGTTAACAAATGACCACAATAGCGATACTACGAAGCCCCGCGCTCCTCTGTCCACCAAAGTCTGAACCCTCTGACGCACCTCTTCCTTTTGCAGGGGGATTACCACGTTTCCGAAGCAATCGATTCTCTCGCGGACGCCGACGGTCATATCGTACGAGATAAGCGGCTCCGGTTTCTGGGCCAGGTACATATAGCGTCGCTCTCGCGGGTGTAGGCCGTCGGCCCACGCCCTCGACCTCCCAACAAGCAACATGTGCTCCTGACCGGCGGTGGTGATCAGCCCCAGTTTAGGTCCGGTGCGCTGGATAAGGGTGTTCATGGCGATGGTTGTCGAGTAGCGAATCACGGACGTCTTTTCTAGAAGGTCTGACATCGATATATCAAGCTGCCTTGCAGCATCCTCCACACTTCTCCTAAAGCCCACGCTGAGGTTGTACCCCGTAGTCGGCGACTTAGCCCTCGCCATCCGATCGCCGAAGGCAACGAAACAGTCGGTGAAAGTACCGCCGACATCTATGTCTATTGTTGCTTCCATTACAATCCTTGAGGTAAATTCTAAACTCTAAAAAACACCACCCGTAACTTCGCCATTCGTATTTTGAATCTGTTCAGGATTTCACGCCTCGAGATTGGTATTTTGCTTTTAAGGCATCTATATCCAGTTCGATATCGTGCGTCGGCGGATGGCCCGGAGGCAGGTATTCCACCTCGAACATGGTGGCGCAGTCTGGGCAATAGAACTCCAGAATCCTACACCACTCAGGGTCTGGGCTGCACGTATGACCAAAGGGACTCGATTCGGGATCGATGTAAGGCCTATGGATCTCACGGGGGTCTCGATCGTAGACCAGGGTAAAATTCTTGTAGTTCTCTCTTGCTGCCCCAAGCTCCTTGCCGCAGTTATGGCAACACCATAGCTCTGTGTCCAGATCGATATCGAGATACTCAGTGATCCTAACCCTCATCGCGGATGACCTCCATTATACCGTTAAGGTACTTGTCCACGGTGTAGCACCAGTTCTATCAGCAGCCTCGATTATGGCTGGCCCCTCTATTCTATTACCGCAATGAAGAAGGTCGCGCTCATATATCTTGGTGTTGATATAACCATTGCCCCAGTATACATCTCGGGCACCCTTCCCGGCCTTGAGGGGATCATGCCCCTGGTCGCCGAATACCGGCAGCTGGTAATGCGGGGTTATACACTCGGCCTGCAATGCGATCCTCTCTATTATCAGCTCTCCCGAATCTGTCCCAGCACATGAGGCATAGAGGTCAGCTAGCTTTCTCGCCTCCTTTTCTCGTTTCAGGTAAATAAAAGGGGATTCAACCCAGTGGAATCCTCCAACCCCACGCAGCCCCAATTCCAAGGCGAAGGAGAGACCCTCAGGGGGAAAGCCCTCACCTCTCATATCCGTCTCGGCGCAACCCACTATTGCCGCCATAACTTCATTGAATGATTCCCATCCCGCAGGCAGATATTCCCCAGTAGGAGACTTCAGAGTGATATTGGCGGGGCGCTCGTATTTGTGAAGGATATCCATGGTGGATGCGCCGAAAGCGCTGGCTACTGCATTGAAGGCGAAGACGATCACTCTGGAGATACCGAGGCGAGAAGCATATCCGCAGCACCGAGTGCCGCCGCCACTACCGTAGGCAAATAGGGTTAGCGACTCGGGCTTCAGTCCTTTCTGTTCGATGTTCTCCCCGATTTGCCGGGAAACGTCGCCTTCGCTGGCTTGGATTATCTTCCAAGCTGTTTCTTCTACCGAGAGACCGAGCTTACTGGCGATCAGGTCGTTTATGGCAGCAATCGCTTTGTCCTTCGAGAGTTTCTTTTTACCACCAAGGAAGTAGTCCGGGTCGAGATAACCCACCACCAGGTCAGCGTCGGTGATAGTTGGCTCAAGGCCCCCGAGGTCGTAGGCTACTGGCCCGGGCGCAGCCCCTGCGCTCTCGGGACCAACCTGGATACTATCGGAGGCAGGGTCTATCCTCGCTATGGAACCGCCGCCACCTGCGGCCGTTCCCACAGTCACCATAGGCATCCCGATTCGGATCCCTTCGATATCGGGCTCTCTGTCGCAAGCGATCTTGCCCCCAATTCTTACTCCGATATCGACACTGGTGCCGCCGACGTCTACGGAGACGAAGTCCTCAACCCCGTATAGCTCGCTTGCTATCTTACTGCAGCCAATCAGCCCTGCCACTGGCCCCGAGTTGAAGGTGTTTAGCGCCGTTGTTTTGGCCACCCTGGCGGTGCCGCCGCTGGAGTGAGCAACCAGCAGGGGCTTGCGGTATCCGCGCTGTCGCAACAGTTCGTCAGCGCGGTAGAGGTAGCGAACCATATCACGGTGTATGTAGGCGTTCAGCACTGCAGTGTTGGTGCGAACCTTGTTGTCAGCGTGTGCTGTGATTGCGCTGGCAGTGAGCGATGGGACTGAGCCCAGATAATGGCGAGGGTATTCCCTATCGATGATAGCTTTCACCTGTTGTTCATGGGTTGGATTTCGGACTGAGTCTTGCAGGCTAATCACTATGCTCCTGGCACCCGAGTCCAGTAGAGACTCCACAGCCTGACGTACCTCCTCCTCATCGAGTGGGTGGAGGATTTCCCCTGTGCTACCGATCTTCTCTTTGATCCCTATCCTCATACTAGGTGAGACCATGTCGTCCAAAGCCTCTGCCACTTCCTGAGCTTTGTCGTCAACATTGGGCGCATAGAGCGTATCGGCGAAACCCTCGGTGACGATGATGCCTAGTTTGGGGCCGGTCCTTTGCAGCAGACAGTTGGTGCCGATGGTGGTGGAGTATCGTATCACCGCTGTCTTGGAGAGGAGTTCCTCGACGCTGATGCCGAATTTGTTCGCCCCTGCCTCTATGCAATTGAGGAAACAAACCGTTAA
>SMTZ1_10009726_pt1 | contig 12581 bp, 11 predicted proteins | sample DeeMarSWOR136_30_FD_25667 | JGI IMG/M metagenome (IMG submission 25667) | reverse complement strand
CAAGGCGATTGTATCTCGTTGAATTCAACTACTCAGGGAGTAGTATCTTCCTGCTCGGGCAATTCCAGGAGACGGACATCTTCGAGGTCAACTTTCCGCGCAGAAGCCCGCTTGTTGGCGATGAGGTCTTCTTTGGACAGAACAAAGAAGTCCTGTCCCTGGTAGTTCAAGGTCTTACGTCTGCGCCATGCATCCTCAAAGGAAACGCCGGGAGTGGAAGTCTGCACGTCAATCCTTATGCGATCATTGAAAACCGTGATTTCATGCTTTACGATTCCCGCGGCAGTAGTCATTGTAGCTGTGCCGAATCCCGCCTCCATCAAAGCCGCCAGTAGCCGCTGAGCATTCTCGGTAGTAGCCTCAATCAGGATATCAAGGTCAAAGGTGGCACGGGGGACACCATACAGTACCGAGGCAACACCCCCGATAACCATGTATCTGACCTCATGTTGCTGAAAGAACTTGAACACGTCCTGCAATCGGTTCAGCATGGTTTCGATCCTTGAGTTTGGGATTAACCGACAAGGCCAAGTCGGTGAAACTACAGAACACATCCATGCGTTCGTCCACGGAAAGAGACCGAAACCAGCGTGTCTTGGCCTCCATTGATTCCTGACTTCTGTCGTGCTCAATAGTTTTTGTCATAACTCATATCTTAACAGAATATTACGCGACACGCAAAGCAAAAATATTAATCGCTGCGTCCAGGTTTCCTTCGTTGCTTACACCTCCAGTTTTTCCCGCAGATGGCTGAGCAATTGATCGGTTGAGACCCGTACCTGCTCCATAGAGTCGCGCTGGCGGACGGTGACGGTGCTGTCCTCTTTAGTCTGGCCGTCAACGGTTATACAGAACGGGGTGCCGGCCTCGTCCTGCCTGCGATAACGCCTGCCGACCGCGCCTTTCTCGTCGTAAAAGCAATTGAAATATTTTTTCAGGTCGCTGCAGATATTTTTTGCTATTTCGGGCATACCCTCTTTCTTGACCAGCGGAAAGACGGCGACCTTTACCGGTGCAAGTGCGGGGTGGAAGCGCAAAAGGTTTCTCTTTTCACCGCGGACTTCGTCCTCGTCATAGGCATCGACCAAAAAGGCGAGGGCGCTTCTGTCGATGCCGGCACTGGGCTCAATCACGTAAGGGATGTAGCGTTTCTTTTGCTCATCGTCGAAGTAAGAAAGCGGGCCCGACTGGTAGTCTTCGGCCTCGCCGGAAAGATCGATTTTTGTCAGGTCGCGGTCGTTTTCAAACCATTTGTTGAGCGTCCTAATTCCTCGCTGGTGCTGTCTGAGGTCGAAATCGGTGCGGTTGGCAATGCCTTCCAACTCCTGCCAGTCGCCGGAGCCGAACGGGAACCTGTATTCAACATCAACACAGGCCTTGGCGTAGTGTGCAAGCTCATCGGGTTCGTGCTCGCGGAAGCGAAGGTTTTCTTTCTTAAGGCCCAAATCCGTGTACCAGTTAAACCGTGCCTCTTTCCAGTGTTCGTACCAGTGCTCATCGGTGCCCGGTTCGCAGAAGAACTCTAATTCAGCCTGTTCAAATTCGCGCGTCCGGAAGATAAAGGCCTTTGTGGTAATTTCGTTGCGGAAGCTTTTGCCGATTTGAGCGATTCCGAACGGAATCCTGACCCTAGTGGTATCGAGGACGTTCCTGAAATTGGCAAAGATTCCCTGAGCGGTTTCCGGGCGTAGGAAGAGAGTCATCGAGTCATCGACGTTGGCGCCCATCTGTGTCTCAAACATCAGTTTGAAAGGCATCGGCTCTGTAAATTGGCCAACCGTGTTGCAGTTGGGACAGACCTTGTTGCTCAGGTCGTGGGCCTTTGCCATCGCCGCATCAATTGCAATATGCTCGGTGTGCTCTTCGGCCTGCTCGGTGACCTTTTCCTTCAGGTGGTCAACCCGTGTTCTGGTGTTGCACTTTTTGCACTCGGCGACAAGGTCGGCGAACTGGTCGGCATGGCCGGAGGCCTTCCAGACCAGAGGGTGCATGAGGATGCTGCAATCGAGGCCGACGATGTCATCCCCTTCCTGACGTTGTTTTTCAATTCGACACCGAGCGGCCCGTAGTCGTAGCAGCTTGCCAGGCCGCCGTAGATTTCGCTGGACTGAAATATAAAACCCCTTCGCTTGCAAAGCGATACGATGTCATCAAGCTTGGTAATCTTGGCCATAATTTGGATTCCTCATTTTTTTCTTTGCCACAGAGTACACCGAGACCACAGAGAATTCAAGTCTTTTAATCGTGGAGAACGCAGAGAAAATGAATCATAAGCCACAAGCTACAAACGGTGAATGTCACTAATTATGCTACTTATCAATGTTGGGTGCGATATGTTCTTTGTAGAAAAACAAAATGGGAGACAAAAGCGTCTTCGCAAGGGGATCACCGGCTAAAATATTATCTTCAAGCTCAAAACCTGAACGGGGGTAAGGCAATTCGTAGATATTACAGCTACTGAATATCCCCGCGTTCAAGTTGGACCGATATATCACGACAATTTTGTCATCGGCAAATACAAAATGATAATCTTCGACTACGTTTGCGCCGAAATACACATCCACCACCGCCCGTAGTTTTTCTTTCGGAACGACGTACTCTTTCAATCGCCGGTTGTTGTCGTTCATAAGACGGACCAATCCCTTGTCGTGTCCCCGGACCGTCACGTAAGGGTCGGTATCGGGCAATGAGCTGTAAGCCGGCGCCTTATAATTGTATTTCGACCGCTTCGGATCATAGCGGATGATGAGGGTTCGGCCGGGGAATGACTTGCCGTCACTTGGAATCCTCAACTCAATCGGTTGGGCTTGAGGCTTGGGGAAGATTGGATTTTCATATTGGCCCCAGAGAAGCTGCTTTTGGTCATCAGTCAATTGTGTCGTAGGCTGGTGGTTGGGATTATAGGTGTACCATATCCATCGGGGAAACTGCGGCACAAGCTTATTATTTACAAAAACCCTGCCGCCTTTAAACTCCAGCAGGTTGTATACCCAGTAATTATGGCTTTTACCGTCCCTGCCTTTTACGCCCCGGCCGTTGATAAACCGTGTATGGATGAATCGGCATTTTCCATCGCCTTTGATGTCCACGAAATAATCCAATCCCGACCACAGGCCCGTTGTCGGCGTGACGGCATAATCGTCACCATCAGAAAGGACAAAGATGACGTTGCAGCTAAACGTGAAGATGGTACCGCAACCACCTAACAAGTACCTGATAACGAAATCTTGCTTACCATCGCCGTTCAACTCTACTGAATAGACTCCAAGCCTGGACCAAACCTCAGCATATGATACATGGGGTCCGCTGATGACATTACCCTGTGAATCCTCAATGTAAAGCCATGACCATTGCCAGCCGGATCTTTGCGCAAGGCAAAGTCTGGGTGAATCGGGTTTATCCTTGAAACCGAAGTACTGCTTTTTCTCGAAATATCTTCTGGAATATCTTACATCAAGCGAGTCGCACCGCTCGAGTTTGACGACTTTGGGCCAATCGTCCGGGGCGAAAGGCCCGTGGTTTTTGTTGTAGGGTTCCCATGCACCCTGACAGAGAGAGGAAACGATAACCGCAAGCGTGATGATGACAAGCCGTATCTTCATTCGGGCTTCCTTTCCCATCGAATATACAATCTATAATTGAAATTTCGACCTTTTTCCCGTCACTTCTTGAAGATTTTCTATAACTTTCGCTCTACAAATCCGACGGGCCTATTGACAGGATTTTACTTTTCCTCGATCTCGTTTTTGATTTGGTTCAAGAGGTTAATCGCTTCTAAGGGAGTTAAGTTATTAATATCGGTAGAAGCGAGCTTTTCCAATACTGATTTGTGCTTTTCAACAAACAGCAAGTTCTGATCCGGCTCTTTTGTCTTGTGGCGGGAGAGGTGTTCGCCGGTGGCTTCCCTCTGGAAGGTACTCTCAAGTTCTTCGAGGATTTCTTTACTGCGTTCCAAAATGGATTTTGGTACGCCAGCCAGTTTTGCGACGTGGATGCCGTAGCTTTTGTCAGTTCCGCCGGGCAGAATCTTGTGTAAAAAGACGACCTCATCCATCCATTCTCGAACGGCGACGTTGCAGTTCCTTATGTTCGTGAAAAGCTCAGCCAATTCGGTCAGCTCGTGATAATGGGTTGCGAAAAGGGTACGGCATTTAATTTTTGTTGCGATATACTCGGTAATCGCCCATGCAAGGGACAGGCCGTCATAAGTGCTTGTGCCGCGGCCGACCTCATCAAGGATTACCAGCGATTTTTCGGTGGCGTTGTTTATTATGTTTGCGGTTTCGGTCATTTCGACCATAAAGGTTGACTGGCCCCGGACAAGCTCATCGGAAGCCCCTACCCGGGTGAAGATTCTATCGACCAGGCCCAACTCAGCATCTTTTGCAGGGATGAAAGAGCCTGTCTGTGCCATCAGGACTAAAAGGGCCACCTGTCTTATATACGTGCTTTTACCGCTCATATTGGGCCCTGTTACGAGCAGGACATCACCGGCTTTTTCACCAAGCTCGATATCGTTAGGTACAAATTCGGCGCCGAGCATTTCAGCTACTACGGTATGTTTGCCTTCATTTATAAGTAACCGGCCGCTGTCAGTTATTTTAGGACGGACGTAGCCCCGGCGTTTGGCAAGGTACGCAAGCGTAGTGAGACAATCGCACTGTGCGAGGGTATCGGCAAGGCTTTGCAACCGGCCGACGTATTGGACGGCCTGTCGGCGGACTTCTTCGAAGAGCTGCTGCTCCAGTTCGAGGGCCTTTTCTTCAGCACTCAGGGCCTGTGTTTCGTATTCCTTGAGCTCGTCTGTTATGTAGCGTTCCGCGTTTTTGATTGTTTGCTTACGGACATAATCTGCGGGGACTTTATCTGCCGCTGAGTGGTTTACTTCTATATAGTAGCCAAAGACTTTATTGAAGCCGATTTTGAGGTTACTGATTCCCGTCCGTTCGATTTGCTGCTTCTGGTAATTGCGCAGCCAGCTTTGGCCATCCTTTGAAATCGAACGGAAGCGGTCGAGCTCTTCTGAAAAGCCGGCCCTTATGACGCCGCCATCGCGAAGATGTGAGGGACACTGCGGCTCGATTGCCGCTTCAAGCAGGTCGGCCAATTCATCCATACTGTCACACTTGCCCGCTAATTGCACAATTAAATCACCACTAAATTGCTGTAAAATCTCGCGTAGTTGTGGTATCCGTCGCAGTGTGGCGGCAAGGGCCACAAGGTCTCGGGGACTTGCCCTGAATGTGCTGATACGGGCGGCGATTCGCTCGGTGTCGGATACAGCCGCAAGCAATTTGCGAATGTCGGTCAGCCTGCTATCGGCCTCTTTTAATTCCTCGACGGCATCCTGGCGAAGCTCTATGGCATTGATTTCACAGAGCGGCATACAGAGCCAGTTCCTGAACTTTCGAGCGCCCATACCGGTCAGCGTTTCATCGAGGCACTCCAGGAGCGAGCCCTTTTGGGTTTCTGTACGAATCGTCCTGAGGACTTCCAAGCTTCGCAGCGTAGCCGGATCGATTTGCAGGAATTTTTTGCGATTGATTTTCTTAAGACTCTGAATATGATCCAGCGTGGTCTTTTGTGTTTCGTTGAGGTATTCGATGATTGCGCCGGCGCCGGTAATGAGACCATCCTCATTGTCACTAATACCGAAGCCTTCGAGGGTGGCAGTACCAAAGTGCTTTAGCAATCGCTTTTTTGCCTGATACGGGTCGAAATACCATGAGGGGCGTTCGGTTATGATGGCACCCGTTAACTGCTCGACATCCCGGGCGAGCTTTCTTGTTTCGGCTTCAAACAGCTCGCCTCTTCTGTCGGGCAGAAGACACTCGGCCGGTGAGAGGCGCAGCAACTCATCGAGCAGTTTCTCTTCGGGCAGGTCCTGTACGAAAAAGTGGCCGGTGGAAATGTCGATCCAGCTAATAACGGCCTGGTGTTTTGTCCCCAGACTAACGGCACAGAGAAAATTGTCCTCCTTTGCATCGAGCAGGTTATCGTCGGTGAGGGTGCCCGGCGTGACAATTCGCACGACGTCACGTTTGACGACGCCTTTTGCGGTTTTAGGGTCTTCGACCTGCTCGCAGACAGCGACCCTATAGCCGGCCTGCAACATTTTTTTCAGGTATCCATCGACGGCATGATATGGTACGCCTGCCAGCGGGATGGGATTGTCGCCTTTGCTCCGGCTGGTGAGTGTCAGACCGCAGACACGCGAGCAGGTCTTGGCATCTTCGTAGAAAGTCTCGTAGAAATCGCCCATGCGAAAAAACAATATGCAGTCAGGGTATTTGGCCTTGAACTTAGCGAATTGCTTCATCGCAGGTGTTAGTTTTTCATTTGTTACGGCCATAGTACAAGATTATACAGGAAGCTGGCCGTTTAACAACTCTGTTATGATAGATGTGGCCTGCTGTTTGGATTCGGTGTTTTTCAGTTGCTTTAGCAAGTTTGCCTGCCGGCTTGTAAAGCAAACAGCAGTATGTAGGTCAAAATCGGCTACACCGGTGAGATGCCGGATTTTTCCCGCGAGATCTTCGATACCGGTCTCGAATTTTGCACTAATCTGCACTGTATTCACTAAAATCTTTGGTAATTTACCAGTATCAAGCCTGGCGGGCAGGTCGGATTTATTCAGAACCGTCAGTACTCTTTTGTCAGCGATTGCTTCAACAAGCCGGTCGTTAAGCTGCGCTGTGGCCCGGCTGTTATCCAAAACGAGCAAGACCAGGTCCGTGTCTTCTAACATCTGGATGGATTTTTGCTGAGATTCCTTTTCAACAACACTTTCAGGCGTTGCCGCAAGCTCTTCATCCAGACCTGCAGTGTCAATAAATTCTACTAAAAGCGGACCGATTTTACATTGGGCCGAGACCCAATCCCGGGTTGTGCCTTTGATATCGGTCACTATTGCTTTCTGTCGGCCGGCAAGGCAGTTTAACAGTGTGCTTTTTCCTGTATTCGGCGGGCCGACTATTGCAGCCCTACAGCCGGCGATAATGAGCTTCGCTGTTCTGCTGTTTTCAAGGATATGCCCGGCGTCGGCTTTGATTTGGTCGATAGATATTGCGTCCATATCTTTCAGCCATTTGGTTGTTTTCCTGCTTAGTCCGTTATCGCTTTGATTTGCGATTATTTTTGTCCCTTGAAGCGTTTTGGCCTTTGGCTGGGTAAGTCTGGCTTCAAAAGCAATTGAATTAGTGTGTTTTTGTGCCTCCAGGACTTTCATCAGAAACTGTTCTTCGCTTAGCAATGTGACGCTCTGCCGCTGGAGTAATTGCATTATCATCTCATTGATAAGTGGATTGCCGTGACAGTTTATGGCGAAAGAGTCGGGTCCCTCGAAGCCGATTACAACCTCGTCGATGACTTCGGAATCGTCGACGATTTTGCCAAGAAGTATTTTGCCGGTTTGAAAAGCTGCCGGTTTTTCACCGGCAACTTTGAATATCTTTTTTACGACGGCTTCTGCTGTGTCACCAAAGACCTGAATGGTCGATATTGCCCCGGTTCCCTTGCCGGTCATTACTGCAGCGAAAGCAGCCATAAGTTAAATGACCTGCTCCATTTTTTCTTCGATATACTTCTTGTAGGCCAGGACGACACCTCTTACGACAAGGTTCGGCACATAGGAATCAATAAACTCGCAGTCATCCTTGATAATTTCTGCGGCTGAGCCTGTCAGCACGGTGTGAGGCCATTTGCCGAGACTCTCTGCATAACGCCTCATAATCTCCTGCACAGTTGCTACAGTTGAATAATACAGGCCACACTTTATGGCATCGTTCGTATTTTTGCCATACGGCGCCTTCGGCCGGGTGATTTTTACTTTCGGCAGCTGGGCGGTATGTTCTTTAAGTGCGAGTGCACCGATTTCCAGGCCCGGACAAATTGCGCCGCCGAGAAAAACACCATTATCATCAACAAGGTCGATAGTAACAGCGGTGCCGACATCTACAACAACAACAGCATCTTCTACGACGGCATAAGCTGCAGCGGCCGAGACCACTCTGTCTGTGCCGACCTTCTCCGGCTCATCCACCCAAAGGGTCATCGGCAGCGGTATATTTTCGCCTATAATGTGCACCTTTTCGTCGAGATTCTCCTCTACTATTTCCCGGACAAGCTGGGTCCAGTCTGGTTTTACGCTGCAAACGACGATGACGCCGTCGCGTTTTCCTTCTTTAGAACTTTTGGCAAAGGGAATTTCGTCCCAGGCGGATTTGAAAAGGTCAGTTAATTTCGCACGGGACCGGCCGGAGACGGACTTGATAAACTGCTCCTCGTCCTTCAAATAAAGGGCTATTGTAATATTCGTATTGCCGATATCTACTGCAATTATGTTCATAATCTATGCCTCGCGGCCTTTATTCATCCGTACTTTGCCTACTCACACCTTTTTACTCTATTATTTAGCTGATGTCAATCCGTACTAATATTAAATCGGGATGTCCAAGGCCGGCAAAACGCTTCCTTGCCAAAAGACACCTTATGTGTTAATTTACGTTTTAGCAAACTACATTTTTTTATTACTTTAGATTCTTTCGACTGAGGATTCTAATGTTCATCTTTGGTATTCCGGATACAATAAAAGATTAAAATGAAAACAAAGGAAAAAGTAAAGTGGTGGGACCTTTCAGATGAAGAGATTCTACAAATGCGAATCCGTGACTTTAACCTGTCAATTCAGGGTTCACCAATAGAGGCTTTTATAGATAATCTGCACAAGGAACTGGATGCAAAAGGAATTGTATTCCATCCCCCGTGCTACCTTGCTGATGAATGGCTCTGCCCCGACAAAGAACCGATAATAGGTATTCCTTTTTGTCTTGCACACCCCAGACTTAAAAATATCGAGCAAAAAATGATGCTCGAAGTTGAAGGTGGCACCGAAAAATCTTTTATGAAGCTTTTACGTCATGAAACAGGACATGCCCTAAATTACGCCTATAAACTTTATAACAAGACTCAATGGAGGCAGTTGTTTGGCCCCTTTAGCAGGAAATATTCAAATTCCTATCACTTTCAACCTTACTCAAGACGTTTTGTTATGCACCTGGAAGACAATTATGCTCAAGCGCATCCGGATGAGGATTTCGCCGAGACATTTGCAGTTTGGCTTGCGCCCAACAGTTGCTGGGAGGAGAAATACAAAGACTGGCCTGTCATAAAAAAATTACGATATATTGACGGATTAACTAAAAAAATCGGCAGCAATCCTCCAATAAATACAAGTCAAGGGCGGCCTCCCTGGGCAGCTTCACGAATGACCTCAACTTTAGGGGCTTATTATGAACGGAAACATAAAATGCTTGGTGAGGAGTTTAAAGGTTTCTACGACGATACGTTGAAGAGATTATTTTCAGAAAAGAGTGGCAGCTGTTCAGATGAAAAGGCTTCAAAACTGCTCAGACAGCATCGTAAAGAACTTGTAAATTATATCTCGACGTGGACAGGACATCGCAAATATGATATTCATCAATTAATCAACAAGCTGGCCAACCGTTGTGAAAACCTTAATCTATATGGAAAAAATGATGATATAATAGGAGTTGCTTCTCTAATCTGTGCCATTGCATGTAATACACTTCGGATTCCCAAGAAGAACACACGATAATGAAAAAGAGCCTAACTATAACAGTTTTGGTTGATGAAGCCGAAATCCCTTTCAAAGATCTCGAATTCTCGACTGAACCTGAAAAACCGACCACAGAGTACCATGTTATCGATGCACTGCGAGCCTTGGGTCATAACGTATCAATATTAGGGGCCGGAGAGGATATTAATTCGATTATTGAATCCCTCAGGGAACAGGAACCGGACCTGGTATTTAATCTTACCGAACACATAGGTGGCGACCGTCGTTTTGATAAAAATATTGCCGCTCTTCTTGAAATGTTAAAAATTCCGTTTACAGGCGCTGGTATGACAGGTCTATTGTTGTCCAGAGACAAAAGATTATGTAAACAGTTACTAAGCCTGCACAAAATCCGTGTTCCCCGATTCATTTCTTTTTCCAAGAATAAGATGATTCGGGTTCCAAAATTCCTTCATTTTCCATTGGTTGTAAAGCCGGCTTTTGAGGACAGTTCCGAAGGTATTTCAAACGCTTCAAAAGTCGATAATGAAGAAGCACTCAGAGAACGAATACAATTCATACATGAAAGGTGGCAACAGGACGTTATTGCCGAAGAATATATCGAAGGAAGGGAGCTTTATGTGAGCATTCTTGGTAACAAGAGATTGTTTGTTTTGCCCATCCGAGAGTGTCATTTTAATTTTGAAGGAAGTCAGGGACCTTCACTGGCAACTTATAGAGTCAAATGGAACGAGGAATATCGGAAAAAATGGAATATACAATTCGGCCTTGCCAAGCTTGAGTCAAAAACAGTCAAAAATATCGAACGTGTTTGTAAAAAAGTTTACAAGGTGTTGCATCTAAGGGATTACGGCAGAATAGACCTTAGACTCACATCCGACAAAAAAATTGTTATCCTTGAAGCCAATTCCAATCCGGATCTCGCTTACGGAGAAGAGGTCGCAGAAGCCGCAGATAAATGTGGTATTTCCTATGAGAACCTCATCAAGCGAATTATAAATAGCGCTTTACGACGACAAGCCTGAGACTTATAAAAAAGTTTCGAAATTCCAGTAGACAAATCGCCCTGTTCGGTCACTATGTTTATAGAGTACGTTAAGACTTGAGGGCCTCGAGTTGACAAAACCAAGTGATAAAGAGCTGATACAGGCTGTAAAAGCAGGTAAGAAAACAGCCTTTGCAGAGCTTTATGACCGTTATGGGCCGCTGGTTCGGGCTATCTGTTACGATACTACCCGCAACCTTACCGATGCCCAGGACCTTGCACAGGATGTATTTATGCGGGTATATGAAAAGTTCGGCCGTTTGCGTGATCCGGACCGTTTTGGAAAGTGGGTTGTCGGGATTGCTCGATTTCGATGCCGGGAATGGCAACGCAATAGATTACGAAGCCGAAATAAAAAAGACGGACTCTATAACACTCAGGTGTCTGTTCCTGACCCACCGGATGACAGCCGGATAGAGCTGCTTCGAAAGATGATTACGACACTTCCGGAAAAGGAACGGTTAGCTTTGCATACGTTCTATCTGCAGGATAAATCGGCTGATAATGCCCGCAGAATAATCGGCCTGTCAAGGTCGGGATTCTACCGCGTCCTCAACCGTGCCCGGAAACGACTGGAAAAGCTACTTATTAAAGAACAGGAGATATACAATGAAGACGCTATTGGATAACGATTTGAATGAAGTGTACGATTCGTTTAACCAAAATCACAATCACCTTCGCCAAAAACTGATGGCTTCACTGCCCGATAGCATCAAACAGCCCAAATGGGCAGGACTAATCAGCCACGCAATGGCATTTACAAGAGGTACTATTATGAGAAGTAGAATAACAAAGTTAGCCGCTGCGGCTGTGATAAGCTTTTGGAGAAGTGCTTGGATATATCCAGACTTCCAGTTATAACTTTGACTTAACTGGAGTGCCAATAACAGAAGAACAACCTTCAGAAGCTTTCACAATACAGGCAATGGTACTGGAATTGGGCCGATTGCGATTAGATTGCTCGGCGGAGAAAATATCTTCGATTACTGATTTCAACACCGGTAAGTGCCTGCTTATATTCCATCAAAAAAAAGCAGGTGTGCTTATGGAAAATCTTGTGATAAAAAATATGAAAACAGAAGATGGAATCGGAGGAATTTATGCTTTATTTTCGAGGCCCATTGAGAACCTTTGGAATCTCCAAGATGGAACACAGGAAAATCTGGGTGAGAAACAAATAGACGGGCAAACGGTTACAGGTTTTAGAGTTTTTCAAAAAGATCCGTATTTCGAGTATGATATTACAATTTGGGCCAATAAAACGACGGGGGTTCCGATTTTAGTCGAAGTGCTGCCGAAACCACTGGATACCTCTCACCCATCGATAAAATGGATTATGAATAATTTCATTCTTGATGTTGAACCGGATGAAAAATTATTCAACCTTGAAGTGCCAGAAGGATACACATTGTCCCATCAGTGGGATTTGGATGAACTTCAGCCGGGCGCCGAGCCTTCGGCCGAGGCCAAAAAGATTGTGGAAATGCTGGAGCTTTGGCCCCGGGGCCAAAAAACAAAAGCTGTGGAAATCCTGCTGGGCATTGACTGGGCACAACCACTCGAATTTGGCAATGAACCGTATATCTTCAGCATAACAGAAAAAGCATATATTTCCCTAAAGTTCGAAGATCAAAAGCGGGCTTGGGACGAAGTTAGGGCTATAGCAGAAACAGTAATGCAGATCGTATATGAGGTTTTGAATTTAGGGCAGGCAGCCGTGTCTGCTCAGAATTATAAAGAAGCAGAACGATATTTTGAGGCGGGACTGCAATTGGGGAAATTGTTAGACCGTAACCCTGAGAGCATGATAATGGTTCGTTGGGTTGGCATAGCTGTCGAGAAAAAGACATTAAATGAGATGATCAACTTGTACACGACAACAAAAAATCAGGAAAAACTTCGGGATGCAGAAGAGCAACTGCGGGCGGCGGAAGCTGA
>SMTZ1_10006077_pt1 | contig 12581 bp, 15 predicted proteins | sample DeeMarSWOR136_30_FD_25667 | JGI IMG/M metagenome (IMG submission 25667) | reverse complement strand
CAAAGGAGCCCTACTCCGTGAGTTCCGCCTTATCCAGGCATTGGATGGCATAGCAGCCAACAGAGTCATATGTAGCGAAGGCGATGTAAGAGTAACAACATCGACCAACATTTATTCACTATGGTACCAATTCGCCTCTGACACCAACGACTTCGTCATCTACGTAAACCTACGGCCAACAGGATACTACGATGAGAGATACGAGTATCATAATGATGTGCTTCAGCCAGCGACCTTCAATCTCGGCCCCCAATGGAATGTCCGCCTCCTTCATATACTCCAACCCTAACCTATATACACTAGGCCCAAGCGAAAGCCTAAAGCTAGACCCTTTTTACGAAGTTTTTCGGGCTGAATACTCACTAACTGGATACATAGTGAAATATGGCCCTGTGTGGCCCCCATATTATCAAACGAAGGTACTTGAAAGTTCAATTTGGGCCGGAAAGCAATGGAATGGAGAGGACGACCCTTTTGCCTATTACTGGGTGTGGCGAGGTTACGTAAGCTTCGACACGACCCTTTTGAAAAATAAAATCGTCAAGAGTGCCGTATTGCATATGTTTCTACTTTATGTTTGCTGCGAAGATGAATACGGTGGCGTAGGCTTGGGCTTCAGTTTAGAGTTCTACAGCGGAAAGAACCAGTGGACTGGGACATCAGATCTCCATTGGGATGATTGTGAAACGGGTGAGGGAGAGTTCATGTTTGTCAACGCAAACACGCCGACGAGGCAATATTATTGGAAAAGCGTTAATAAAAACAGCATAAACGTTGCGGGGAGCGGAACTCTAAGAACTCAGTTCAAGTTCAAACTCTATGCCGATACGGTTGGTCCACCGTATAGTATGGACGCGATCCAGAATTATGCTTTCGACAATCCATATGACAATCCGCACGCACCGGATCCAAAACTCTATGTGACATATGAGTACCCATAACATGGACTTTTCCCTCCTTTTTTCTCACTGAGTCGCGCGCAAGCGCGCGCGATACCTAAGTGCTATAATGATGCGCATAAATACTATGATTTCCAGATCATGGATCGGTGGGCAATCACTATGAGCTTCGTATCGCGGCACAAGCATCAACTTCTTGTCAGCATCCCCCTCGTCGTAATCATCGCATTCTTTGCCATGCAAATCTTGGGGTATGAGGCGTTTTATCCTGATGGCACGCGACTTCCAGCCGTGATTGATACCGACTTTGTGTTAATCAATCGTCCTTGGCCGCCACAACAAACCGCGAGCGGGTTTTGGTTGAAAGAAGAGGAACGATTAGTGATTCGAGACTGTATGATGTATACCAGTCAACTTTTTGCCCCACCCGAGATGCAAGTCTACGCGTATGGGGAAGACGCGGGGGGGATACACATTGAAGACTTCGCTCACCTGACCATGATCAACGTCACGGTCATCCCATATGCCTATATTAGTGTATGTGATCACGCCGTCGTGACGATCATTAACTGTACCAACCACTATAATATGTGGTGTAGCCACGGATCAGCAACCAATGTGGTGAGTGTACAGCCAGAGGGAAACGTAGCGGCTCAAGAACATGCGACGGTTTTGATTGAGGGGTCAACGATCGGGTTCTTAACCGTGGACTACGGGTCCTATGTGAACTGCACCGTCGTTGACTCCTTCGTAGACCGGGCCTTGTTGAATACCAGGCTGCCATCACGATTCGTGGACTGCGAGGTCTACGAACTGCATGATCCTATCGGCAACGTGGACCTGGTGGGCGCGACCACGGTCGCTTATCGAGGCCACCCGTGGACGGGCGCCCGAATGGCCATCCAACTATCGGCAACTCTCGAGAAGACAGATTTCCTGCGGGGAGAACCCATCGCCATGACCTGTCACCTCCGGAATGTGGGGGGATTGAACGTCACCCTCTTCCTCAGCGACGGAACGGATCGCTTCTACCTCTGTGCGTGCCAGCTACCGGTCTCTGAGGACACGACGTTCCAGTACTTCAACCGGGAGCCCAAACCCGGGCCTCACACGCCCACCGTTGTCCTGCCCGGTGAGACGCTGGCATATACACTCATCTGGGAGAACCCGCCCTTCCTCGCCGGCACGTATGAACTTGAGGGCGGCCTCGAAAGCCCCACCCTCTATGACGCGTTACACGCCTGTGGATTCTATACGATCACTATTTCCGAGGACAAGTGGCAGGGGTGAGATACAATATACTGGCTAAGATAATCATCTATGAGATGTCGTAGCTAGCTGATTCACAACACCTCCGAAATCATTATACTCAAATATTTTTTCCTGTATCATTATTAGTTAATCTAAACTTGAAGTACTTCTGTATCCTCCTCGGAACATCCGGGAAATCATCGACCAATAGACCACATCCGAACCAATAGACCTCAAGGACACCAGAAACATAAACCATCAAGAGAGCACCCATCCACCAATGATGCGTGAAATCCAGCAACCCCTTCACGAGGAACTGGACAACTTTAGACCGTCTCTTAAACCACTCCGATTGCTGAATCTCCCAGTCAATCTTCTTCCCGAAGGCTCTCCCAAAAATCAATCCCATCCCGAACCACGTTACCGTCAATAATGTATCAGGAATCGGCAGTGGAATCATCGACATTTTCCGTTGCTTCCTCCTATGGTTCCTCCACTGGAAAGGTTACCTTACAAATCCCGTTTCGACTTCCCTTCGTGGCCGTCGCAATCAACTTCCACGTTCCAGCAACACCACTCCCCGAAATCGAGTAGTTCCAGTAGTAGACTCCTTCACTCTCCAATGTAGGAGTCGTGTTCGTTCCCTGCACTTGGTTATTCGGGTCATACACCTTCCATTCTTGACTGTCCGGGGTCATCATCGATTTATCCACGTCTCTCCACGACACTTTGAGCCTTGGAGTAGACCCCAAATAGATGTGTTCTTCCTCTGACATCGATCACCCTCCCTTTGGAAGTATCTCCACTTCCCCAGTAATACTGGAAACACCAGTGTCTCCAGTGATACCCATAACGTCAGTCATCCCTGAGATCGAGAGAACTTCAATCGTTCCCAAAAGGGTGCTGTAATACGGAACCTCCGTCAGAAAAACATCGAGGAAACCCAGAATCTCCACAAGCGTCCTGTGAACATCCCATGTCCGGGAATACGTATCCGATAGCCCCACCAACTCGATGAGGCTTCTATCTATATGCCATTCCCGGGAAAATGCCTCCAGTAACCCTAACTCCTCACCCCTCGTGATTGTTACACTCTTCGTCACTACTTCTTGAAGACCAAGCAACTCGATCCTCGTAATGTCCAGATCCTTACTTGTCTTATCGATTAGACCAAGGATTTCAGGCAAACTTCTTGTCGTATCCTTCGATATGGAACCTAACAACCCAAGGGACTCAGGGTAGATTCTCTGGACATCCCACACCCTTCCATATGTATCTGCCAACCCAAGTTCCTCCGTCAACACCCGAAGATACTGTTTCAAGGCTTCGAGGGCATCTGACAGCCAGACTTCGGCGACACGACGCCACTATTTCCCGTTCTGCGCGTGGGGGGGATCGGGTTCAGATAATTGGGTCTCGTTATCGTCTCGCTCTGGCCGTAGGGGGCGAAAGGGGGCGCTTTAAGTCCTCGCTACTCGGTGCCTTCGTGTTCCGCCTACTCCCCTTTGCAATGCCTTTACCGGATACCCGTCGGTGTTGATGGGGAAGACTGCTCGTGGGAGCGTGGCTGCCCTATCTTCGGTGTATGCGCTGCGCTGGGGGCTTGGGGTCGGCGTCGTGCGGAAGTGTAGGGGATACCCCTTCATTTCCACAGTGTGAATCTATACTCCGAATCTATCGTGGGAGGGGAGACAGGGATGTCGGGGAATCTCGTGCTTTCCAGCTGCCCTTCGTGTCTTTTTGGGGAATGAAGCGCGTGCGCTTGTGGGCCGTCATCCCGTTGGTGTGTGCTATTTCACGATCAGCACCGAGCACGTGGCGTGGTCCGCGACGCGGTCGCTGATGCTCCCCAGGAGTGCTTTGGAGACGCCGCCGAGCCCGCGATGCCCGATGACGATGATGTCAAAGGCTCCTGCTTCCGCTTCCTTCACGATGGTGTCGGTGACCGGGCCATCCGCCAGCTTCGTCGAGACCGTGAGATGAGGGTGGGCCTCGTGCGCCGTGCGGAGGGCGTCGGCCAAGATCTTCTCGTGGTGGCCGCGCACCTCACTCAAATACGTGGTGGCCCACGGGGGGTACTCGGTGGACTCGGCGTCGTATTCGCCCCCGAGGATAGCGGCATACCGATAGATGGAGAAGACGTTGAGGATCTCAACCTCCGCTCCATAATGCTCCGCCAAGTCCAAGGCCGTGGCTAACGCCTTGTCCGCGGGCGTGGATCCATCGATCGGAGCGAGGATCTTCGTAAACATCCGGGATCATCTCTCCCTCTGTTTCTGCCTGTTGTGGGTATTGATGCGTCAGCTAAGTATTGGTGAGCGTTGAGTTAAATTGTCTACGGTTCTCGGGGCTACGGCCCGAGAGGATTCGGCCGTCTGTCGTTTCCGTCTTCGTAGCTGTTCGTCGAGCTAGTTCGAGCGCGTGCGACGGTGAAACGCTAGACGCTTGAGGACGATGAGCCCGCGGCATCGAGTGTGCTGGTGCTGCTTCCCGCGATTAGCCGCCACGCGAAAGACTGTGGAATCCGTGCGCTTGGACACTGATCGATGCTGCGAGGACGCCCCTGCTAAAAGGCTTATGTACAGGAAAAACAAGATATCATGTCGTTATGTTTAGGGGACCGCGATTCCTCCGATTCGTTCTCATTGCCCTGCTCATCGTTCAAGGCCTCAGTGGGGGCCAACGACTCAACCATGTCACTACCGCTGACGTGAGTGAGGGGTGGCCTACCCTCAACTACGATAATGCGCGTACGGGCTATTCCCCGGCGTTGGGGCCGGTCACCAATAACACCGCTTGGGTCTTCACCACCGGCGAAGATACGGGAGAGAGCCGCCACGGGTCGTCGCCTATTGTTGCTGAGGGCAAAGTATTTTTTGGCTCGGGCGACGGGCGTATCTACTGTCTCAATGGGTCGACGGGAGCCGTCGTCTGGACGTATCGGACTGGCGACATGGTCACGAGCGGCGCAGGAAGTCCAGCTTATTCGAAGGGCCGACTCGTTGTTGGGTCAAAGGACAAGAAGTTGTATTGTCTGAATGCGTCCACTGGCACGTATCTGTGGCATCGACTGTCCAATGACAGCGTCCTGTCGTCGCCTTGTATCGCCGGTGAAGTGGTCTTCGTTGGCCTGAATCAAAGTCTTTATGCGCTGAACGCAAGCACCGGCGCCACCCTTTGGCGGTATGAGACGAATGGCACGGTCCAGGGTGCCCCCGCGGTCGCGGACGGGCGAGTCATCATCGGATCCGATGATGAGCACTATTATTGCGTGAATGCAAGCACGGGCCACTTCCTTTGGACGTACAACACGAATGCGCCTGGCGAGGAGGGCACACGATCTGTGCCCAGCATACACGAGGACCGAGTCTTCATAGGGACATGGAATGGCCTGCATTGTCTCGATGCATCGACGGGCGCAGCAATATGGGAGCACACGAAAGCGACACCCCCCTACTATGAGGCCACGTATAACAATCCTGCCGTCGCGTATGATCGCGTGTTTATCTGTTTTTCCGGGTACGAGGACGGCCTCTTTTGCTTTGATGAGCGCACGGGTATCGAGAGGTGGAGTCACACGAGCGATGACTATGTCATTCGGTCGTCACCGGTCGTAGCCGATCAGAAAGTGTATGTGGGCCTCTCCTACACGGTGTTCTGCTTCGATATGTTTACGGGGAGCATTCTCTGGACGTACGAAACGGGGCAGGTACCAACGGAGGACGAGATCGTCTCTTTGGAGGGGTCGCACTGCATCGCTGCGGAACGGGCCTTTGTGAAAGCGGGGGACGGCCGCCTGTACGCGTTTGAGCCCCCTGTGTTCACGATAGCATCAGACGGCGTCGCGGAGCACAGTCCCATCACCATATCCTTGAACAGCACCCCTATCGGCACCTGCTACGATGATGCGCCGCTTGTATTCGTTTTCCATAACGAGACCACGCCCATCACAGCCGCCTTACAGGTGAGTGACGTCCGCATCTGGAGCACTGACTTCAAAACCCGTTACGCGTTCTCTGAGTGGACGGGCCCGGCCACTGGTGCCTCGGGGACCAACCCCACCGCCATCACGCTCTATTCTTCCTCTTCCTGTACCGCCCACTTCAAAACGCAGCATCGAGTCAACCTGACGTTCACCGACGACAGTGACACGATTCAGCTTATCCCTACCCGGGTCGATGTCGTGGCTCCCAACGGCAGCGTCATCGCGCTTACCGCGTTCACAAACCAGTGGCTCGACGAAGGAACATGGGCCATCAAGAGCATCCGGTGGCAAGGGAACAACGTGAAGCCGGTCCTCGATCCCCGCTATACGCCGAGTCCGGGGGGAACCTGGCGAGTCAACTGTCGCGTCTACCGCCTCAACTTTACTCGTAGCTTCAACGATGCCGGGGGAACACCCCTCTCCACGCCGCCCTCAGCCTTCACTCTTCGATTTCCCAATGGAACGACGTCCCCCCTCTTATCCGTCGGCTTGCATCTCCTCCAGAATGGCACCACGACGTGGCAGTCCATCGTGTGGCAAGGGACCGACGTACTACCGAACCCGGTTCCAGAGTTCGATGCCACGCAGGGTGACCCTTTCATCAATTGCTCCGTGTATTCCCTGCGGATCGAACCCACGTTCCAAGATAATAGGGGGGCAGCTCTGACGATCCCGCCTTCGTCGTGGGTTGTTCAGGCTCCCAACAGCACCACCCACACCCTCGGTAAGGAGGAAACCTATCGACAAACGCAGACTGGAGCCTACTCGATCGTGAGCGTGACCTGGCAAGGACACGAGGTGAACCCCGTGGTGCCCCCCATGCTTCGTTTGACCACCAACACGGTCTGGACGCCGACCATACATTGTCGACTACCCACGCAGGTCGGTCTTTTCGTACGATCCGCCGCCATCGACATCGGGTCCATCGTGTATATTCACGGGACTTTAACCTGTAATAACGTGGGACTACCTGACGTTTCTCTTCAACTTTCGTATAGGGCTACGGGGGAAACGGCATGGAGTGACCTGATGTCAGTGAAGACGGCGTTCACCGGCGACTATGCGGGGGAGTGGGTGCCTCGGGCCATCGGAAGCTACGTGATTAACGCCACGTGGGCAGGGAACTCCACGTACCCGGGCTCGTCAGCAACTGTGAACGTAGCCGTCATCTCCCGCCCCATTCAAACACAACTCTGGATCATCGTCGGGCTCTGCGGCGTTATCGCTGGTGCCTTACTGGCCTTACTCACCAAAAAACGCTATCGGCGCTAGCGCGCCCTGCGTGTCTGTGTGCATCAGAGGGACCTTGATGAGGGAACGAACCAGATACAGGGCTTTCCTTTCATCCTCCACGCGGCACGGAGCTGTCAAGCAAGCGTCCTCTTGCTGTCACCCGTGAAGCCCCGACAAAACAAGGAGACCGTATTTTAGCGAACGACAGACGACGCCTTCAAGACCGGAGATGATCGATGTATCCCGGTCCGGGCATCGGTCGTGACAGTCGCGTCGAGGACGCCGCTGCGCGGCGCCTCTGACGCCGAACGTCCGGGCAACCGCATGCCCGGCAGAGAGGCGTTTCAACGACTTGCCTTCCGTAGTGCAGGAGTAACGGGGTCATCTTCGAGGGGGAGGAGGGATGACGCTACACGTTCTTCTCCATGACGTAGTAGGCAAATTGGCGGAGGGCCGCGTCGTGAAACCGGTTTTCCGCGACGACGTGATACCCGAGGCCTTCGAAGAACGGCTTCGACAGGGGTAAGGCGGAGAGCCGTAACGTCGTCACACCGTCTTTTCTCGCATGGTCTTCCAGGCGATGGATCAACGTGGTGCCCCACCCCCGTCGTTGATATTGGGGATGAATGAACACGCTTTGAATCTGTCCTCGAAGGAGGGTGCCCACCCCGACGATGGCAGCCATCCGTTCGGCGATGAGGGTGTAGCCGTCCGAGGCTTCCGCAACGATCTGGGTGATCGAATGATGGTCTTCCATCCAGTGCTGGCGATACGCCGGTGGAAACATGGCGTAACTGACAGTGATGGTCGTGTCTATCAAGTGTTTGATGGCAGGCGCATCCCCCGTGTGGAACTCGCGAAACGTCACGTCACGCGAGGACAACGGGCTATCCCGTCTCATGGCCCGTGAATCCGCAGGCGCCTTACTACCCATGGGAGAACGAAGACGCGTACGTGCCTAATGAACAACACGCTTTCGCTTCAGACGCGAGGATCTGTCTGGTTGAGACCTGCCGAACACAACCGATACGCCGTCCCCTCGCCTTGGCCTCCTCACGAGTGGGGCAGGAAAGGCCTAACGAAGATATACGTCGAAGTACGTATTATAGACGTGATAAGCGATCGGGAAATGGTACGCCTGTAGAACGGAGGGAGCTTGTCCTGTCGGAATGGAAAGAACTTGCGCTCTGGATGTTTGGGGACGTTCGTACGCGAGAGGGCTTCTGGTACTCGCACCCGCTCTCTGAAATCGATGGGCTGACCGAGGACCAGCTGTTTTGGGTTCCCTCGGCCACGGGCCTCTGCATCCTGTGGCATGTGGGGCACATCGCCCACCGCGAACGACTGCACATCGGGCGATTCCTCCAAGGCCTCACTGGATCCATCATCCTGCCCCCCTACGAGATCTTCGGCGCTGAGTGGTGCTCCACGGAGGAGCTGCGACAGTCCGTGGGCTCGGTCTCAGAGGTATTGGCCTGGGTGCAGGACGTCCGCAAAGGCAGTCAGGACTTCATCGCCTCCTTATCGGTTGAGGACTTTCAAGTGGTATTGCCGACGTCCGAGCTGGATCTGAGTGTGGGGTACTGGCTCTTCATCACCGCGGCGCACACGGCGCTGCACATCGGGCGGATCCAGCTGCTCCGCGCCCTCATCGAAGGCCGCCACGAGCGCCCGTGCTGACTACCCTCGGGAGTCGAGCGACAGCTATTTAGCCCGCGGCCATAGACGGTAGGGCACGGGTGTCGAGGCTTCGGGGGAGGTGAATGGGTCGTCCCATCGCCAACGCGGGTATCGCTTTCCAGACGACTGGACCATCGAGGCCATTCAGGAGCAGCGGCGTGACTATCAGCAAACCGTCACCATTCCCGTGAACGTGAAACTCGAGCTGCACCATCGAGTCTATGATTTCCAGTCGGTGGACGCATTCCTGCGGCGAGCCTCCAAGATCGTGGTGCAAGACTGCCCGTGTCGGACGCGCCGCGGGCACTGTGACGCGCCCCGGGACGTCTGCCTCCTCCTCGACGACCGGGCAGACGTGGCGTTACAGCGGCGTGACCGCCGCCCGAGGGAAGTCACGGCGCCCCAGGCCCGCGAGGCGTTGCAGCGGGCGCATGACGCGGGACTAGTCTTAACGAGCATCCTCCGCGACGGCGACACGTACCCGAAAACGGTGTGCAGCTGTTGTTCGTGCTGCGGTTATTCCCTGTCCGGCATCGTCCGCTTTGGGCTCCACGGCCTGGTGGAGCCATCGACGAAGATTGCGCACACCGATTCTTCGACGTGCACCGCCTGCGGCGTCTGCGTGGATCGGTGTCACTTCGCCGCTCGAACCATCAGGGAGGGCGCCCTGACGTTTGATCCCGCGAAATGCTTGGGCTGCGGCCTCTGCGCCTCCACCTACCCCGCCCACGCCATTTCCCTCATCGACCGGTAACGCCGAGGCGCAGGGAAAGCATCGAGGGACTGACGACGTCGGTTCATGCTGAGCGTCTTGGACTGGCAGTGATTCCGTCTACTCTACCCTCGTCTCGGCTCCGTCCACGCTGCACACGTATAGGTGCGAAGGAGTCTCTTAGTCTATCGGCATCCAGGGGCGATGTACGCCCTCGTCAGTCCAACAGGGGGCTTAGCCGGATGACTCTTGCAGCCTCCGAACCACCTCGATGTATTTGTCAGTTCCCGCGCGCTTTCGGTAGGCGAGCAGCCCTGCTCTCGTGAACACGCTCCTCTGACCGTGGGCGGGGTCAAACTGATCCACAAACCTGTCGCAGGGAAAGGCCTCACACACTCCACAGTGGGCGACACCATGGTCGGCGGCACACTGATACACTCTGCATGTCCCCCAGAACGGGCGTCCTGCTTGGGCGCCACATCCGGCGCACGTCGGCTTCGTCTCCCGCTTCAAAAATTTACAGGTTCCACAATACTCGCCGCAGGGCGTCAGATACTCCTCACTCACGATCGATCCCCTCCATCGAGGCGGTGTACAGAAGTATCCTGCCCCATATAGCTTTTTCAAAGTACCGTCTCCCTCGTGAGAGGAGACGTTCAGGATGACGCATCAAGGAACCTTTTTGTAGTCGAAGCCTGACGGTGTATCGAGAGGCCCTTGGTGTACAGTGAACGGCTGGCGGATCGGCTGAGGCGCGCATTGCAGGCAGTGGAGGGCGTCACAGAGAAGACGCTGTTTGGCGGCCTCGCGTTTTTGGTGTATGGAAACCTGTGCTGTGGCGTCATCGGCGACGCCATCTTGGTGCGAACAGGCCCCGACTTCTATGACGCGGCCTTACAGGAACCCTATGCGCGACCCATGGACTTCACGGGGCGTGTCCTGCGGAACTTTGTCTACGTGGACCTGGACGCTGTTCCCACCGACGAGGTGTTCCACGAGATAGTGACTCGCGCGGTTAGTTACGCGTCGTCTTTTCCCCGGAAAACGCCAGTCACGGGAAGACGAGTCGCGGGCTGAGTGGACGACACGGAGAGGCGTCGTCGTCAACAACCCCGCTCTGTGGGGGACGACGTATCCCCTCCGCTTCGTGGACGGCGCGTGATGGGGCCTTGGGTGCCTTTGAACCCACCTGGGGACGGCTGTTACCCCGTCAGCGGTCGATGGCGAGGAGGGCACTTCGCTCAATGACGATCTTCACGAGGGCGTCCCAAGGGGTGTCCGCGTCATCGGCGACGGCCTCCAGCTCCCGATCCGTGACGGCGAAGGCGGTGATCACGCGGTCGACCTTGCCTGGCTGCTGCTCAAGGACCCGGTCGTCCCGGACACCGGGAATGGCCTGCGTCACCGTCGCTTCCAGGGTCGCAGCCTCGTCAGGTGTGGCAGTGAGGACGGCGACGGCGATGGCGGAGGTCGTGGCCTTCACCCCGATCCGCTCGATGGCCTTGCGGATCTGGCGTTGCCCCGACGCGTAGAGGAGGAGTTCGACGGCCAGGTTCTCCGAGATGCGTGGGCCATGCTCGAAGGCCGTTAAGGCGTTCACCGTGGCGAAGAGGAGGTGGCGGGGGCCCGCGATAACGGAGGCGTCGAAGACCTGGAGGGGGACGGGGGCCACCCGTCGCAGCTGAGCCAAGAAGGCGTCGATGGACGGGATGTGCACGTCCTTGAAGCCGAGGAGGGAGAGGACTTTACCGAACTCCGGGAGCTCAATCATGGGTCAGGCATCCGTAGAGGTCGCGGAGAAATCGTCGGACGAGGGGCGCGCGCAAGCCGATGGCCACGAGGGCCGCTTCGGTCTCGTTGAGACTCTTTCCCTCCGCCAGCAGCCGCTGCCCCAGCGTCCGCACGGCTTCATGATACTCCCAGGGAAAGATGACCCAAGCCCGCGTCTCCCGCCCATAGATGTCGGGCGTGAAGCAGCTCCACGGCTTATGGTAGAGGGTGACCCCCTTCAGGGCTTCGGCTTCCGGCGCCAGGGTCGTCCAGACGAGCTGGAAGCTCTGGCCCGAGTCCGTGATGTCGTCCACGACGAGCACCCGTTTACCCGTCACGGGGACCGAGACGGGCTGGGTGACGACGGGCGCCGCGGTCGGCTGCCCGATCTCACGGTAGAAGTCCACGCGAATGCTGGCCAGACGCGGAGCATCGAGGAGATCGGAGAGAACGCGTGCCGGCAGCCAGCCCCCCCGGGCGACGCCGACGATGAGGTCGGGCGTGAACCCGCTGGCCTTCACGCGGTCCGCGAGGAGGGCATACACGTGATCCCAGTCGACGGTCTCAAAGGTCAGGCCTTCCACCGCGCGCCATCGCCTCCCGCGTGCCGTGGATCCTACGCGTCTCGGCGCAGGGTCAAGGCCCGCTCCGGGCCCACCGAGATGAGGCGGATGGGGACGCCGGTCGCCTCCTCGATGAACTCTATGACTCGGCGACAGGCCTGGGGCAGGGCCTCGTAGCCCTCGTCCACGACGCGACGCCACGTCGTTCGCGCCATCTCGCCCCACCCCTCCAGGGTCTCGTAGACGGGCTGGCACTCGGCGAGGACGCGCATGTTCGCTGGAAACGCCGTCACCTCCTGCCCGTGATAGTCGTATGCGACGCCGACCTTGACGGCGTCGAGGCCGCTGAGGACGTCCAGCTTCGTGAGGGCGATGCTGGTGACGCCGTTGACGCGGAGGGCATACACGTGATCCCAGTCGACGGTCTCAAAGGTCAGGCCTTCCACCGCGCGCCATCGCCTCCCGCGTGCCGTGGATCCTACGCGTCT
>SMTZ1_10005644_pt1 | contig 12582 bp, 11 predicted proteins | sample DeeMarSWOR136_30_FD_25667 | JGI IMG/M metagenome (IMG submission 25667) | reverse complement strand
AAAATAATCTAAGCGATTTTGAAAAAATGGAAAACGAAATTGTGGAATTTGTTACTAAAATAAAAAATGCTATAAAAAGTTGAAATTTGAAAAAAAAAGAATTTTATCATAGAATTATCATAGAATTATTGAAAAAGAAATGAAATCTATTAATTTGGAAGAGAAATTTTTAGTTTTATCTTATTTTGACATGCGCGTAGGACCTAGTATCCTTTATAGCAATTCAGATGTTACTAATATTTATGAATTTCCTGATTTATCGAAAATTTTGGATTTTAATGAAGAAGGTACGTTCATATTTTCTTTTAGAAAATTTCAAACCATTAACACTATTTTTAGTATGACATCTGATATCGCAAGGGGAGGGCAAGATCTACTTATGATTTCTTGTGTAATCCGAGGCTCATATTTTAAAAATATTCTAACTGATATTTTTCAATACTTAGAATCAAAGAAACCCATATTAGAAAGATTTGTAGCTGAATTGAAAGTCCTCCCTAATTTTAACTTAGTTCTACACAAAAATAAAATTAAAACGACTATAGAACAATTTAAAGAATATTGCAAAGAAGATAATGTAGATTTTTTTTCTATTTATGATAAATTTTTTGAATTAATATTTCCAGAATCTGAAATCAGAATCATCACCCAAGATATTAATCTTCAAAAAAAAATTTTACTCTTAGGACCTAAAGGTTCTGGTAAAGATACATTTTTAAGAACCATTGAAGCGCTCCAATTTTATAATCAAAGCAAAATAGATATTCCCACTAGAATTCTAGGGATAATAATTGATAATATTATTTTGTCAAATACACAAGAATTTTTAAATGGCAAGATCGAATTAGATATCGCTCAAGCGATTATTTTTATTATTAAGAATATTGACAAAAACACATGCAACGAAGTCAATTCGTTATTAGAAAAATATATTTCTTCCTATTCAAACAAGAAGTTTGGAAAAGTTCCGCTTTTAATTATAAATAATGTCTTTCAAGAAGAGACACCTCTAAGAGAAAAAGAGATAAAAAACAATATTTCTAACCTTAAAAGACTAAGAAAAGAAAAAATTCCAATTAAATATTACTCACTAAATGTTTCTTTGGAAGATCAGAAATTATTAGAACCTTTAAAATGGTTAGTTAAAGAAATTTTCAGCGATTAAGTTATAAAATATGGACAATATGGAAGGATTAAGTAAAATTGGAATAGAGGCTATGTGTATTTTATCTAGTGCGACAAACAGAATTAGGTACGACGAGTGGTGCAACAAAGTTCGAGTGAAATTTGATGATATTAAGTTTGATAAAATAAAAAAAGAAGTAAAGAGACTAATTAAAAAAGATTGGAGGGTTCCAGTAGTTGAAGAGGGGAAAGATCCTCTATATTGCTATTTAGAATTATTGTTATAAATTAAATTTAAGAGTGAAAAATTATGGAATTTGATATACATATTGAGAATTTAGGTGGTATTAGTAAGCAAAATATATTCGGATTTTATAAATATTTAGTGGAGAAAGACGATTTGAAGAACCACGTGTTATTAGAATCTGCTTCTGAATTCACTAAGGAGCCGTTATTTAGTTTTATCGCACTCAATCCAGATTATCTGCTAGAAATTAACGAGAATAACTACAAATTTTACGGCGTGTCTTCGGAACGGGGTGAGACAATAAAGGAACACCTGGAGTCAGGAGAGCCTCATCCAAATACTAATCCACTACCGTTTCAAGACAATGTCGAATACAACATGAAAGCGCTTGACACTTTAGGAAAGATAACTCCATATTCTAAATTGCCATTTACCGAGTTATTTCCCCGGAACATTTTTTACGGAGGATACTTAGGATACGTTGCTTACGATGTAGTAGCTCCTTATGTTGGATTTAATCCTTCGAGCGATTTTCCAGATATTTTAATGGGATTATTTACTAAAGTATTAGTTTTTTCCCATTCGCACAACGCTTTATATTTAATTGATAATTCAATTGACGATTACTCCAAAGATAAAGATATTCGGTACCAACTATCTCTCTTTAACAGAAATAATAAATCTAAAGAACAGAAAGAGTATCCTAACAATATTGGAGAAGTAGACGAATCAGTTTTTCGCTCAAATACATCGCAATCGGCGCACGAAAGGATGGTTGAGAAAACAAAAGAATACATCTATGCGGGAGATATTATTCAAGCGGTTATTTCTCGAAGACTTTATTACGAATCGAAAATCGATCCCATGGCAATTTACGAGGTACTACGGACTCTCAATCCTTCACCCTATATGTATAACATCCACCTTGATAACCTCAAAATCATTGGCAGTAGCCCCGAAGCGCTTGTTACTAAAAATAAAAATATGCTTACAACGGTTCCAATTGCAGGTACGCGCCCTCGTGGTCAAACACAAGAAGAAGATTTAAGACTCGAAAAAGAATTGCTTGGAGATGAAAAGGAGCTTGCCGAGCACATGATGCTACTCGATTTAGCTCGAAACGACCTCGCAAAAGTATCCTTTCCGGGCACGGTGAACACGATCGAACAGTTCGCAATTAGAAGGTATCGGAAAGTGATGCACATTATTAGCAAAGTCCGGAGTAAAACGCCGCTCGATTGCTTTCAAGTATTAAAAAGCGTGTTCCCAGCGGGAACTCTGTCTGGTGCGCCAAAACTTAGAGCGATGGAAATAATTCAAGAATTAGAAACCGAAAGTAGAGGTCCTTACGGTGGAGTCGTTGGATATTTCTCATTTAATGGAGACATGGATTTAGCAATAGCAATTAGAACTTTATTTGCGAATAACGGAAAATATTTCGCTCAGGCGGGCGGTGGGATCGTAGCTGATTCGCAACCTTATCAAGAATATCTTGAAACATACAATAAATTGTATAGCGTATTAAAATCAATATTAATCGCGGAGGCACAAGAACGATGAACATTCTATTTATCAATAATTACGATAGTTTTGTATACAATCTAGTCAATTATATTTGTCAGTTGAGCCCAGATTCTAATATTATTATTGAAGATAACAAGGTTTCAATAGAAACAATCCGTAATTTAGCGATTGATAGAATTGTAATATCGCCTGGTCCCGGACACCCCAAATACGATACGAATAACCTGATACCAATCATTAAAGAGTTTTATCAAAAAATTCCCATACTTGGAATTTGTTTGGGGCACCAGGCAATAGTCGAAGCATTTGGCGAAGATCCCAAAGAAGAATATGTAGGAAGAGCTAAGGTTGGCCCGATGCACGGGAAAATCTCGAAAATTTTTCACGACCAAGAGACTATTTTAAAAAACATTCCGAATCCACTTATGGGCGTGCGATATCATTCTTTAGCAGTTAAATCAGAAATATTACCACAAATATTAAAAATTAGCGCAACAGCAGATGACGGAACTATAATGGGCGTTCGACACAAAGAATATCCCGTTGAGGGACTTCAATTCCACCCAGAAGCCATAAAAATGAAGCCCTTTGGTATGCAAATCTTGAAAAATTTCTTAAATTTATAGTAACTTATTCTTTTTAGATTCGATGCAGACTAAAGATACAAATCAGCAAAATCCATGTATCTATCCCAGTCATATAACGATAATTTATGTCCGCCTTCCCGCATGTGATAGCCTATCGTGTTCATTATTGGTTCATTTACTTTAGGGATTTTTTCGGCACCCAATCCTGTTGTCCCAAGCAGTTTATATACAGGATCTGCATATTTTGCTCCAAGAAATTCACCTATAGGATCTGCCCAAATGTTGTCTTGTCCACTACCAATATAAACGGGACGAGGTGCGACTAAAGCGATTAACATGTGCTGATCTACAGGAAGGTCAAATTCTCTATTATTAAAATTTTTAAAATTAGAACATAACCAATGAGGAAAGCATTTGTTAATCATCTTAATCGATTCTCCAATTTTTCTACGAAATAAAGAAGCTCCACAACAGCCCGAATTATTTGATATGACCATGGAAAAACGCTCGTCATTAACCCCTGCCCATAAAGCGGCTTTTCCCATCCGAGAGTGCCCTAACACGGCAATACGATTCTGATCAATATCAGAATCCCACTCGAAATAATTCATGAGTTGGATTAACCCCCAAGCCCATGCTCCAATTGTTCCCCATTCATTTTCTAATGGGCGATTTTGTCCTTCTTTATAAAATAGAGGATGAACACCATCTTTAAAATAATTAATATTAGAATCAAAATCCCCAAATCTTGCAGTTGCAATTGCATATCGCCTGTGTAAAACATGCTTGAAAGGCCAAAGACTTCTCTTAAAACCAAGCCACCAGTTTGGTAGTCCTACAAAAGCAGGGGCAGGTCTTCTTACATTATTTGGTATATATATTTGTAGTCTCGCATCAATCTGTAGTCTAGCACTTCTAAAAGTAATTTTAACTGCCTTTCTTGTAGCTAATCCATGTAAATCATTCTTAACTTCATTTATAATTTTATATTTAGCTTCCACCGCTTCATTAGGTATTTTTCCATACACATTTTCTTCAAATAAGCGTAAGATTTCTGCCCTTCTCTTCTCGATCCATTGTTTTTTATCAGTGACTTTCTCTCCATTTTGGAAGGTTAGGGGATCAGGAAGATTATAGTCCTTAATTATGTGTTGTACCTTTGTATCACGCAACCTCGGTATTACATATTTAAGACCGAGATTCATTAGTGCCCTTATAAACCTATTCATTGTTATTTTAAATGCATTTCTTTATCAATACAAAATATATATTTTTATCTTGTTAACTTCATTTATAATTTTTGATTCTATTGAAAAAAATTTTCTCAAAAACAAGCTCAATAACAATTTTAGCGTGATATTATGAAGAAAAATGTAGGCATAATTGGTCTTGGTGATATGGGCATTGGAATGGCCAAAAATATCGTTAAAAAAGGGTTTGAACTCACAGGATTCGATCTCAGAGCAGAACGTCTTGAGATGTTATCTAAATTAGGAGGTAAACCTGCTACAAGTAGCAGAGAAGTAGGTGAAAAATCTAACATTGTATTTATCATGGTTCTTAATGGCGACCAAGTAAAGGAAGTGGTCCTTGGAAAAGACGGATTGCTGGAAGGCATGAAGGAAGGATCTACTATTGTTGTATCTGCTACAATTAATCCGTCTGAAGTAATGGAGCTTGAAGAACCAATACTTGGTAAGGGTATTAACCTTGTTGATACACCTGTCAGCGGTGGGAAATCTGGTGCTGAGAACGGGACTTTAACCTTCATGACAGTAGCTAAAAAAGAAGTTTTTGAGGATTGTAAACCAGTTTTTGAAGCAGTAGCCAAAGACATTCATTATATTGGGGATAAAATTGGAATGGGGCAAACCACAAAAGCTTCACTGCAAGCATTTATCGGCTCAAGCTTTACTGCAATATTTGAATCTTTAGTACTTGGTGTAAAAGCGGGCGTACCAGCGGAGATATTATATAAAGTCTTTAGTACAAGCGGTGTTTCTAGTAATCTTTTTAAAAATTGTGCAAAATTAATTATGGAAAGAAAATTTGAGAAGACCGGCAGTCACATCGGGACCATGTATAAAGACTTGGGGATCTCCATGAAGATGGCAAAAGATAATGGTGTGATGATGAGCACAACTGCTGCGGCTTATGAATTGTTCCGAGCGGGATTTTCATTGTTTCCCGAAGGTGACAATTGGTCAATTGTGAAGCTTCTTGAACAAATAGCTGGAATAGAAGTCATAGGAAATGTGGAGGAATAGATAAAAATGAAACTTGGTGTTATTACAGATGGCATTAGTACAGATCTTGAATATGCATTTAAAGTAATGAATGAAACTAATATGGAATATGCGGAACTTCAATTCTTTTGGGATAAGGAAATTGGGGATCATACTGATGAAGAATATAAGAAAGTTGAGGATTTGCTTTCTCAATATAACTTAAAATTATCATGCCTTAGCAGGCATGTATTTGGTGGCATCCCTGTCAAAGATACAAAGGTCGGTGATCCAGTTTATCAAAAACATTTCGATTCATTAAAACGAAATATTAAAATTGCGAAAGATTTAAATTGCCCTATTGTAAGAATTATGAGTGGCCGAAAAGAGATGATAATCTTTGGTGGATATGGTGCAGAAAAATGGGTTGTAAGCAGTGGAGCATGGGATTCATTTATTGAACTCATGAAACCAGTTGCTAAACTTGCAGAAGATGAGGATATTATTATAGCCGTTGAGACGGGGAATAATGCAATGATCACTTCCGGTTGGCTTGGAAAGAAAATGATTGATAAATTGGGAACTGACCACATGAAAATCATTTGGGATATTCCAAATACCATGTATTGCACAGAGATACCTTATCCAGATGCATATGAGGAAATAAAAGATTATATAGGACATATTCATCTTAAAGATTGTGTTGCAAATATTTCAAGAGCAACAGTTAATTTCTGCCCACTTGGAACAGGTGATGTTGCACCTTATCTCGAACCAATCGCAAAAGCTTTGAAACGAGACAATTATCAAGGAGTTGTAAGTTTGGAGAGCGTTTATCATCCATTGAATGGTACATATGAAGATGGATTTAGAGAATGCTTGCCTAAATTTAAGGAAGTATTTGAATAATAATTACGATAATTATTTTTTTATTTATGCCCATAAAATATTTACCAGAATCTATTAATTAAATAAAAATTATTTATTTTGATAATTTGCTTTTCTTTGTAAATATGCATCCCTTCCTTCTCTGTAATCTTCTGTTGATACATTAAGACCAGAACCATATGATTCCATCTCGAGACCAATATCAAGAGGAATTGTTCCACCAAAGTTTACCATTTGCTTCGATATTGCGACTGCAATCGGAGAACAATTAGTTGCAATCTTTTTAGCTATTTTGTAAACTCCTTTTACAAGTCTTTCTTTTTTATAAATTCCATTGATCAGTCCAAATTCAAGAGCCTTTGTAGCAGAAATTACATCTCCTGTCAGAATGAGTTCCATCGTTCTACCTACACCAATGTGCCGTACCATAATTTGAGTGCCACCCCAGCCACAAATTAAGCCGGCTTTTACTTCTTGCTTTCCAAGCATGGCGTCATGAGAAACATAACGTAAATCACAATTCATTGCCAGTTCTAAACCACCTCCAAACGCATAACCTTCAATACAAGCTATGACAGGAATTGGAAAATCGCGAAACCGCTTAAAAGTGCGTTGTCCTTTCACAACTCCCTTTTTAAACCTCCATGCTGAAGAAGTTAATCTTTTACCACCGCTTCCAATAAGTTCTGCGCCACCCGAAAAAGCGTTATTAGCACCTCGAATTATAATTACTCGCGTTTCAGAATCATTATATAGAATATCAAGTGCTTTATTAAGATCATTTAACATTTCTTCATTAATGGTGTTAACACGGGCTTCTTTACCTCGAGCAGGTCTGTCTAAAATAATGGATGTAATAAAATTTTCAGGATCTTTTTCAATTTTAATTGTGTTAAAATTCATGTATTTCACCTTCCATGAAATCCAATTAATTATTAATTTAATTTTTGTTAAAAATGTTTCTTAAGCCATATTTAAAGGTTCTAAGGTATAATTTGGTCCTAAGTATTGGTGTTAGACGCGAGCAATATCCCGTTGAAGGCGTTCAATTCCACCCCGAATCCATAAAGATGAAACCGCATAGAATGAATATACTTAGGAACTTTTTAAACACGGGATATAAAAAAAGTGGAGGATAATGTAATTCAGGGGCTTAAATTACTCTCTCCATTCTTCTTCGTCAAAAACGACGGCTTGGAACTTGATTTTATCGTCAGAGACTTCTACAATAGTGAAAGGTGCTAAACAATCCTCACACTCAATAACATCGTCTTTTTCTACATCTTCGATCAAATTTACAAAGTAGCATTCGGAGCATTCCAATTTATACTTGCCATCTTCTGTTTTTGTAGCCTCATATATTTTTTCAGCCATAAAATCACCATTATTATTTTATAATATTAATTTTAGTTAACCATTTTTTATTATTCTTCCTTTTCTTAGTTTTAAATAGTTATAATCGTGCAATTCTCATTATTAAGAGCTTTCAAAATTGGATTCTCTCGTAGACCAGAAGCGATAATAACTTGTTTGATTCCTTCACTGGCAGATTTTAAGGCGGTAATAACCTTAGTTTTCATGCCTCCAGTTACATTTTCGAGGATTGATTCGGAATTTTGAGTATTAATATGACTAATTAGTGTATTATTTTCATCTAAAACGCCATCAACGTCAGTTAATAGTATTAGTTTATCAGCTTTAGTCGCTACTGCAATTGCATCAGATATTCTATCACTGTCGCAACCAACAATCTCATTATCTTCACTAATAGCAATGGTGGCTACAACTGGAATATAATCATTATCCCAGAGAGTTTCAATTAATTCCACATTCACTTTAGAAGGTTTTCCAGTATAGTTATCTTTGAATTTTCTTCTATCATTAAGAATTACCATTGCTTTTTTAAATCTCTCGGCAATAATCAAGCCACCATCAACACCCGAAATGCCAACAGCAGGAAGATTCTTTGAAATCATTTCTTTTACAATTCGCTTATTATTTAGACCCGCAACTACCATTATATAAATATCTCTGGTTTCTTCGTCTACATAACGGGCCTTAAATCCTTTTGTAGAGTGAGTAAAAATTTGGGGCTTCCCCATTTTTTCCGCTACGGATGTTATTATATCGGCTCCAGCATGACATAAAATAATCTTTTTATTTTCAGCGTGTAGTTTTATTAAATCTGAAATTACATAATCTAAGGTTTCTTTTAGTAAATCGCCACCTATCTTAATAACAATCTTTTCGGACATAGCTTTTAATTACCTCCTTATTGTAAATTGCTAACTGCACATTCCACTATTCCACGAGCTACTTTACCTTCGCTAAATACGTGCGTTAGATCTCCAAAATCGATCGTAGCATTAGCTTCACTTGCGAACAGCTCTGCTTTGCTAGTACTTTCAGTAAGCAACCTGTTTAATTTATGATAAACATCTAGATTCATATATTTAGCCATATCTGAATGGAACTTTTTATCTTTTACCTCAAAATCGACCCTAAATTGCTTTTTTTTGTGAGTTAATTTAAATTCTTCTGAGTTCTTTAGTTGAGCTGCAAGACCTCTAACAGTATTTTTTAGTTCCATGTCTTTAGTATTAACTAATATATCAATACCTAATAGAATGCCCCGATCTTCAACCCCGTCCAATTTAGTGGCACCATCTAACACAGACTGGCACATTTTATATGCTAATGATTTTACTCTATCCGAGATCTCAAATTTAACTGAAGGGTTGCCCTGGGAGGTGTTAGCTACCATGTGTTCTTTCAAGGGGATTCTAAATAATGCGACAAATATTTCTAAAGGCGAACCCTTCTTTTTACCCACGACTACTCTGATATCGGCAATATGAGAGATATATTTTTGAACATATAATCCCCATGGATTAGCAAGGATGCGCTTATCATCGTATAAATAATTGTTTAATTCTTCCCGGTTTTTTAGAAATGTTACGCGCCAACCACGACCAGCACCAGTTGGTTTAATTACAACAGGATATTCAAAATGGCTTTCAATAGTATTTACAATAGATTCTCTAATCTGTGGAACTCTTAATCTTGGGTGATTGGTGATTGGAATCCAGATTGTCGGCGTTGACTGAATTTTAGCCGCTTCAAAGCATGCAGTAGTCAATGTTTTATTATCACATATAGTTGTGACGGAAGGATTATTAAATAAATTATATCCGTTGAACGATAACATTGGTTGAATATAATTCACTTGCGACATAAGGCCTAATCGGTTAATAACGACGGATTCTTTTTTATAATCCTTTATAGGTTTTAGCAAAGGCCAACCAGCATCCTCCACAGAAAATTCTTGATGCGAATATCCTAAAGCCTCCGAGGCTTGTTCAATTCTTTTAATTTCTAACCAATCGCTTCTATATCCCGATAATATTATTATATCTGGCATTTTAAATGGTGTATTTTTATTTTATTTTAGTGGTACTTATATAAATTGTCATTTATTAAAGAAATTTATGCGACCTTCCTTTATTAATAATATAAAATAGGGATTAGTGATTTGGAACGGGTATTGAAAGTAATAGTTCAGATAGAAAACTAAAAGCAGTTTATTTCGAAGGATTAGAAATAGGAGCCGTAAGCGTTAAATGGTGTAGAAGGGGATATAATGGGAGTTTTTTTCATAAAATCGTGAGACATGAAGGAGAACCTCTTAAAAAGATAAAGCAAATATTTAACGAGTACAAAACTAATGAATCATCAAAAATTGTGATAACTGGACAAGTTGCTAAAAAACATCTTTCTTTACCGTATTATTCAGAAGTAGAATGTCTTGAAAAGGCGCTCTCTCATCTGAATCTAAAGCCCGATATTCTGATATCATTGGGAGGTGAAATGTTTAACATTTACCCTATGAAAAATGGAGTAATTAAAAACATCATCTCCTCTTCAAAATGTGCTGCAGGAACGGGTGAATTTATAGTTCAACAGTTTCAAAGAATGGGAATGTCAATAGAAGAAGGAATTGAAGCGAGCCGTAATGGAAAGCTTGTGGAGATGGCGACAAGATGTTCTGTTCATTGTAAGTCCGACGCTACTCATAAACTTAATAAAGGTGAATGCCAACGTGCCGATATTGCAAAAACACAGATATATGATCTAGCACGAAAAGTAAGCGAAATGATTGAATTAACTCAATGGTCCAAAGATTTAATTGTTGTTTATGGAGGGGTGACTTTAAATAAAGTATTTATTGAGAAGTTAAGGGACTTTTTAAGCAATTCTGAAATTGTCACTCTACCCGAAAGTCAATATCTTGAGGTTTTTGGTGCTACTTTATATGCTTCTGAGCTTCCTGATGATATCGTTATACCTCCATTTAAAAAATGGTTCAAAGATTCTAGTGTTGTCTTTGAAACTCACGAACCGCTTATAAAAGCAGATGGTCTCCTAGATTATCGCGTGAAGTCTATTAAAAAAGAAATATTTAATGGAAAAAGCTATATTCTTGGAATTGATGCGGGTTCAACCACTACTAAAGCTGTATTATTTAATCCTATAGATGGTAACATCGGAGCTTACTCATATTTAAGAACAATGGGTAATCCGATTGAAGCAGTAAAGAATTGCCTGAAAGAACTCAAAGAACAAGTGGGGGAAAAATTGATTAGTATTACTCAATGTGCCTCCACGGGATCCGCAAGAGAAATGGTTTCCGTGTACCTTAATAATAGTCTAAGTTTTAACGAGATTTTATCACATGCTCGTGCCGCATCCGAAGAAATTTCTGATGTGGATACGGTATTTGAAATAGGGGGTCAAGATTCCAAATTCATATCTTTTTTAAAAGGCATCCCTATTGATTATGCTATGAATGAGGGGTGTTCCGCGGGAACTGGGAGTTTTCTTGAAGAATCCGCTTCGGTTGATATGGGAATTGAAGTGGAAAAAATAAGTGAAATCGCTCAAAAAAGTGCCTACCCCATCGCTTTTGGGGAACGGTGTGCAGCGTTTATCAATACAGATATTAGAAATGCACTACAACAAGGAGCCAGTAAGGAAGATGTCATCGCGGGATTAGTTTATTCTATTGCAGATAATTATATCTCTCGCATCGTCGGTCCCAGACAATTAGGGAAGAAAATTCTTTTTTTAGGAGGAGTAGCTTTGAATAAATCCGTGGCTCTAGCTATAGCTGCACGCTCTAAACGAAAGATTATTGTTCCTGCTTATCCCGAATTGATGGGTGCTGTTGGAACTGCGTTAATGTTAAGAGATCGTCTTAATGATGGAGACATTTCTGAACATGACTTCTCTTTAGAGGCTCTTATAGAAGGGCAAATGGAAATAAAAGCGACTTTTAAATGTAATTCATGTGAAAATTTTTGCGAAATTCAAAGAGTATCGATACGGGGAAAAACATATCCTTTCGGTGGCCATTGTTCTAAATACACCTTACAACGTGAAAGGGGAGAGAGTGTAAAAGAAGGTAAGAATGTTATTGAACTTCGAAATAAAATGATGTTCGAGGAATGGAATCCTAAACCTATTAAAAATCCACTTGGGACCGTGGGATTACCCATGGTATTATCTGTTTTTGATTATTTTCCGTTTTATGCTAAATTATTTAATGAATTAAGGTACAATATTATTTTATCGAGACCTTCCAAATTTGGAAATACTAAAACAGGTGCTGCTATATGTTATCCGTGCGAATTGGTCCATGGAGCAGTCTATGATCTGCTAAACCAAAATGTTGATTTTATTTTCTTACCATATGTACTTGAATTTGAAAATCCTATTGGAGCTATTCACAGTTATACCTGTCCATCTACGGGTAATATACCCGATATTATTTCAGCAGCTTTCGTAAATATAAGAGGTAAACTTCTCTCACCTCATCTAGGATTTAAAAAAGAATTTATTAATACCACATTGAAAGAAGTTGAAAAACTAGGAATTAAATTAGGAGTATCAAGGAAAGAATCTAAAGCAGCGGGGAAAAAAGCGTTAT
>SMTZ1_10010141_pt1 | contig 12586 bp, 16 predicted proteins | sample DeeMarSWOR136_30_FD_25667 | JGI IMG/M metagenome (IMG submission 25667) | reverse complement strand
TGGATTCGAACCAGCGACACCCTGATTAAAAGTCAGCAACCCGATGTCCCACCTAGTCCCTCCAGATAGCATTTGGTCTTTTGCCGTCCAGTCCCGGTAAGCATTTTGTATCTACGGGTACCATCCTGTGCCACTGGGTGCGAAACAGTTTGTCGGCAAAATGTCGGCAGCAGCGGTGCGGCCGCTGCTCTTCCAGACCAGAGCAAGGTGAAGCGCAACCGCAACTGCTTTGAGCTCTTTCGGGCTGAGAGGAGTAGCCTTTCACTGAGACTCCCTTACGAAATAGTCGAAACGGTATCGAAATTGACCACATAATGTTGGCAAAACGAGTCTATATTTGGCATAATCATAGTGAGAGGCGGGGAGCAGGTCTCATGTTTCCCAATCGCCAAGAGGAGGTGTGAGGTGACTAAGATAAGCCTTGACGAAAAGCAGAGGGATGCATTACTCAGCATCCTTGAATACGAGCAAACCCATGATCCCACTGAGTTTAGCCTGGGATGGAGTTGGAGCAATGTTCGGGTTTCACCAGCCACTTTAAATAACCTGATTTTGAGGGGGTTGGTGGAGGAGAAATTCCACTCCAATAGTTACAGAGGATTGCTGCTTACCGAACTGGGGCGTGAGCAAGCAGAGCAGCTGGGACAGACTACTGAGGTTCAGGAAAAGCATCGAGATAAAGCCGCGATGCTACCGGTAGACATTTTTGAGGACATCATAAGTCATGATGAGGTCAAAGAACTGCTAAAAGCTGTGCTTCTTGCGGAAGATCCTATTCATGTGTTACTGGCAGGGCCACCAGCGCTTGCCAAGTCCCTGTTTCTCTGGGACATAGAGCGGGCGTTTGGTGAGCAAGCGATATGGCTTGTGGGATCGGCGACAAGCAAAGCGGGGCTGTGGGACTTAGTGGCGGAACGCGAGCCACAGGTTCTACTCATAGATGAGTTGGACAAGATGAATGCTGTTGATACAGCGGCGTTGCTCAGCTTGATGGAGGGCGGCAGGCTGGTGCGGGCTAAGACGGGCAGGGCGCTTGACGTCACTGTTGACACTAGAGTGGTGGCAGCCACAAACCAAGTGGCCGGGTTATCTGCAGAACTTAAGTCCAGGTTTGCCATTCGGAAGCTGGAAGCCTACGACACAGCGCAGTACCGTACCGTGGCCAAAGGGGTATTGGTACGGCGTGAGGGCGCGAATCCTGCTGTTGCCGAAGAGATAGCCGAAAAGCTGGAGGGAAAGACTCAAGATGTCAGAGATGCGGTAAGGGTGGCGCGTTTGAGCCCACAGCTAGGCATCGACAAAGCAATCCGTTTACTCGTGAGCTAAGTAACTTCATGTCCAGCGGGGCAGTTTACGGAATTGGGCACCGATCTCAAGATTCAGCTGGCCAGCTTCGTCCATCAACAAGATGAAGTGTGCGACAGCATCCAGCCGGTCCTCATCACTCTCGCTCATTGCTAATGGCGAGCATCAACCCTTTCATTTTCATTGATTATTCACCCCACCTTATATCGACATCAGTACCATTCTTGGCGTTGTTTCTGATAGGGAATTATTGCCTTTTTTTGTATCTTTTTTGGGGAGGGGGTCACCCCCCTCCCTTTATCATTATTCTAGCTACGATGTAGAGAAATCAAGTACTGTTATAGGCAGGCAAACCATATATGGTAAACGATAGTCGTAAACCACCATGAACCACAGGTTGAAGCTAGTGGGTCCGATTGTACAAGCTTCCCGACTTGACAATATTGTCTAATGTTGTCTGGATTGCACATTCTGCACAAATGTTGGGCCGATTGCACATTCTGGGCCATTGTGACTTGCTGCCAAGCACAACGATAGATCAGGCTCGGTTTACATACTGATGTGCAACCATCTAATTCCCCTTTGAGAGGAGTGGCTCAGGAGGTGAACTCACCCCACCTGTGTCCTTCAGGTGGATTGCCTGCAAGTGGTGCTGCGGATGCGAGCGAAGTACTTCTGGTCCGATTCATAATGGCAGTGCTTGTGCTTCTTCCCACTGCCACACCAGCAGGGATCATTGCGGCCGAGTTGGAGGGCGTATTGAGGTGGGCGACGAAAGAGCTTATTTAGGAAACCCATCGATGGTCTTATTCCTTCCACTGTTTACTGCAAATTGAACCGCGAACAGTTCGCTCAAATTCCAACCAAGTTTCCAGCTCACTGGCTAGAGCATATCACCTTCATGTCCCGCGGTCAAGATGAAATCCTACTCATTAGGTAGCAAACAAACGATGTTTTATTCACGTGACAGTCGCGATGCCGCAGGGGAGGTCGAGATGTGGCGGCTAAACAAACGCTAAACACGCCCGTCCGTATCTACCACTAGGACGCTTCGTGAACCCACATGTGGTAGAGGCTACAGGCTCACTCTGGTGCCGGCGTTGTTAAGGAAGAACATCTCTCCAAGCTCTTGAGCCAACCACGCTGAGGCATGGAATCCAGTGCAGTGGGACACTCCTAACCTCCCAATTCCCATTTCCTTCAGATCGGCAGCGGTTCTTACCAACCTTTCCTCGGAAGCATAAAAAAGGTGGATACCACCAATCACAGTATTAATTCTGTTTTCCTGGGTCAGATTGCGGGCATGGATCAGAGTATTAATAACCCCCCGGTGGCCGCAGCCAAGGATAACTACCAAACCTTCCTCAGTCTTGATAGCCAAAGCTAAATCGTCTGCAAGAGGATCGGGAACCATATGATCGTCTTCTCTAACCCAGAGGATTGGATCGATCTCTTCATAGTCGGTGAGCATCGGTATTTCGCCTGTAGTCACTATCTTGTCACTTATCCAAACAGCGTCGCTGGTTAGATTGAAACTAGCTCCCAGACTTTCCAACTCTTCTCGCTGAAAAGGGATTCCAATGAAGCGATTTGCATCAACAGACCCGGCGTACTTGGGTTTCCAAACATCGGGATGTGCGATCACCTCCACTTTACCTGTTTCCCTTAATATCTCTCGCAGGCCTCCGGTATGGTCACTATGGCCATGGCTTAGCACGATCCTGTCCACCGAGCTAAGGTCGACTCCTAAGAAATGAGCATTATGTACCGCTGAAATGCCAAGCCCGGTATCGAAGAGGATGTTTGCCCCGTCCACTTGTACAAAGATGCTAAGCCCCCATTCGGCTAGGAAACCGAAATTAGCCGTGTTCTCAGTTAGAGTAGTAATGTTAATTCCCATCTTCGACCTGATTCGAAAAGGGATGTAGAGGGGGCACCATCCTATCATACTGGTCGCGAAGAGGATTGCTCCTATTATTCCTACAGCTATAGCGCCACCGCCATCCATCGCACCGAACCCTATACCCATCATTACTATCCCAATGGTGAACCTAACGGCCCGGTCCATGTCTCCCATGTTGCGCCTCATTGCAGCACCTCCTGGGTATTATCGGTTGTTGAACCTCTTTCGCTCTCAGTCTCCTTGGTCATCTCAGTTCTGGGCGTATATATACTCAGGTCTATCAAGTTCGTCACCCATCCGCAGCTCATCTGGAGAAACACTGCGCACCTCAAACCCAAGTTCTTGGAGGTATTCGACGATATCTGCGACCGATTGGCCCAATTGGCGCAGGAAATCGTGGTGAATTTCGCAGAATATCTTGACTTTGTTTGTTCGCAGGGTCTTTTCAGCTCCCCTGAGGACCAATAACTCGCTACCTTCACAATCCATGTCAATTACATCTATACCTTGCACCTTCTGTTCACTCAAGAACTTGTCGATGGTAGTACTGGTTACCTCTAGCTTTTGCGCGCCTTCTTCAAAAACGATTCCACTAGAAAGCTCCTTTTGATAGAAATCAATCTTTCCGGCGCGGTCTGTCAGCGCGACTTCGAATGCTTTCACGTTATTCAATTGATTAGAAGATAAGTTTTCCTTCAGGATTGTGAAATACCGAGGGTGTGGCTCAAAAGCATAGACTTCGCCGTCCTGTCCGACCTCTTTTGCCATCGCCACGGCTGTGATACCTATGCTAGCTCCGACATCTATCGCCTTCGTTCCTTCTGTCACGATTGATTGTAAGAACCTGACTTCCGCTGCCTCGTGCGGGTGATCCCTCAGAAAAGCCTCGAAAGCTTGCGAATCGTAAAGAAAGTACTCCATTGCCCTACAGTCATGCCTGTTTGCTGCCCAGCTCGAAGCTGGAGATTCCCTTGGGTATAAACCAGGATAGGTTTGTACGCATCGCGCCTTGACTATCTAGCCTCGGAGTATGCCTGGCTCCAGCAACAGGCTCTTGAGGCCAGCCCCCGAGGTCTAGAGCCCAGCAGTCAGTCCGGCGGGACCGCCCCCTGCGATGAGCACTTCATAGTCGCCCATGATTCAGATACCGATCCGTTTCCTGGATAACCCTAAGTAGCTCTAGACAACCGCCGGCGTCTCGCCTGGGTGTAGCGTTTGCCACTTGGCGAGCAGTTGCTCACGAGTTTCTACATGAGTTGCCACTCACTAGCCCCCCTGATTGCTACATCGGTGGAAGCCCACATATCCCGGAGCTACAGGTGGGGCCACTATCCTCCGAGGAACTTGCTCCTGCGCCCGAACTTGGGGTAAAGAAGGAAGACAGAAGCTTCCGGGGGTTCGGAGCCTCGCACTTAGGGCAGTTTAGGCGGGAGCCGTCCTCCCCAAAAGATTGGCGAGCCTCGAATCTCTCACCGCACTGCGCGCACTGGTACTCGTAAATGGGCATCTATTTGGCCCCTCCTTTCTGAATTTTCGAGTTATACTCCCAGGTGCTCTATCACTTTCTTTGTCTCCTTCAATTTCTCAATCAAGTCGATAGGTTCAACCTCCAGCATGCGTGGCCTTACTGCTTTACTCCAGTCATGAGGCTTCTTTATCTCCAGAAGTTCATCGAGTCCTCCGAGTTTCTTCAATCTCCGGTAAATCATCACCCAAGCGCAGTCACGCGTAGGGTCTACTTCACATTTCCCGTCTAAACTTGTTCCGCCACACGGTCCATTTAACAATTCCTTAGGACACTGTACTAGTGGGCAAATACCAGCAGTTCTTCCGAGCTCACATTCCCCGCATGCTTGGCATTCTTCCTTGAAGATAGTTGGCCCCCCACCGGAAAATCCTAACGCGTTATTAGCTGGATACATTGGCTTCACGATGCCCATTTGTTCCTCGAGATAACCTCGAACCACTTGTGCACCATCGCCGCAGGACTGCATCAGCATAGCATCACACTCCTCTATTTCCTTCCGATGTTCTTTCAAAAACATGGAAGACATAGGAAGGTAGCATGCGAATACTGCGAAGGGCAATCCAATTACGCCCACGACTTCTTTCCCCTCCGTGACAAGCTTCTCTGCCATCTCACTCACTTCTTTTATGCCGCCTGTGTGAAAAATTGTGGCACATCCCCCACAGCCCATAAGCAGAATCTTCTTCTTGCCCTCTAGGTATTCCAGGACCTCCCTAAAAGGTTTCTGCACTTGCGCGTTCATCTATATCCTTCCTTCAAAATATGATGTCAATAAATAGGAATCCCTCATTTCTGTTTGGCTCGACCTAGTGCCTAGGCTTGCGGCCTATCACGTTATTGTCTACGGCAGGCCTTTCCAGCTCTCCTGCTCCATAGCTAAGAAAGCCTGCCGCTCCTCGTCCTTCATCTCCGCTATCTTGACCTCGAATTCGGCCCCCAACCCCACCACTGCGTTGCGCAGGTTATTCACAAGATGATCCTTGATGTAGGCAGGAATACCCAAGATCGGAAGTGCCAGGGTGAGCGTCACCTTGCCATGGTCCAGAGTTATATCTTTGACCATTCCCAGCTCAACCAGGCTCCGACTGATCGCCGGGTGCATCACCTGCCCTACTGCCTGATATACATCTTCTTTCGAAATACTCTTGCTCACTGCGAGCTTCCTCCTTTCCCTTCGGATCCGGAGCCTCCTCTTGCTTCAGAGAGTAAACGTTCGTTGCTTCAAATGGCAACTCACTCACATACTATGCCAGAATTCCACTTCACCCTATGCGGTTCGCGCTCAATTAACCTGCCTGTTCTCGCGTTGCAGCCTCTCGCCCTTGCTGGCCGGTGGAGACTCGATTCCCCCTATGGCCTCTGTGTCCCACCTGGCCATCTGCCTCCCTCCTGCCAATTTCCTCAAGGCGGTGGCTAATTCATCCCTCACTATTCTCTGCATATCGTTGGAGTCTCCTGAAGACATATGATAAGAGGACGCTATACTTTGCACTGATGCCTGATAGGCCCTTTCGATGTTGCCGATCACGCCCTGCCAGAATCCCACCAGGTCATCCCAGGACGAGTGGAGGAATCTTGTTCTGATCTCTCTAGCTACAGCCTCTATCTCTCCTTGTGTCATACTGCCCACCTTTAATCTCTAAAGTCACCAGCTGAGTTTGCTCCTCGGATGTCCACCGTAAACCTAATTAGGGCGAAATCTACGCTACCCAAGCATTGCCAGATACTCATCGGCGTACTTACCGTTCTTAGCCCCCTCAAACATTTCACCCTTCTTGATCTTTTCCAGCGCCAGATACTCGCTCGCCGCCATACCCGCTGCCGCGCCTTGGGAAGTAGCAGTAATAAGGTGACGATCGCAGCCGGTGATCTCGCCGCAGGCAAATACCCCAGGCTTTTGGGTCATCATTTGCGCATCCACCTTTACGAAGCTCCCCGCCATCTCGATCCGCGCTTCACGCGCCAGCTCCGTATCCACGTCCGTGCCCACACAGATCACCACCCAGTCAACTGCTATCTCCCTTTCCTCATCTGTCTTGTTGTTCACCAGCACCGCTGTCTCGACTTTATCGCTGCCCTTTATCTCCTTCACCTCGGTGTTGTACCAGATCTGAATGCCCTCTTTCTGCAACCTCCTCACCATAGCCGGATATGCCCTCAGCGACTCCCTGCGGTGAACCAGGATGACCTCGCTGGCGGTGGTCCTGGCCACAAGCGCGCTTTTTGCCGTAGTGTTCCCACCACCTACCACAAGAACCCTCTTCACAGTGAACTTCTCCGCGTCGAGCTTGGCGTAGTAGGACACGCCCTTCCCCTCAAATCTCTCCTCCCCGGGTATGCCGAGTCTCTGCATGGTGCTGCCAGTCGCCAAGATTATGGCATTGGCCCTGTACTGATTCGTTTCGGTGGTGACGACCAACTTCTCAGCATCGAGGCTCAACACCTTTTCATGCCTTAGCTCTGCTCCCGCGCCGGCTGGCGGTGGCGACGTCACCTGTCCCTCGATGTTGCCCATCAACATGCTACCGTCACCTGGGGGGAAGCCAGGATAGTTGCTTACCGTGTAGGCAATGGCACCTTGCCCGCCGACCCAGCTGCCTTCCAGGACCAGCGTGCTCCAGCCGTCGAGCTGGGCGAAAATGGCTGCTGAAAGACCGGCAGGACCCCCTCCAATGATGACCACATCCCGTTCTTCCATGACATCCCTCCTTGTTGGTCACTCAACGAGTTGCTGATTCCAGCGGCTCCCAGATAATCAATAATTTGCCTGCCGGGCCCTGGCTCTGGTGCTGCACCGAACACCGGCTTAAGAACCTTATAATCTCCGCGAACAAGTTAGCCTCATCGGCAATTATTGTGCCGCCGGTGTTCCAGCCACATAGTTGACAGGACACTTGACAGGTAACCTCTCTCTCCGCCATTTTCTCCTCCTTTCATACATTATTTCCGTACTCACACTGAAGCGCGGCAAGGAATATTCCATTATCACATTTCTCAGGGTGGCACCTCTCATAGTCCACCATAGCTACCTTTTTAGGCATCAGCCTTGCTTATCAGCTTCCTTTGCCTTGTCCAGTTGCTCCTCCAGTTCTTCAAGCTCTTGGAGCATCGCTGGTGGAATCGAGTGAGGTGGTATGCGGCGCTTGAGCTCCGCTATCTTTTCCTCAAGCTCTCGGATAGTCTCAGTGCTCATTTAGCCAGCAGCGCCTCGACCTTGGGCCGAATCATGCTCTCGGGAACTGCCCCCAGGCTCTCGTCCACTTTCTGGCCTCCTTGGAAAAACAGCAGCAACGGTATGCTCATAACCTGGTATTTCATAGCCGTCTGAGGGTTCTCGTCCACGTTAAGCTTACAGAACCTGACTTTGTCCTTGTATTCCTCCGATAGCTTCTCGGTTATCGGGGCGATCATGTGGCAGGGCGTGCACCACGGTGCCCAGAAATCTACTACAACAGGTATGTCGGATTTCAGGACTTCGTCTTCGAAGTTCCGGTCTGTGAGGTCTAGCACCATTGTGGCCTCCTCTTTAATGGATATCTATGGAGAGTGCTCGTTTTCTGCTATCAGCGCATTCAGCGCGTTTTTGAGATAGGCTTTGGATTGGAATCCCCCCAGCTCTTTCAGGGGTTTGCCGTGCTGAAAAAGGAGCACAGCAGGTAAGGGAAGGATATGGTACCTGGCTGCTAGTTGAGGCTCCTTTTCCACATCGATCATGACGAACCTCATCATTCCCTCATACTCCTCAGCGAGATCCTCCACGACCAAACAAAGGGCGAAGCATGACCCGCAGCGGGAAGTGCTGAAACAGACAAATACCGGGATGTCAGATTTCAGCACCTCTCCATCGAAATCATCTCCTGTAATCTCTGCTATCATTGTACCCTCCTTATCAGTTCAGGCGCTGTGCGCTCGGCAGCAGTGCCGGAGATGTATCGTACTACATGCATTGCAGAATACCTCTAGCCCATGGGCAGTCTCCGCATGGTAAGGTATATTCGTAGCAATCTTTGCGGAAAACTGGTGCAAGCAAAGCGAAGCAGCCTTCGGCATGGGGACAATCTCCGCAGGGAGCGAAATCGAACCTATCCACCTGCCTGCGAAAGCTGCGGTATTCCCTTGAGTTCCATATGTCGTAGAAATCACGCTCTCGCACATTCCCGAAAGTCACGGCGGTGATGCTCTTCTCGCGACCGTTGACATAGCACATGTACGAGTGATAGAGGTTGTTGCACGGCCTTACGTAGCCGTCCCAACTAATGAACGCGATCCTGTCTCTGATAAAACCGCATTCGCGCCGCGCCTTTGGTATCAGGGGTGGCAGATCGAGGTTCACGTTTAGCTCCTCAGCCTTGGCGCTCGCCTGTGCAAAGATCTCCTGAACGTGAGCAGTGTAGCTGCCATTCCTCGGGATAAGATTCTTGAAGCTCATACACACGTTCCGTTCGCGCGCCTTGTCAACTATCTCATCGAGTAGCTCGAACTTCCGCCCCATGTCCTCGTCGTATCCGCGCACCTTGGTCCACTCCGGCCTGCTGGAGCGAAGTTTGTCCTTCAGCGGCGGGACGCCGAAGAGCGCATTGGCGTAGTTTTCAACGTCCAGCGAATCGAAGGCAAGGGCAATGCTGCGCCGTCCGGCTTCAGCTTTGGCCTCCTTGAACAACTCGATAGCCTCATCGGAATTGAAATCGTATAGGACCTCGTTCTTCATGTCCTCAGTGTGCGGCAGCAGGTTGGAAACGATGATGAAGCCCACGCCGTGCTCAGCGGCGAGCTCGACGAGCTGCGGCAACTCCTCAACGTTCCTCTTCATGGCGACGAATTCGAGGCCGACTAGCGGGGTCTGGCTGCCGAGTTCGCTCTTGGCTCGGTTCAAGGATTCAATGCCATTGAGGACGTCCTCGAGTCTGGCACCCTTCCTGATCTGGGCAAAGGTCTCTGGAGAAGCGCCATCGATCGAGACGACGATGCGATCGAGACCCGAGTATAACAGCTCCATTGCCACATTCTCATCGATTAGTGTCCCGTTGGTGGTGAGACTGAAGACTCCATTCTTAGGCAGATGCTCCTTGCCCAGCCGGATCATTTCGCAGACGTTCTCGTTGAGTAGAGGCTCTCCAATGCCGATGATGTTGATTGTCTCGATTTCGGGGAACACCGGGAGGAGCGCACGATAGGTCTCCATGCTCATGTCACCCCAGTCTTCCCTCCAGACCCTCCTCATACACATGGCGCAATTCAGATTGCACCTTGTCGTGACCTCGACATTCAGTTTCTTGGGTTTGTCATCCATACTGTGTCATCCGCGGCGCAAGAACTAGCGCGTCTTTCTCTTATCCTCGCACTGTCGACAGTAACCCTCTAGGTACAGCACCGCTTTGGTGACCGTGAAATCGCTGTTCCGTTGTACCTCGTCCACCAACTTCTCAATCATGGGGCTCTCAAATTCCATCACCCGCCCGCAGACATTGCATATTACGTCATAATGATGTGTTGAGCGCTTTATCTCATAGTAGCAACGCGTCCTGTCCAGACGCTTGCCATCCACCAAGCCCAGTTCCTCGAACAAGTGAAGATTGCGATATACACTGGCGAGGCTGATATGAGGATCCTTCTGTATCGCTCGCTGAAATAGCTCCTTGGCACCCAAGTGAGTGCCTGCCTCACGTAGGATCTCCAGGAGCAACCGCCGCTGTCTGGTGCTGCCTCTATCGCTCATTTGCTTCACCACTTTTGAGAATGAGAACAATTCTCATTTTACCACCCCACTGAGCACTGTGTCAAGGGTCTCCACTGAGAGGCTAGTCGGCAGCGAAAGTGGAACACGCAGGCACCTCTTATAGCCCGCCCTGACTTTCTGGCATTGGGCCATAGGGAGCATGGCACATAAAATCCTCAGTGCCTTAAAGGCGCCTGTTTGGCTTATGCAAGCCGAGATTCCCGCATAGACTGTTTACGACCAATGGCTGAGCGCAGAACGATGCTAGTCCCAGTGGACGGTTCAGAGTTGGCTAAGGCAATGCTTCCCCACGTCGAAGCGCTGGCAGAACAGAGGGGGCTGAGAAGGTGTCCAGCCACTCAGCTAAATCTGATGCTTACTGACTCTACTTTGAATACTCAACAGGCGTAATATCTTTTCACTCTTACCAGAAGTGAGGGCTTGAGGCGGTAAGACACTGTCGGAAGCAGCACGATTGGTATACCAAGGCGGGCAATCCCTCCCGGCCAGCTCCTAATGCGAATGCAAGTGGATTGACGGGGACTGTTGGAGAATAAGGTGACAGGAGCGCGGCAGTGGCGTGTATGCCCGCGGATATTACATCAATCGATTTCATCCCTCTCACCGTGTTTCATCCTGTATCGCCCTAGGTAACTTGCCTGAATGAAGGTCTGCGCAAAATTGGGGGCACTGGCCAATTCGACATAGTTGACTTCAGAGGCTACAGCCTTGGCTTGAGCACGCTTGCTAAGGGAGATTAGAGCCAGTCTAGCCCCCGCGCCAGCGGCGTTCCCTACCTGCTGAAAGCGGTCTAGAGGTATCGGGGGTAACATACCGATAACTATCGCGCTAGACAAATCGATGTAGGTGCCAAAGGCTCCAGCAATTACTACCTGGTTGATCTCTTCGTCAGAACGACCGTTCGTTTCCAGAAGTACCTGGATGCCGGTGCGAATGGCTGCCTTAGCCAGTTGTAACTCTCGCACATCCTTCTGGGTGATGACAATGCTCGAGGGCCTTCCACGTTCCTCGTCGCTGACCAGGACAAATTCGCGTTGCTTCTTGCGGGTACGGACTCGAGGGTGACTGTCCACCATTCTGCCACTTCTGTCGATGACTCCTGCCAGATAGAGCTGGGCCACAGCATCAATTACGCCTGATCCGCAAATACCAACCGGCGGCGCTTCATCGATGGTCTGGCAGTGGATACCATCAGCTGCTATCCGCACCCGTTCGATGGCTCCGCTGGCGGCCCTCATGCCCTGCTTGATTTGATAGCCCTCAAATGCAGGACCGGAGGCGCAGGATACGGCGGTTATATTGCCATTAGCTATCAAAGAGACCTCGGTGTTGGTCCCGATATCCAGAGCCACTGTTACTCCTTTGGTTTGCCATGCATTCGTCGCCACTAACATCGCCACATGGTCGGCACCGACGAAACCGGCGATGTTAGGCAGCAGGTGGCAATAGGCCCCTGGAGCGATATGTAAGCCCAAATCGCGAGCCTTAACGTCCAGAGCCATACTAACCGAGGGGACAAAGGGGGATAGAGCAAGTTGCCTTACTGGCAAACCTACTAGTAGATGGTGCATAGCAGTATTGCCTACCACTATTGCCTCAACGATTTGCTCTGTGTTGGCACCAACCTCGGCACATAGGTCAACAGCTAGGCTATTGATTGCTTCCACCGCCAACTTCTGCATTTGCACGCCCTCGGTAGTTGAGGTCATAACGCGTGTGACGCGACTGATAATATCCTCGCCATAGCTGATCTGGGGATTCACAACCCCTTTGGCAGCTAAAGTCCTGCCATCGCTCAAATCAACCAGATAGCCAGCAACCTTGGTCGTGCCTAAATCTATCGCCAACCCTAATTGGCGGCTTGGCCAGGGACCGAGCGCTATGACTTCGTCATTTCGAACCGAAGCCTGACAACGCCATTTCCAGAACTGTAGCTGGGGCGAGAGGGTACGCATTACATCAATATCAATTTTACCGCAGTGTAACTGGTGTTGCCGGTTTAGTGTCTCCAGCAGAATATCGCCATCAGGCCGAAAGCATTGATGCCTTGGGATGAGGCAATGCGAATTAGTTTTGAATGTGATGGTAGTCGTGAATCATATTTCAAGTATCT
>SMTZ1_10016769_pt1 | contig 12587 bp, 10 predicted proteins | sample DeeMarSWOR136_30_FD_25667 | JGI IMG/M metagenome (IMG submission 25667) | reverse complement strand
ATAATTCATTTTTATCAGATTACTAAGGATCCAGAGCCCCTAGAAGAAGGAATAAATAATTTTAAGACGAGATTAAGGGATTTGAACCATAAAATAGACGAAATTTTTCACACAAAGGTTGTGAAGAATTACAGTCCTCATAAGTATTTAACTGTAATAGATGTAAAAATTAAATAAACTAACCTACATTACTTTTCTACCTCTTAAGAACGGGGCCATTATCGTTGATTTGAACAAATCGATAAGCGCCATTGAATCAGTATAAATACCTAATGTGCCTTTTTCGCTAGTAGTACCAATTCCAATTTTTGCTGAATCGATATTAAGTGCAAAAACATTTTCTCCCTCGTAATTTATAAGTTGATAATTCTTTTTAAGTTCTCGTACAAAATCGTCTGAGTAAACATCATCTATTTTTGCTGCAATGCTTACGGTTACATTTTTTGGGAGTTCATGTAAATCTTCAATAAGACTAAATCGTTCGATGTCATGAATATCTGGTAGAACTATTCGAATGTTGCTTTTAGCTGTTCTAATATTATTCCTAAAAAAATCCGTCAGAGATGAGGTATTGATTATAATTCCCGTTCCTTCGATTATTTGACCTTGAGTAGAATCTATTTCAGATTGAATAGTATTTCCTTCATCTATAACTTCTAGAGTGATTTCAAGTTCTTCGATTTTTTTAGCGAGTTCTAATTTCTCATTTTCTAAAGTTTCAATTTTTTTATTGGATTTATCCAAATCCATTTCCCTTGTTAAATTCTGGCTTGAAATTTCCTTGAATTTTGATTGAAGGTCTGCGAATTTTAGGTCTTTTTCTTTAATTTCTAGTTGTAATTCTGAAATTTTTTGAAGAATTTCGTTTTTACTTTCTGAAATTTGGGCTTTTTCCTTCAATAGAGTTTCTCGCTCTTTTAATAAATTTTCATTTCTTGTTCTAGATTCCAGCAATTGGGTTTTTAGACTCTTTTTTTCTGTAGATAAGTTGTGTATTCGTTCTTCAAGGATTTCATTGTTTTTCACCTTCATTTCTAATAATTTCGTTTCAGCCACTTGCGCCTTTAAATCGCTCAAAATCTTAATATTATCATTTTGAGTTTCATTCACCTTAAACTTCATATCTGACATCTGTTCTTTTAGTTCTAAAATCGTATTTTCTTTCTCGCTCAGTTCTTTTTTCAAATTTTTTATTATTAACTCATCTTCTAGGCTCATCGATTATCACGATAGTGAGTTTCTTTAATTTGATACTTCTAATTTAGAAATAGGATTTTATATATATATTTTTTATACATAATTAAATGGACCCGATGGGATTTGAACCCACGATCGTCGGATTTCTTCCACACTGTGTGCTAGAAGTCCGACGCCTTGTCCAGGCTAGGCTACGGGTCCAGAATTTATTATTATATAATTGAAGATTATTTTAATAAAAATTATCTAATAAATTAAATCTTACTCTTAAATTAGAAATAAAATTATGAGAAGAGTTAATTAGAAAAAATTTTAACTCCTTGCGGATTTTATGAAGTGAAAGAGCAATGCAAATGGTAAAGACATAAGCATAGATAATAACCCAATTTCGATCGCACCAGATATACACCAAGTTAAGAAAACACTATTTAAAATTGAGTTCAACCACAGATGAACGGGAGTCCAGCTAGCAATTGCGTCTTCAAGTATCGCTGCGAGCACCGCATCAACAATAACCGGATCACAAAGACCAAAAAGTGGAAATATAAAAAAGAAAATTAAAGGCATAACAATGGCCCAGAATATGAAAAAAAATCCTGTGACTAGCGTATATGCAATTTTTTTTGTGGATAATGCTATAATTAAGCCAGAAACAATAACGGGAATTATAAAAAAGTACCAATCGTTTACCCAATTAGGTGCAAGCACTCCTAGAGATGTAAATGGCGTAAACGATAAAGCCCATATACCTAAGACTGCGTTAATGGTGTTTCCTTTAGAGAGATTGTCTAACATCTCGCTCATATGTATTAGGCTTTCACCCGTTAAATGCCAGAAGATATATGTCAAAAATACAATTGAAAGCACTGCAAGAAAGCCCCCACCTACGGCGCTTATCATTAATTTTCTGGGTTCATCGTATCTCTTATATGATTTAGGTTTCTTGGGTTTCTTTTCTTTTTTCTTCTTTTCTTTTTCTACAGGTTTTAGATCTTCCTTTTCTTCCTCCTTTTCTTCAGATTCTTGAGGTTTATCTTCTTCGGCAGCCATTAAAAATCCACTTCAATTTTTTGATTAAATAAACTTTAATCATTTTATTATTTAAAAATTAATATTTATTCTTTCTGAAAAATTTTATGCTAATTTTGTCGGCAAGAAGCGTAAATTTAAGGAAATTAAATTAATAATTCCTTAATATCTTGGTTTTATTAAAATTTCCGTGTTATCTCTTCTTATAAATCTTAAATAAAATATAATTAATCGCTTGTGCAATGATTAAGCGAAAAAGATATTTACACCGGGGAATTGAATATATCTTCAGATGGAACGACCGTAACCACGAAAAACTTAAAATATCTTCAGATAATTCGACACTAATAAAGTTATGGAACTTTTTTGAAAGAGTTAAGAAGGGAGATATTCCAAATAATTTATTCAACGACTATTCGGTACCTCGCGTTTCACAGTTTAAATTAACAAATATTCATCCTAAATTTATTAATTCTCTTAGAACTAAGTTAATTAGACAAGGTAAGATAAAAGTCTTGAAAGATGATTCCAAATATTCAAAAATGGCCCAAGTCGCAGAAAATAATTTAAAAGGGGTCAATATAAAAACAAATCACGAAAATATTTTAAATAACATACTCATTAACGACCCTGAATCGTTAGCAATTGAAGTTCCTATATGGAACCGAGGTCAATACGGGCCCTTAACAGGTCATATTGATTTAATACAAGCAAATGGAGACACAATTAAAGTAATTGATTATAAACCAGAAAAACGGTTCCTTCGGAGTTTACCGCAAGTTGCCATGTATGGATTTCTCTTAAAAAAGCTTTTTAGAGTAGCAAAACTACGATGTGTCTCATTTAATTCTAGAGAAGCGTGGGAATACGATCCTGAGATATTAATGACCGACCTGAAAGAGTTCTTAAATACTCATGGAATTAAAGAAATAGAATGGGAGAAGTTTCTTTTATAATTTCTTCTTTCTCATAGTTTCAGTTGGTTTTTCCCGAGATTTTAAATATCCTCTTAGAATAAAATATAAAACCACTATACCTATCGCTTCGGCAATTATCGAATAAAATGTAATTATAAAACCATCAAATTCAAAATATCTTAAAAGAATACCAACTCCAATACCGCTTATGGTAAAACCAAATATAAAAAGACTAGCTAAGATTTCGGGGATGCTTTCTTTTAAATGATTGAGTTGGTCTTTAATCCATTCTATTAAGCTATTTGCCATGCTAGTTCAATTAAGAAGAGTTAAATATAATTTTAATACTTTTTTCAATTTCTTGTATTACCAATTTATAATATTTCGCCAAATTTCCTTTAGTTTTGGTTAATTCTTCGCCAATCTCGTCTAAATTAAAAGTTGAGAGGTTAAGGTGTTTGATTATACTAAAAAGAAAATATTCATTTTCGAGGTTATTATCCGTTATGAAGCGAAGAAAATTAAGGTAAAATCTAAGTAATCCTTCGGAAATCTTTCCTTTTGTGTATGTAATTTTATAAAATTTAAGTAAATCGAGAAAAAGATCCAAAATAAAATCTTTTAACGGATCGAATTTCAATTTCATTAACTTGATTAGATACATGCTCATGGATTCTTGGTTTTCGGCAAATTTATGTAAAAATTTCTCTGATTGATTTAAATAAAGATTTCTTATTGAGCTGTATATTTGATGTTTGTACGTATCTTTTTGGTTTAAATCCATTGATTTTGATATTTTTTCAAAAAGGTAAAAAATCTGAAACATATAATCGAAATAGTTCTCTGGTTGCTCTTTGACTAAATTATAAATAATTTGAATTGCAGGGGTTTTTATTTCAAGGTCATATTTTTTAGAGAGAATAAGTGCTTGAATTCTTTTGAAAAAGGATTTAAAACTCGCAGGATATATTTCGCTATATACAACTAAAATGTGAGTAAGCGTTTTTATTTCAGGAAGAGATTCATTTTTCAAATTTGAATTTGTTAGGTATTTAATTCTTCTTAAAAGAGCGTTTAGCATTATGGAAGGATATAATTCAAATAAACTATCAACGATTAATTCTATTTGATTTATTTCAATTTTTTGATATTCGATTAATTTTATGCATTTATTATATATTTCTTTAGGATTTACGGGGATGTTTTTGATTATATGATTTAAAAATTGAACTAATTCAACAAATTCTGTATTAAAAGCTAGCAAGCGGAAAAACTTCATATACTCTCTTTTTATTAAATCGAAGATTTTCAGTTTAAAAAATTCAGAATCTTTCTCAACTTTAGCAATATCAATTTTTCCGTATATTTCTTTGAGCTTATCTTCAATAATTTTCTCTTGATCTTTAATGATGAGAATGTTCTTCTTAGAGTTTAAGGATCTTATTATTTTTTTAAGGGATTCTAAGTATTCTGATGGAATTTGCCCTGACTCGATTATTTGTAAAAATTTTAAAAGTATAGTGTAAATTTGTTTGAAATTTTCGTTATTAAAGGAAGATTCTATATGCGTTCTTTATCTAAAAACTTTCCAATTCTCATTGAGATGGTTTTGGCAATTTCCCAGCGTTCTCCATCGATCATAGAGTCGAAATCTTCCGTAGAGGGCTCGTTATTAAGTCTTTTTTGTACAATCGGAACAGCGATTTTTAAAACCATATCTTTAGCTTTGTCATAAGTTGGAATTTTTGCATTTTCCCAGCGTTCTTTTATTTTTTCTAGTGCAAAATGGAAGTATTGAGCGAATAATTCAATAGAATGACCCTTTAACTCGCTGTGAAGTTTTAAATTTTCAGCGGCGGTTTTATTATCCTTTTCACTCCAGTATAGCTGATTAGGATTAATTCCCGGACTTGATATTCGCATAAGAGAGGAAGTTATTTTCCTTTCAATCCAATTTAAAGTACTTATTTCTTGTTTTTCTCTAATTTCTTTTTTCTTTTCTTCTTCTTTTTGTTTCTTTTGCTCGGATCTTTCTTCAACCTTTAATTTTCGAATTTCCTCGAAAGTTTTAAACCTTTGTAATAAATCATAAGCAATTATGTAGGATACGGGCGACATATTTTCATTTTTAATCGTTAATGGAGCAATATCCTCGAATATCGGGCTAACTTCGGTCTCGAATTCTCTAATACCCTCTTTTAAAGATTTATCAGTTAATCGAGCTAATATAAAACCATTAACTAAAAACGCATTGTTAGCGGCGTTGAACACAATGCTTAACTCATCTTGACGCCGGAGGAGCCTTTCAATCATAAGCTCTTCAATTTTTACTACAATCCATTCTTCCGTACCTGTAGTTGAAAATATTTTTCTCAATCCTAATAGAAATAAAGCCTTATCGTCGCTGATTTTTACATATGTCTCAAGAATCCTTCCCAATTGCCTTAATATTTCTGAAAAGATGCTAAAATATACGTCTCTTGCGAGATTTAATAAAATTTCTTCGTAATTTAGTATTAACAACAATTGCGAATAATCGTGTAGTTTATTGGGATTTAATATCTTCTGATCTATAATTTGAGCTTTTAAAAGATACATTTTCAATTCATTAAAGGTTATTCCTATATCTTCACAGACTTTCTCTATGTCTTTTTTATATTCCTCTAGTATACATGCTTCTTTTAAATCTACAAATTTCATTTCCTCGGTATTTAGCCTTGGACTTTGAAATTCAGAGAAGCCTTTTTTTAATTTGTTAAAACCATTTTTAGCAAGAAATATGGGATTTTTTTGAGGATCTCTTAAGGTAATAAGATCAAATTTTGTAATATTAAAATTTTTCATAGCCTCCGTTATTTTCTGAATCATTTCACCAGTGATTCTATTTAAATGAGTTAAATTGTTAACACCATACCTTTTCAGGAGGAAAATTGTATCAGAAAACGAATAATTTAATAAATTTTGAAGGTAATAGACGAAATCGTTGACAGGTTCCTTAATTCTTTCCGCTAAACCTTCTTTAATAAAATTAATTAGTTCCTGTTCGAATGATTCGTAATTTTTCTCTTGTTGGAGCCCCTCTTCAATGGTTTGGATGATTTGTAGTTTAGTTTGGTTAGCATTTAGAAAAAGTTGTAGTCCACGCATTGATATGGGAAATATGTCAAAATTGTGTTCTAAAGCCCTCCTTAATATCATTCTAATAGACATCGTTTGCATTTGTAATTCTTTAAACGAACGAAATTCGAATTTTTCTTTAATTATATCTCCTAACCGAAGAAAGGTTGATAATTCTATGTATTTTTCTTCCTTTTCTTTCATTGAAAGCTCTTTTTCAATCTCGACCGAGATCATTTTTAATTCAGAACTCTCTTCTAATATTTGCCCTTTCACTTGGTAGCTATACCCAAGTAAATCTCCAAGGAAATCAAAAAAATGATAAGAAGGGTATTTCTGAATAAGTTCCATAATGGTTTTTTCCATATCTTGCTTAATATCCGTTTCTTCCTGCTCTATTTGCCTCTCTCGTAGATTCTTAATGTTTAATAAATGAGTTAAAATTCTCTGTCTTAATTTCAACATTTTTATGTGCAGCGTAATTTCGCGATTAAACGAGTCTTCTACAAAGGATTCGATTTCTTGGTATAATGTGTCTTTTTCCATTTTTTCTAGTTTGAAGGTAGATTCAACAGAGACATGCCCTAAATCGACTGGATCTTTTATTCTTATACCCAGATTATGGTATGCGTGGATTGCTGCAGCTGCTAAGAGCAATTGGCTTAATTTGCTCTCTTTACCGATTATTTCAAATATTTTTTGCTTGTCTGCGTCTCTCTTCAAGTGAGACACTATCAAATCGATCGTTTGGAAAAATCTTACAGTTGTTTCTGCAGCAATTGATTTCCTTTTTATCGCAGAAATGCTCAAAAAGACATCCACCCCCTATAAATCTCGTTCCAGTTGTTTTTTAATTCAATTTTCATGCTATCTTGCCAAAATCTAAAATCAAAAATATGAAAAAGGTCACTTTTTACTCTTTCTCTCTCTTCTCCTTCAATAATATGCTTTAACGCCACATTTATAGGTCGGGCGATTAATTTTGAGAAATATTTCAATTCAGTACGCTCTAAAAATTCATACAAAGATTCTTGTGGTTCTCCAAGATTTATAAAATTTATTGGAGCTTGAAGCTCTTGTTTTGAATCGAGTGCTTTTAACTGATTTACAATCAAATTTTTTATATATTTAGGAAATTCTTTACGAATTTCAAGGGAAAGGTGGTATTGCTTAAAGAAATCTAAAAGGCATTCGTGTTCTTCCTGTTCTGAAACACTACCAATATATTTATCCAAAACAAATTTAAATGTAGAAGGTTCTTGGTCCAAAACTTCAGCGTTTTCTAAGAATTCAACTAATTCATTCACAATTTCGTTTACTTCCCATTCCCTTTTCTCAAATAGATTGAAATATTGTTTAACGTACAATTTTATCCAATTTAAGCAATAATTACCCCATTTGAGATTTATCCCACCAATTCTTTTTTGTAGGAATTTATAGAAGTTATTACCAAAGGAAACGGGATCATTAATTTCCTCTTCTGAAGATGTTTTAAGAAATCGATTGATTGATGAATACCTCAAGAAAAAGTTTAATAGAAATCTAATTTCTTGAGAAAAAACCTTAAATCTGTCGAGATGAGATTTAATTTTCGTTGGATCTCTATCCATCATTACCTCTGCAAACGAGATTAGGTCGCTGATGTTTAGATCTAATTGTTCAAAGAATGTGTTAATGTTTGAAGCAACAAGCTCTCTAAAGACATTCACAACATAGTTATCGTCGTATTTAGTCATTTTTTCTCCGACTATTAAACGATTTTCAATCGAATTATTAATAAATTCGTTCAACTTGTCGATAAATTTATTTCCAAGTACCTTCGCAGGTTTTTGTTCTTTCTCAATTAAATTTCTGAGATTATGAACAAAACTCTTTAATAGCATTTTTAGCCGATATCCAAAGAAGTATCTTGGAAGCGAGCTTTTAAGTGTATTGAGGGTTTCTTTAAAGAGCTCATTAAAATAGTTGAAAATTGATAAAACCTCTCCGGAGTGAATTTTCTCAACCTCCGTCAATAATACTTTCAGAGAGAACTCTATAAGATTGTTGAGTTTATCAAAATTTTCTCCGGCGATTGCAGCCTTTTTCGAAATAAATTCTCTATATTTTGCAACTATTTCATCGAGATCCCCAATTTCTCCTGTTTTTTTGAAGGAAATAGCATAATCGAAATACTTATTGTAAGAATTTAATCGGGATTCTAAGATTTTATTAATCTGATCGGAGACCCATTGAATATCTTTTACATCTTGGATAGATTCGACATTACTAATTATTTCTTCATTTAGATAGGAAACTATTTTCTCTCTAATTTCATCTATTGTCCCAGTATTAGCGATTTTTAAGAGATTGGCTCCTAATTTTAAAGTATTTAAAATAATGAAGTAAGCGCTCTGATCTGAAATAAAGTATTTGCTGTGTTCATTTTTAATACTTTCATTGAAGTTTAAAGGTATCTTTGAATATTTAGGATTATCAGGCCAAATTTCGGGAGGAGATACTCCCCATTTGATAATGTTATCTGCTTTTATTTCAGAGTATGTATTTAATAACTCCTCTTCTGTAGGTGTTGATGCCTTAAGACCAACTAATTTTTTAGCCCACTTACCCTCTAGTAAGTCGCCTTGTAATTTTAATGCAAAATGGTTAGCAAATTTTTCTAAAACGCTTTCTTTCTGCATTTTGTTTAGATCTGGTCGTTTTACGAATTCTTCTACCTCAAAAAATAATTGACTTATATTATTTAAAGATTCGCGAGAATCGTGAATTTTTAAAGATCTCATTTCCGGCTTTAGAGCAAGCATAAGTGATTCACAATCTTTATAATTAGAACCCACAAAAATCATAGAACGAGGATATAGCTTATATTTTGCATCTTTCTCATCAAAATTGAAAAGCTCAAATTCAATAAAATAAATTTCAGAACCTGCGTAATCTCTTAACATACTATTGTATTGCCCCAGAAAATTAATTAAATCAATCACAAGAGTTTTTACTTTCTCCTTTGTTAATTTTCCGGGACCAATAATTTCGCCAACGCGAATATCTCTGTCAGGAGATGAGTAACCAAATATTAAGGTGAGAAGATTTTCTATAGATTCACGTGTTGTTATCACGAGGATCAGACGACTATTTTGTTTAATTAAATTTTAAATAATTTACGTTCAATAATTTATAATAAAAAATTCGGTAAATTATATTTAGTGTAAATTTATATTATATTAAAGAATAATTGGATTTATAAATAACATACAGATGAAAAAACATGTCGCAAAAAACAGTTTTCGACGCCCTTAACGAGAAACTCGATCAAGTAGTATTAGGTCGGCGATACATTATTGCCGAGATTGGTAAGTTAAAAGAAGTTGTTAGTGGATTAACGGACTCGGTAAGTGGTTCTTCAATGGATGCTGTATCCGGTGCAGTTCAAGAAATGAAATCGTTCATGCAGCAAGCAATAAACTCGCTTTCTGATTTAAAGAATAGCGTTTCACGCTTAGGTAACACCATAAATTCGCTAAATACTGGAATAGAAACCGTCTTACAAGCGGTGAGTTCTGGTGGTGGTATCTCTGCAACACCTGCCCCTGCGCCAGCCCCTCCTGCTCCTAAAGCTAAGGCTTCAGAAACTACTCCCGCGGCTAAGAAGACTAAAGCGGTTAAAGCAGCTGAAGCACCTCCAGCTAGTACTGCTGGTGAAGCGGATAGTTTCGATAAAATATTAACTGCTGCGGAATCAAAATCAACTGCAGTTGAAATCGGTGAGATGATTGATACGCTTCGAACGGATTTGTCAAAGGAAAATCCACTAAATCCGATATTATTTGAATTGAGCATGGAAGCAGGTCGATTAAAAGCTTTAGGGGTAAACCCATTAAATGATAGCAATCTCAATACTTTAAAATCTAAAATAGAAAAATGGAAAACTCAAGGTTAAAATAGAGGCTAATAAATGTGTCAGATAAAACTGGGATTTTTACAAAAATCAACGAATCGCTCGAAGAAATAATGAGTGGCCGCAGGTTTTTAATTTCTGCGATCGAGAAGTTAAGAAAGAGTCTCCCTGATCTTGGACCAAAGGTTGACGAGTTAAGTTCTGGAATTGAAAAGATCAGCTCTGTAGCAAATATTTCTGGAGAATTAATTCAAGTTACGGGAGATTTAAAGGACGGCCTTCAATCGGTTTCTGGTTTATCTTCTTTATTTCAAACTGTAAAAAACGATTTACAGGATTTGACAAATAACGTAAGTCAAATGAAACCAGTTTTAGATTCGATAAGAGGGTATCTACAGAGACAAGAAAACGGATTAAGAGGTATATCTCAAGCCTTACAGACAATTATGGAACAATTGGGCCAAGTTCTAGCTAAAGTTGGCTAATAAACAATTTCTTTTATTTTTCAACTTATTACTAACAGTTCAAAAAACATCTGAAAAAATAAAAAAATATATAGTTTTAACTCCATCTAAATTATATTAATACCTAAAATATTTCGAAAAAAAAGATTTTTGGTGAAAAATTAGAATGCAATTTGGTAGCGACCTTGGGCTTGACCAGCGAGTTATCGATGAGATTGCTCCGCAAATAACATTTATAACTGCAAATAGTGAGATTGAGGCTTTAGCATTAGTCTCGTCGGAAGGGTATGTTGTAGCTTTTTCAGCTTTACCACACTATCAAGTAGATGGTGATAGATTCGGTGGTTTAAGTTCAGCAATATTGATGACAGCAAAAAGTGCAATGACTGCTCTTTTTAACGAAGATATTAATGAAATTATTGTTCGTGGCGATGAAGGATATTTCATAGTCTCTAATGCGGGACGGTTTGTCCTCGTTGGTGCTGGAACCGTCATTCAAACAATGATGAAAACCGTAAAAGTTTTTAGGATCGCTGCAAATAAAATTCGAGAAATTTTAAGTAAAATCTAAACTTCTTGTCTCTTCTTCTATCAAAAAAACATTAGATTTTTATATCTTAAAATATAATTTTTTACATCTAAATTAAGTAAGGATATATTTAAGAATGAACGATAAAATTCCTAGTTTTCAATCACGCCAAGGTTGGCGTTGGCAATGGCGTTGGCGCTGGTGGCGCTAATACACATTGCATCGGTCCTTTTTTAAAACTTAACCTTAAAATTTCCACCAATTAATTAACACGGTTAATAATAACCAACTTATCACATTCTAAATTTGCATTATTTCTTATTACCTTCTAATAAGAAAATGAATCACATCTTAGATGTGAAATTATGTAATAAAATAAAATAAAACATTGGAGAGAAAAAAAAATGGATTTATTAAATAGTAGAATAATCCTCGATAATAGCGAAATCCCTAAACAATGGATAAATATACTTCCAGATTTACCGAGTCCGATGACGCCTTTGTTAAGCCCGTTAGATTGCAAACCCGCACCACCTGAAATGGCAATGCGCATTTTTCCGACGCAATGTGTTTTACAAGAAGTATCTCAGGACGAAATGATTCCAATTCCGGACGATTTGAGAGAAATGTACGCTACAATAGGAAGACCAACGCCCGTGCATAGAGCTTTTAGATTGGAAAAGGAATTAGGAATTGAAGGAGACGACATTAAGATTTTTTATAAAAATGAAACTGGTAGCCATAAATTGAATACAGCTCTTGCGCAAGCATATTACGCAAAAGCGCAAGGCATTAATGAAATGGCTACGGAGACTGGAGCTGGCCAATGGGGCAGTGCCCTCAGTTTAGCTTGCAATCTTATGGGTATTAAATGTACAGTCTATATGGTAAGAGTGTCATTTCATCAAAAACCAGGAAGAAAAATTTTAATGAGATCGTATAACGCAGATGTGCATGCAAGCCCATCGAGATTCACAGAATTCGGAAAGAAATTATTGGAAATAGACGAAAATCATCCAGGAAGTTTAGGAATTGCAATATCAGAAGCGGTAGAGCACACAATGAGAGACGAAGCAATTAGATATTCTTTAGGTAGCGTGGTTAATTTCGTGTTACTTCATCAAACAGTCGTTGGTCAAGAGGCAAAACTTCAATTATCGAAAATTGGAGAGTATCCAGATGTTGTAATTGGATGTGCTGGTGGAGGTTCCAACTTTGGAGGTTTGATGATGCCATTCGTGAGAGACAAGATAAGAGGCGAGCATCCGAATGTAGATATAATCGCAGTTGAGCCTAGAGCGTGTCCAAGTATGTGTAAAGGAAAATATATATGGGACTTCGGTGATACTGCAAAAATGGCGCCAGTTGCTAAAATGCATACGCTTGGTCACAATTTTGTTCCCTCTGGAATTCACGCGGGTGGTTTAAGATATCACGGA
>SMTZ1_10006325_pt1 | contig 12587 bp, 12 predicted proteins | sample DeeMarSWOR136_30_FD_25667 | JGI IMG/M metagenome (IMG submission 25667) | reverse complement strand
TTGACTACAACAACCTGGACTCGGACCTTTATATTCAGGAGTACATGAACAGGTTCTCCGCTCAGATCTTCGAGGCGAAGAAGTACAGCGACGATACGTGGAACAACCTCGACGTCCTCTGGACGACGTACAGCCCCAGCTGGGAGCACACGCTGCTGGCCAGCTACGCGTACTCCCTCAGCCTCTTCGTGCGGTGCAAGCCTCCGAAAAAGGTCTTAGTCGACCTTCTGAGAGATGACATCAAGGTCTACGAGGACGACGGGTCGACCGAGGTCCCTGGCATAGCCTCCGCCGCCTGGTACGACAAGGCCGCCTTCAAGGATCACGGGTGGCAGGTATCCGTCGGACCCACGATCGACGCCGACGCCAAGGTCATGGACCTCGGCGCCGAGCACAAGGATTACGACGAGGACATCCAGGTCACGGTGTGGGTTCTGGAGAAGAGGGACGTGAGCTACACGCCGGAGCGTCTCCGGTCAGACCTAGTCAATGAGGTAGACAGGATTCTCCACGATAACGTTGACCTTCAGATACCGTGCTACGACCACGTGAACGCGTCGTCGTGGAGCGACCTTGATGAAGCTGAAAACAAGATATTGAGGTCCGACGTCAGGGTCAACCTGGAGTACATTAAAACAAAGGATTCTTAATGCCTTTCACTACAATCCAGCACCTCTAGGAAGGAGCGGCCCTTATCCGTGATCCTGTACATCCCCCTGCTTGGGCGCGCGCTAGCTTGCATGGCCTCCCATAATTTTACCTGTGTAATCATCCACCCAAACTTCAAGAACCTGAGTAGGGTAAAAATCTGCTCTGGTGAGTTTGACAACCCAGCAAGTTCTTTCTTCCTGTATGTTTGGTTTCTCCAACTCCGCTAGTTCGTGCCAGAAGTAGTTAGGTTCTTTTGATACAAGTTCTGCGGATACCAGCTTTCCCGTCGCGTAGCCTACGTCATTGAGGAAATATACGCCAAGGGTGACAGCTTCTTGACGGTTCAACATAGAATCAATAACGTCGAAAAGCAGCCGTTCATCCAGTATTTCAAGCTTGCGTCCTATCATGTTCCTATAGCTTTCTTTTTGGGTGAGTCCGGTTACGAACTCATTTGACGTGAATGTAGTTCTCCAGACCACTAAGCCATATGGAGTCTTTGTACTGAGCCAGTCCCTTTCCTCCCATGTTAAAAACGACGGATTCAATTCGAAGGAAAATTCCTGTCCCATCTCCACCGTACTACCCTTGGCCATGATCAGGAAGGCCGAGTAATCGGTCAGCTCGATGTCATAGTGATCTGGGTAAACCTCCATTGGGTGGATTGTGCAGTCGATGAGTCTCAGGTTGTCGTAGATTTCGAGACCTGAACCTGGGGATGTGCTTTCGAGGATGAGTTTTCGCGCATCATTATCGATGGAGGAGCCTTGCAGTTTGACGACGATGTATGTTGTCTCCGCGACTACAGTTATGAGTAGAAAAACCAATAGAACCATGGTAGTCTTCTTAGTCATCTTTTTCATCTTTCCTACACTCGCACGCATGGAGGTAATTATTCTGAATAAAATTATTTTCATTTTTTCGTATATTCTTCACCCTCAATGTATATTTCGAAATCAGTTTCGGTCCCATCCACTTCTGTAAGTTTCACCCAGATATCATCCGACTGTGGTGATTCTGTGTATACTTGTCCCGTGTCATCATTCACTTCAAGATAGTCTTCCCATAATGTGTATTTGAGGGCTCCAGTGGTAGCATTTCTTTGTTCTATTGTGCACAGGAGCCTATCTGATCCGGAAAGAACGTTCATTGTGACCTTTATCCATATTTTATGGCAACTTGTATTGTATTTCCAATTTTTCCATGGATCTATTGTCCCTTCTTTTGTGTATCCAAATGGGTTTGTGCGTTTTTTTTGATCGTTTTCCTTTGCATAAATTGGTGTCAGACAAAAACTGATTACTAATAATGCAATGACACTTAAACTTGTATAAATATGCCCTGTGTCATTTGAAAGAAGCATTGACTTCGCTCGAATTATCCTTTATTCTCTCCTAAATCTAATATAATTATTAATTATTTTTAAATTTAACGGATACAACATAATCAGAGATATGAGAGATAAAACTACATAAAACCATTCAGAAACTTAGTTAGACCACACCCTTAATTGTAAAAAAGGTAGTCATAGGATCATAAACTAGTTCAGGAGGAGTCCAGCACCTTAAGGAAGGATCGGCCCTTATCCGTGATCCTGTAAATTCCTCTGCTGGGACGTGTCACGTACCTGTGCACAAGAAGCCAGTCCGCGCGCGCATAATTAGGTATTGTTTGAAATCTTTACCTCGCAACTACATATACGTGGGTATTCTCTAGGATAGATCAAGTAATGCCACAGGCTTCCCCTTCTGCAGGTAGACCCTGGGTGTGAAGGGGTTGAGGTGGTTCATGAGGCTGTAGACCATCCACCCGGAGGCCTCCGCGATCTTTACGAGAGTGTTCTCGCCATCTCTCCCTATCACTTCGACGACATCCCCAGCAGAGGCATCGACCGATGTGAGATCCAGGAGGTAGTGGTTCAAGGAGACCGAACCCAAGCTCCTTCTGTACTCGGCCCCCACCTTGATCATGCCCTTGTTCGCCATCTCCCTTGGTATACCATCATAGAAGCCGACGTGGAGTGTGCCGACCCTCATCTTCCGAGGGGCTATGAACCTCCCCCAGTAGGTTACGGAATCGCCCTTCTCGACCCACTTTACGTGCTCAATGCGGGCCTTGAAGGCGAGGGCCTGCCTGAGGTCTAGGCCTGACGCTTTATCCTTCGCCTCGGGGAAGACGCCGTAGAGGCTCATTCCGGGGCGGACCATGTCCAACCAGCCATCAGGGTTGTGGAAGACGGCGTCGCTGCTCGCTATGCTCTTTACCTCTAATTGGATACCCTTCTCTTGGAGCTCCCTGTCCACTCTGAGGAGCCTGCTCAGCATCTCCCTGTCCTGATCTGGGCTCTGCATGAATGTGGAGAACATACCCTTCACATCTAAACCGGGAAGGGCTCGGATACCCTCAATGAAGTCAGCTGCCTTGGAGTGGTCCACGCCAACGCGACGCAGCCCAGTGTCCACCTTGACGAAGACCTCCGCGTCTCTCCCTACCCTCGATGCAGCGGTGCTCAGCCTCCTAGCCGCCACCTCCGTGTAGATCACCTGGGTTATACCGTTCTCGACAATAGCGTTGTACTGCCTCTCGGTGAAGACGACGTCCATATTTACGATATGACCGAGTATCCCTGCATTCCTGATTGCCCTGGCTTCATGGGTCTTGGCTACCATAAACCAGCTGACACCGTTCTCTGAGAGGTTGGAGGCGATGGGGAGGAGACCATGACCGTAGGCATTGTTCTTGACCACCGCCATGATCTCGACACCAACGTGCCTCCTAATCTCCCGGAGGTTGTGGGAAAGGTTGTCGAGGCTTATCTCGAACCAGGACGGGTAGCCCTCGATCCTCTCCCGTATCTCCGAGGGTGTAAGATGTCCAGCGAGGTACTCTGAGGTCATAAATGTCAGCGATCCTTTTGGGTGAGGGTGTAATTAAGGGTACGCGCGCATCTCTCTAAACCCACCAACAGAAGCCATTAGGTCTCTCATCGTCTATGTTCATAGCGAACTCATGTCCTTCCTTGAACATCGGGCGCGTACCTGTCCTTATGGCCATTTACGCAGGGGCGCTAGCCGGAGGAGGGGGTCTGGCGTTCTCTGATCTTAATAACTCATCTGTCGAGGCCTATCTTCCGGATCTGCTCGTTGGCTTCGATAGTCCTCCTATTGCGCTCCAAGAGGGGTGGGGTCCGGAGGCCATCGCAAGGGAAGTCGTCGCACTGGTATCAGAGGTTGAGGCCCTTCTCGGTGAGGCAGTTGCGCGTGCGCAGTCGGAAGACCAAGACCAACCACCACCTAGTCTGCATCCCCTGCACGGCTCCCTGGAGGCGATCCACCTGAACCCCCTGATGAACTCACCGTGGTAGTAGGTGCCTGAGTACTCGGCGATGAGCCTAAGGGATCCGTGTCTGTCGTAGTACTCCAAGAGGCTCTTTGCGGCGCGCGCAGTCACAACCACCTGTAATCCATGTCGCAGATGTCGTCTCCCTGCATCAGCGTCTTCTCCCGGGAGAGGCTTATCCTGGGATGGTAGGCTTTCGCGTAGGCGTAGTCGGCGTGGCAGAGCCATTCGTGGCCTATGTCGGTAGCGTCGAGGTCCTTGAAAGCCCTCGCCCAGATGCACTCCGTTATCGTGTACCTGAACCTGTTATCCGTGTCCTCCTCGATTATGTAGGTCTGGTGATTCCTCTCGTTCCTGCATAGGGCCTCTAGTATGTGGGAGCTGAAGTCCCTGAGGCCTTCGATAGGCCCTCGGCTCTTCAGGTCCCGGGCCACCCAGGCTGTAATAGCTTCGCTACGCCCCTCCCTCAGGGTCTTGAGGACCTCCTCCTCCCCGAACCTTTCCTGTAGCATCTTGATGGCTTGGACGAGCTCACTGAAGCAGCTGCGGGTGAACTCCTCGTGGGAGATCTCGAACTTCTCGGAGAATTTTGACATGACATTTTGAGTCCCGCTCACGTACTTAAATCCATTTACCTAACGAGCGCGCGTGAGAGCTGTCGTACTAGGTAAAGCAAGATATGTGGGAATTCATCCTGGGTCGCCCCCCTTCTTCCTCAACCTGTCCGCCCTGAAGATGAGGACGATGGTAGTAAGGGAGTAAACGAGTTGTATAAGATCGATGGCGGCTGTGAGCCAGATGGAATTGAGGTAGGCGTAGGTAGTGAATGATGCGAGGCAGACGGCGTAAATGGCCTGGGATGCGAGGGAGATATCCTTGAGGGTATCTCTGTTCGCGATGGTCCTATAGGCCTGAGGGAGGAAGCCGAGGAAGCTCAGACCAGTACCAAAGTTGAGGAAGGCCTCATACATACGGGACACCTTAATAATTGCCTGAAGTTCGAGGTTCGGATAAGAGCTTCGTATGAACTGTTTAAATTACATGTGTAAACTGCCTTTTTATTTTGGTCCTAATTAAAAAAATATCACGAGATCTAATGAGGTAATTCATCTCATGTATACTTCGGTTAAGAGTTTTAGCTTGAGCAGAGATGAGGCTCTCCTTCATGTTGGCAATAATATTATACTCTCAGGGGCTCGAAGTCGATTTATGAGCATTGCATATGTCATGTACATCTGGCTCCTGATTACATTGAGCCGTGATAAGCTCCTCTCTAGGGCGTCGTCAGACTCGTAGCGTCGCCTCTGCCTCTCAGCGTTATCCTCAACGAGGTTCACGAGCCTCTTTGAAAGTTTCTTATAATGGATAAAAGCTGAGCTCCCTTCCTCCGCTTTTAAAATAGCCTGGGCGGATAACCTGCCACTCAGGGCGGCGGTGTCCATGCCGACTCCACGGTATAGGTCCAAGAACCCGGCGGCGTCCCCCGCTAGGATGACGTTATCCTCCCCCAAACAGGCGCCACCAATGTGGTGCGTGACGTAGCCTTCCCTCCGCCTTACCTCGCCGTCGAGGCCGAACTTTTCTTTTACATACTTGTAGAAGTTTTCTGCGTGCCTCGCCGGCTCCATGTCGCTGCTGGTGCCCACGACGAGCTTGTCGTCCTTATAGTAGAGCCAGCTGAACATGAGGTTGCTGAACTCCTTCCTGTAGAAGATGTGGAGGGTGTCGTGCTCCACTTTTGAATTCCCCTCGAAGTAGTAGTTTATGGCTGTTCCCGTTACCAGTGAAGCGAAGTCCGTGGGCCTTAACTGCCTCCGGATAGTTGATCTCGGGGACAGCCCGTCAGCCCCCACAAGGTAATTACAGCGGAGGTTATCCCCATTGACGGTGACAGTCACCCCGTTATCTTCCTGGGTGAATCCAGATACGTTTGCCTCGTCTCTGAAGTCGGCGCCGTGCTCCACGGCGACCCTGTTTAGCCAGGCGTCAAAGGTGTTTCGCCAGTAGTTGAGCATCCGAAGGCCGCCATTCAACTCCCGTCCTCTTGGTGTCGTGATGCAAACCCTTCTAAGCTCGTTGGAGCATAGGCAGTCTTGTGGGATCTTGGCGCCCACAAGCTTCTCCATGTAGGGCAGCTGAACCCCGCTGCAAGGCTTGTTTCTGGGTATAGCTTCCCTCTCAAGTAGTAGGGTCCTCAGACCGCCTTCAGCCGTGTATCTGGCGGCGACGGAGCCGGCTATCCCGCCGCCCACCACGATGACTTCGTAATCGGTCAGTGAGGGCACCTGTGAGGGTTTTTACGTGACTGAATTTAAACTAATACCGGGAAGTTTATGTCCACGGTGGTCGTAGGCGCTGGGATTGGAGGACTATCCATTGCGGCTCTGCTTGCGAAGAAAGGGCGAAGGGTTCTCGTCATCGAGAAGAATGGTAGCCCTGGGGGGCGTGCTAGGGTCTACAGAGAGGCTGGCTACAGTTTTGACATGGGGCCTAGCTGGTATTTGATGCCCGATGTATTCGAGGACTTTTTCAGAGAGCTGGGAGAGGAGCCAGGGGATCTCTACACGCTGAGGCGGATCGACCCCAGCTACAGGATCTTCTTCCAAGACAGGACTGTGACGGACATCTCGGCGGATGTAGATGGGAACTTGGAACTCTTCGACGGCCTCGAGAGCGGGGGAGGCAAGAAACTGAAGAGGTACCTGGAGAGGGCGGAGGAGCATTACAGGATAGCAAAGAAGGATCTCCTGTACAGGGACTATAGCAGGCTACTGAACCTTGTGGATGGTAGGCTTCTGCTGGACGGCCTTAGGCTACCTCTATTTGGGAACATAGATGACTTCATCGGTGACATCTTCATCAGCGACAAGGCGAGGAGGATCCTAGAGTACAGCATAGGTTTCGTCGGTGGGAGTCCCAAGAACACTCCGGCCCTATACTACATAATGAACCATGTTGACTTCAACCTAGGGGTATGGTATCCGGAAGGGGGCATCTGGAAGGTCATCGAGGGGCTCTACGAGATCTGCCTCCGTTATAACGTGGAGTTCAGGTTCGATGAGCCTGTGAAGGGGATCGATGTTGAAGATGGCGAGGCTAGGGCTGTGGTGACGGAGAGAGGTAGGTATCCCTCTGAAACGGTGATAGTGAATGCGGACTACGCGCACACCGAGCTTGAGCTCCTTGAGGGGAGTTACAGGAGCTATAATTCAGGCTACTGGGAATCCCGTGTTTTCGCGCCCTCGGCCCTCGTCATCTATATAGGCCTCGACAAACGCCTACCTGGGCTGCTTCACCATAACCTCTACCTGGCTGGGAACTGGAGCCTGGGCTTCGACGTGCTATACGACCCCGAGGTACCTGGGTGGCCTGACGGTGTCTCCTACTACGTGAATGTAACCAGTGTGACTGACGTCACTGTGGCCCCCGAGGGAGGGGAGACGCTTTTCATCCTCATTCCCCTTCCCTTCGAAGTGGAGGACACGGATAAGGCTAGGGAAGACTGGTACCAGAGGATCGTGGGGCACCTAGAGGGGCTTGTGGGGGAGCCAATCCTGGGCCATGAGGTGGTAAAGAGGATGTTCGGTCCCAGGGAATTCATATCTGAGTACAACGCATTCAAGGGAACCAGCTTGGGGCTAGTACACACGTTGAGGCAGAGCGCGATATTCAGACCTGGCCACCGGAGCCGGAAGGTGCAAAACCTCTACTACACTGGGCATTACACGCATCCGGGCATCGGGCTTCCCCTAGTACTGATCTCGAGCCAGATACTCGCCTCAAGGCTAGAATAAAGCATATGTCATTCTAGTTCGATGGCGCACAAAATTTTTTCCTTCCTGAACTTTTATACACAGCATGTGATAGGACACTTGCTATTGTAAGTTTATAGAAAATCCATATAGGCATGCACATATGTGGTCGATATGAGAAACGTGTGAGGTTCTCCTTTGATTGAATTACCTGAAGCGATTACCCTGGCCCGTCAGATAAGTCAAGAACTCAAGAACAAGCACATTATCTCTGGTGTTCGAAATAGTTCGCCTCATAGGTTTGCATTTACTGGTAACTACTCTGATGAGGAGTTTTCCTCTATCGTCAAGGATAAGACGATGGGGGCAGCACATGCCAACGGTTCGCTGATTCTAACTGGCCTAGAGCCCGATTATGTTCTCAGCTTGGGCTGCGGTGGGGAGAGGATCCTGTATCATCGAAGCGAGGAGACCCTGCCGAAGAAACACCAGCTCCTGTTATCTTTCAGAGACGGTACCTATCTGAGCGTAACCGTCTCTGGATGGGGGGAGGTGAGATTGCTCGAGCAGTCGGATGTACCAAATCACCCTCACCTCAAGAGGGATGCGGTGTCCCCGCTTAGCGAGGAGTTCACCTTTGATTATTTCAACGGTTTGTTCGAAAGTTTACCTGAGGACAAACGGGTGAGTGCCAAATACTTCATCATCAGTGAACCAGGCATCTGGGGAGTGGGCAACGGCTGTCTGCAGGATATACTGTACAATGCTAAAATTCACCCTAGACGTCAGATGATGGGTCTGTCGGACTCCGAAAAGCGTACACTCTACGATGCGATCGTGAGGACACTTAGGGAAATGGTTGAACTCGGTGGCAGGGATAGCGAACACGACCTATATAACCAACTTGGAGGTTACCAGCGGATACTTCACAGTAAGATGGTTGATCAACCCTGTCAAGTATGCGGAACTCCTATCATTAAGAAACAATACCTTGGCGGATCAGTGTACTTCTGCCCCTCATGTCAAAAAGAGTAAAAGGTGTGCACGCCAAGACATGGGCACGGGGCTTCGCTTGAGGTATGTCTACTTTCAGTCACCCATCCCCCCAGGGAATTGATAATGCTTAAAAAACGACCAGGAGAGCAACAACCATGAATGTCACAGAGCTCAAAGGCTCTCCCACCGAGATTGGTAGACAGTTCGGTAGGGTACTGAAAGGGTTCTTCCAGCCCCCGCCCGCCTCAGCGAAGAAAAAAGAATTCACCGAGAAATGTCTGGAGTACGTTGAGCAGTTCACGCCTGGTATCCTGGACGAGATCGCTGGGCTTTGCGAGGCCGCCGAGGTGGACGAGACGCTCATGAGATGCTTCATACTCACGCTTGGGCTGGAGCCAGGGTGCACCGTGTTCGCTGTCCCAGAAAAGAGGAACACCCTGGGTGTCCCGGTCATGGCGAGGAACTATGACTGGGATGAGAGCTTCAAGAACTACTTCACGTGCTTACGCACACAGCCGGACAACGGCTTGACGAGCCTATCCTTCACCGACCACATGGTGGGCAGGTACGGTGGTGTAAACGAGAAGGGCCTCGCAACAGCTATAACAGCCATACCAGCTTACACAGGGACGCCGAGGCCGGGGATCAGGATGAATATCGCGATAAGATGGATGCTTGACCATCTCAAATCGACGGAGGATGCCGCGGAGTGGCTCAGGGAGGTACCCCACCAGTGGGCGCACAACTACATGCTCGCCGACCGGAAGGGCAAGTTCGCACGCGTCGAGACCAGTCCAGAGTACACATGTGTGCACTACTCGGAGGAGCTGCTCGTTACAACCAATCACTATCACGACCCCGAGATGAAAAAACTGGAGAACCCGGAGTTCGATTTCAGCAACACCTCTCAACGGTACAACAGGGTAACAGACTGGTACAAGAGAACGGAGTCGATTGGTCTAGACGATTTAAAGCATGTACTTAGCAGCCACGAGGAAGGAGTATGTGACCACAGCGAGTACGAGGGAGCCTTGTTCAGCACAATCTGGTCATGGATAGCCTACCTCGGAGAAAGGCATGTCTACGTGTGCCACGGCCCGCCGTGCAGCAACGATTATGAGAAGATCACATACTAACCTTTGCCACGAGATACGGTTTTTACCCATCCCACATCATTCTAGGAGCACGCCATAAGCTCATTATCCGCGGGCGCCACGTCAGGCATTAATGCAGTGAATAACTATAGTTCAACGGTGTTTCAGGCTTGTTTGACAAGACCAAGAAATATCTGAGAGGGAGGGGTCTCCCGGATGGGGACAGGTACGATCTTCCTACCTCCGATGCGAGGTTCCCGGACGGGGCTAGCTTCAGGATCGAGGTCCCGACATGCAACTCCGCTGTGACCTTCAGGGCTATTATGGAGACCACGGAGGCTCATAACGTGACGGTTAACAGGATAGACGAGACCTTCGGAATCATGAGGCATACGGACGAGACCATCATAGAGTTCGCCTCCATCGGTAAGGAGTACGGGTGCGAGGTCAACTTCTCCATAGGGCCCCGGGCGACCTATGACACGAGTGCCCAGAGGGCAACGGGGACCCCGGAGGGGAACAGGATAGCTTACAGGCTCAGGGGTATGGATCAGGTCGTCAGGGCTGTGGAGGACGCGAAGCGGGCTATAGAGCTGGGCATAAGGGGGCTCCTGATCTACGACGAGGGCCACCTCTGGCTGATGAACGAGATGAGGAAGGACGGAGAGATCCCCGGCGACGTCCGGTTCAAGCTCTCCGCCCACTGCGGTCACGGGAACCCCCTCTCCTTTAGGCTGCTGGAGCAACTGGGAGCCGACTCGATAAACCCCGCCAGGGACCTCACCCTCCCGATGATCTCCGTTCTCAGGCAGGCCGTAGAGGTTCCATTAGACGTCCACACAGATAATCCAAAGTCTACCGGGGGCTTCGTAAGGACCTACGAGGCGCCCGAGATAGTCCGGATAGCGGCTCCAGTTCACCTGAAGGCCGGGAACTCAGCCCTGAGGTCCCACGGTATACCCACCAGCCGGGAGGAGGGCGTCAATATGGGCATCCAGGCCGTCCAAGTCGCCCGAATGGTTGAGAAATGGTTACCCGAGGCCAAGCAGAGCGGGAGGAACGCTAAAGGCTTAGCGATACCCAAGTAGCACACCTCACCTCTTTTTTTCGTTTAAAGACAGCGTTCGAATGGGCACTATGCCCTAGAGTCACGTTGGAGAAAATTCACATGCTGCAAGCACAGCGCAAAATATGATGCGCGAACACTCGCCATATATCTGTGGCCTTCTTTTCCTTTTATGAGAAATAATGGTATCGGTGTCCCAATACATAATTAAAACGTACAGGAAGGGCTTCGAAGACGCACAATCGGAGATTTATAGGGAGAAGCCCTGGGCCCATTTCATTAGACCGTCGCCTGAAGAACTCTTGGAGATACATTCGCAGGCAGGTTTCGACCCATCGATGAACTTCTATGCGTTTAGAAGAGGTGAGATGGTTGGTTTCATTACGAGTTCCATCAAGGAAGGCGATTCTGGGGGGAAGGTCGCGGACATGTACATGCCAATAGTGAGATACTGGGAGGAGGAGGCACAGGATGAGCTCTTTAGAATCGCATTAAAGGTCTTCGAGGAGAGGGGCGTGACTCAGATAGTCTCCAACATGGGCTCCGAGTGGGACAACCTCCAGGGCTTCCCCGAGAAATGGGGGTTCACAAGGACGGAGGACTGGGTCTACTCAGTGGCGAGGGATACCTCATTGATAGACCTCTCTGGATATCCTGAACCGCCCTGTCTCGTAAGGTTCGACGAGAATAAACACGGAGAGGCTCTTCTTCAGCACTTAATGGCGAGACGTGGCCAAACAAGGGACACAGCGAGGAGGCTGATGTCCAACAGGTATTTCAGGACCGACCTTGTCTGGTCAGCAATCGACGAGGGGGGGCTGAGAGCCTTGGTGAGGATGAGACCCTGTACCCACAAGCCTCTCTCCCATCTCATCTGGCTCAGGGCATTCGAGTTGGAGGATCCTAATGATCCTGAGCTGATAAGAGGGCTCTACAGATTCTCCGTCAATTACGCCATTGAGGAGGGATTCAGGATACTTGACTTCAATATCGGTCACGTGTCTTACCCTGTGGACAGGGTGCAATTCGAGGCGATCGGGGAAGAGCCTGAGGTAGTACGATACGAGGTCAGAAAGACCTTATAGAGTAATCAAGCTCACTAGGGCACACCAATCAGACGAGGTCGTTGTTACACAAGCCTTAATGCATTATGTTGATTCATTCTGACATCGCACATTCTCAAATAATCTTATAGGTGGAGTTTAACAAGAGGGTTGAAAATATTTTTTACCAAACTTTTCTTTTCAAAAAGGGTTAATTTCACCCTTATGACCTGTACAAGCGGTGAAAAGGCAGATGGAGAACAGGAGGGAGGAGGTGGAGGAACTGATCATACAGGGCCTTGGTCATAGGGAGCGACGAAACATACTGAAGATCATCAGCCTAGCCCCCGAGGGGGCCGTTTACAGCGACATCCTGGGGGAGCTGGGCCTGAACACTGGGAGGATGAACTACCACCTCAGGCAACTTGAGGGGCTGATCGAGAGGAACGGGGACAGGAGGTATCACCTTACCCCCCTTGGCAAGAGGGCCCTAGCAGTCCTCGGCTCAATGACCGATGAACTTGAAAACGGCTACGAGAGCTACCTCAGCGAAGCCAAGATCCAGAGGGGTGAAGGGTTCATCACATGGTCCAACTGGTGGTTCGGATTACTGGTCATAACCACCTTCTCAGCATATCTCGGCTTG
>SMTZ1_10005641_pt1 | contig 12590 bp, 18 predicted proteins | sample DeeMarSWOR136_30_FD_25667 | JGI IMG/M metagenome (IMG submission 25667) | reverse complement strand
GAATACACCATCGCTGCGGATGTTTTGGCGTATCAAGATCTGGGTATTCCCAAAGGGATTCCTGATTTCAAAGGCGTTCAGCGGGATGGCGTTCCCTTTGGCGATCGGATTTTTCGGATGCCCTATTTTGATCCCCAGGGCAGGATGACCATCATGCAATGGAATACCGCAAAATTGGGAGTTGATTATCGGATCGGTCCACGAGAGACGAAAATCGAGACTTTCACCTGGCAGCTCCCAGACGATATTCCTGTAGGGAAGATCACTTTCAAAGCGCAGTTGAATTATCAAAAATTGGTGAAGCCAGTGGCTGATTTTTTAGGAGTACCTGCTGATGAAAGCGAGATCGTTCCTGTCAATTCGGCAACCACCTGGGTTGAGGTCTATGATTGATTTTAGATTTTAGATTTACGATTTTAGAATTGAAAGCTTTTGACCGCTAATTTCGCTAATTGATAGTCGAGTGCCATTTTTTGCCTGTGTTTTCGATTCGCCAGTTGTCGGGAATAAAACGTCAATTAATTGTTGCTTTGAAAACAGATTCCTCACTTCGTTAGGAATGACAACTATTTTAAAATTGAATAGTGTTAAACAAAAAATAATTCAAATTAGCGAAATTATAAAAATTAGCGCAATTAGCGGTCTATTGCTCTAAACTTTAATATTAATTTTAAATCAGGAGAGATAAAAATGAGATTTCAGAAATTTTTAATCGGACTTGTCAGTTTACTTTTCTCTTTAACCTTACTTCTGCCAATCGATTCCAACGCTATCCCCGCTTTTGCCCGTCGCTACAAAGTTTCCTGTACTACCTGTCATGCTCCATTTCCCAAGCTAAAACCTTACGGCGACGAGTTTGCAGGCAATGGTTTTATCATGATTGAAAATGAAAAAGAGCGGGATTATATTACCGCTGGAGATAATTTGCTCTGGTTGAATAAAGAATTTCCCGTTGGCGTTCGATTCGATGCCTATGCCCTGTTTGATGACAAAGCTGATGTCGATAAAGATTTGCAAATTCCCTGGGGCTTGAAAATTCTGTCGGGTGGGACATTGTACAAAAATATTGGCTACTATTTCTACTTCTATCTTTCCGAACGGGGAGAGGTCGCAGGCATTGAAGACGCTTACGTCCACTTCGACAATGTTTTTGGAACACCGCTCGATATTATGGTGGGACAATTTCAGACCTCTGATCCGCTCATGAAACGGGAGCTGCGATTGACGTTTGAGGATTATGTTTTTTATAAAACCAACATCGGTGATTCCCGAACCAACCTGGCTTACGATCGTGGATTGATGTTTGTCTACGGAATTGAAAAAACTGGGACTGATTTGATCGGATTGGTTGTCAATGGAAATGGGAAAGCGGAAGCTGGCAGCGATAAAAAATTCGATGATGACAAATACAAAAATTTTGGATTACGAATCAGCCAGGGGATTGGCGATTTAATGAGCGTCGGCGGATATTATTATCAGGGCAAAGAAAAGCAAAGTTCCTTCGTAAATGATATTTCTTATTATGGACCTGATTTCAATATCGCAGTGGGGCCCGTAGAAGTCACGGCGCAATACATGATGCGCAAAGATACCAATCCATTATTTTTCTCGAATGCCATCGAAATCGAATCCGAGGGAGTGATAGCCGAAGTGATTTTCGCTCCACAGTTGGATCGTTCCCGATTTTATTTCACAGGATTGTATAATCGAATTGATTCGGATTTAAACGCTTATGATTATGAAACCGCTACCCTGAGCGGAACGTACCTTATCGCAAGAAATTTACGCCTCATTGCTGAATTTACCAGAGATTTACGACAAGATCGCAATCGGTTTACGTTGGGATTGGTAAGCGGATTTTAAATCCCAAATTTCAATCTCCAAATTTCAAATAAATCTCAAATCTCAATTTCTAAAATTCCGAACAATTTGGTTATTGAAATTTGAATATTATTTGTAATTTGTTTTTGAAGTTTGTCAATTTTATTTTTTGTAGCTTACCTAATCTGGTCGAGTCAAAACCAAACAGACCGTGAACCGCTAATTACGCAAATTAAATAAATTTCGCTAATTTGTAATTCGCGTAATTTGAAAAATTGGCGTAATTCGCGGTAAAAAAATCTTTAACCATTGTACAAGAAATTTACGGTATAGGGATTAATAAGTTATATCGATATTAAAAAATGAAAATTTGAGATGAAATAAGGGAGACCAAAAATGTACTCAAACAGACGAGAATTTTTAAAACAGGCAGGAATTGGGGGAGGTGCTTTGTTGTTTGGCAACGGACTTGCGTCTGCTGCAATAGGTAGGGACAAAGAGGGTAAGCCCATTGAAGCAGGCATGCATCAATTGGCGCCATTGCCCTACGATTACAATGCGCTGGAGCCAGTGATTGATGAGCAGACATTGCGATTGCATCACGATAAACATCATGCAGGTTATGTCAAAGGACTGAATAATGCCGAATTAAAACTGGTCGAAGCTCGGGCAGCCAATGATTTCGCTTTGATTAAACATTGGGAGCGGGAACTGGCGTTTCACGGCTCGGGACATATCCTTCATAAGATTTTTTGGGAAAATTTATCGCCCAAAGGCGGCGGCACACCCGAGGGAAAATTAGCCAAAGCCATCGACGCCGAATTCGGCAGCTTCGACGCCTTCAAAGCTCAGATGATGGCTGCAACTAACGCCGTCGAAGGCAGCGGCTGGGGCGTGTTTGCTTATCTTATGCCATTCCAAAAATTGATGATTTTGCAGGCAGAGAAACACCAGGATTTGACCATCTGGGGAGCGATTCCGCTGCTGGTGATCGATGTATGGGAACATGCCTATTATCTCAAATATCAAAATCGTCGGGCGGATTTTGTGAGGGCGATTTTTGATATTATCAATTGGAAAGATGTGGCGGCAAGGTTTGAAGAAGCAATGGATTAATTAATTCTGCTAAAGAAAAAAATTATATTGATAAATTGAAATAAAATTTGCATATTGTAATTGTTTAAATTTATTACTTAACCTAATCAGGAGGGAGAATTATGAAGACAAATGTCGGAGCAACGGACAAAACCATTCGTATCGTCATTGGTATTCTTTTGATCATTCTGGGCGTCTTTGGATCCAAAATCTGGATCATCATTGGTCTCATCCCATTGATCACGGGCTTGATCGGCTATTGTCCGCTCTACACGTTGTTAGGAATTTCGACCTGTAAAACCAAAACAGAAAAATAGTCGATTCCATGAGAATTTATTTTAACCTGATTCCATCTGCTATTTAGCGGATGGAGTCAGGCTATTTTTATGTTCACAAAATCGCAACAGGAATTTTAACATGTTTAGCTCATTGATCGACATTCTGAACAAACGAAAAGCATCTCGTGCCATAGCTGAACAGAAACTGGAGCCAGAAGTTATCGAAAAGCTGATGAACGCGGCGCAACTTTCAGCCTCCTGTTTCAATAATCAATCGTGGCGGTTTCTATTTTTAACAGAACAGGAAGCGCTGGAAAAAGGCCGCAAAGCTTTGTCTGGCGGCAATAGCTGGGCAAAGACAGCGCCACTTTTGATTGTCGGATTTTCAAAACCTGATCTGGATTGCCAGAATAGAGATGGCAGAAAATATTACCTGTTTGATCTGGGTATGGCAACGCAATTGATTCTGCTCCAGGCAACGGAATTAAATTTAGTTGCCCGACCGATGTCTGGTTTTTCGCCGCAGGTCATCAAAGATGAATTCCATATCCCTGCTGAGTATGAAGTTTATGTGATGATCGCTGTCGGATATGAGGGTGATATTAGCCAGTTAGATGAAGAGTCGCAGAAGAAGTCTTTAGCACCGAGAACTCGAAATCCGTTGTCGGTGATTTTTTTTATGAATAAATTGGAATTAAAATAGACATGACCATAGTCCTCAAGATGAAGGTCACGTTTTTGCGCAACTTGTTTGAGTTTTGAAGCTTGCGATTTGAGCTTTATATTTTTTTAAGATTGGATCGCTCATGCAGCGAATAATAAATAGTCATATTTAAGGAGAGCGAGTATGAGGAAAATGATGTTAACCATGTTGGTTTTATTTTTTATTTTTATCGGTTTGAGTATGTCGGGAAATTTTGCCCAGGAAAAAGCCGTGAAAGCTGAAAAAGCATTGGCAGCGAGCAACGATGCGCTGCAGAAAAAAGTCGCAACTGAGTTCAAGAACCACTGCGCCGTTTCTGGTTGCCATAAAGGACAATTTCCGAAAAAGAAATTGAATCTCGAGCCTGAAAAATTTTACGATGCGATTGTCGATGTGCCCAGCTTACAAATCGACTCATTAAAACTGGTCGATACCAAATCACCGGAGAGAAGTTATCTACTGATGAAAATTAAAGGCGAACAAGGGATTGTCGGTGATCGCATGCCCATCGATGCGCCGCCGCTGAAAGCCGAGGAGATTGAGGTTATTGAAAAATGGATCCAAGCTCTCAAGGCTACTGCGACGGATGAGAAAGCATTAGAAAAACCTAAAACTGGGGAAAAACGATAAAAAATCCATTGTTATCCTGGCAACAAAAGAAAAGGTTTGAAATATGGCTGCTACCAAAGGTATCGAAAAACAGCTCTTCGCACTTTTCTTGATAGCATTGGGAGGATGGCTGCTCCATCTTCGCATTCATCCATTCCAGGGTAATCCACCAAATTTCGTCCCATTTGTTTTTGGATTGCTCAGCGTTTTTTTTGTGCCGATATTACTCAGCTTTAAGCAGACTTTTCTGATCGGATATTTGCTCAATGGTTTTAGCGTTGTTATAGGTGTTGTGGTCATGGCGACATTCAGTTTATCAGGCTTGCCTGATCCAATCACGTTTTCAGGATTGATGCTAAAAACAAGCCTGTCGTACAATCTGATTCTATTGTCGAAGCTGTTCATCGGACAGATGGTGCTTCATCATTACTATCCGACGGGGCTTGGTAGAATGTTTACGGCATGGTGGTGGACCAGGCATTTTGTTTATGTGGGGACGTTTTTTGCCGTGGGACATTTGTTGTGGCGATGATTGGGTGATTGGGTAATTAGGTAACTGGGGTAATTGGGTAATAGGGTAATTTTGCAAGCAGGAAGAGGAAATTTATTTGGAAAAATATTTTTGGAGATGGAAACATGTTAAAACATTTCTTTCGAGGGAGACTGGGCTGGTGGATATTGCATGTGGTGGTGATCTTGATTGTGTTGTGGTTGGGGCATTTTGTGCAGTTTTAATGTAGGACAAGATGGCATCTTGTCTTACAATATCCGTTTTACATTAGCTATCTAATTAAATCGATTAGAAATGAAATATACAATCAAATTTATTCAAAGGAGCCGCAAGAATGAAAGTCAAAGACGTCTTAGCTGAAAAAGGAACTCATGTTGTTACTGTCAATCAGGAAGCTACGGTTTATGAAGCGTTGCAGATCTTTGCAGCCAATCGGGTGGGTTCGCTCCTGGTTCTGGATGATAAAGGAGGAATTGTTGGCATCATTGGAGCCAGGGACGCACTCATGGCAGTGGTAAAAGCCTGCGATGAAATTCGTCAGATTAAAGTGAAAGAAATTATGACCCAAAATATAATCATTGGTGCTCTGGAGGATGAGCTTGACAATGTTGAGATCATTATGACTGAGAATCGCATCAGGCATCTGCCGATAATTGATCAGAATAAATTAGCTGGTATCATCTCCATTGGAGATGTGGTGAAGGCGCAACTGAAGAATATCCATGTGGAAAATCGATATTTAAAAGACTATATCATTGGGAAATATCCAGCGTGATTTTGATTTCGGATTTTAGATTTTAGAATTCGGAATTAAGAATTTCACCGCAGAGACGCTAAGACGCAAAAAAATAAACAAATATCTGATATCTAATATCTCAATGTCAAATAGGTGTTAATAAAATCAATTTCAAACTTCGCCTCGGCGTCCTGGTGGTTTAAAATAAATTAATTCAACTATAAAACCAACACAAAATAAGGAGATTTAATATGCAAAAGTATGTCTGCCTGGTATGCGGTTATGTCTATGATCCTGCTGAGGGCGATCCCGATGGTGATATTGAGCCTGGAACCAAATTTGAAGACATCCCTGATGATTGGGTGTGCCCTGTTTGTGGAGCAGATAAGAGTGAGTTTGAGCCGACGGATTAGTTGGCTGTTTGATTTTGGGTTAACGTTTAACTTATTTTTGGATGATTTGAGTGGTTGGGGCGGTTATCAGTAAGCAGTGATCAGTGCTCAGTGATCAGTTTTCAGTGATCAGTTTTCAGTGATCAGTGGATCGCTTCAGAATCTGGGGGCGTTTGCTATAATGTTTGATCGCAAATTACCTACTTAACTTACTTAACCACTTAACAACTTAACTAACTAACCACTCAACCACTCAACTATTTCCCCAAAACAGGAGCATTCAATGCAAATCAATGATATGACGATTTTAATGGGCGGCGATGCAGGACAGGGGCTGGACTCAAGTGGATCGGGATTTTGTAAGGCATTGGCTCGAGCTGGATTGCAGGTGTTCAGTATGCAGGACAATCGCTCCCGAATTCGTGGCGGACACAATTTTTATGTGATCAAGACTTCAGACCAGCCGATCCTCAGTTGGACTGAGCCTGTTCAGGTTTTGATCGCCCTGACTGAGGAATCCATTGGCATCCATCAATCGAAAATTGTGCCAGGCGGCGCTGTGATTTTCGATTCGGAAATGAATTTGGATCAGGAAGCTTTGAAAAAACAGCAGATCAAATCTATTGCCGTGCCACTGGGTAAAATTGCCCAGGATTTGGGCGGAAGCAAGGTTATGGCAAATACCGCAGCGTTGGGCGCTCTGGCTGGACTGACGCAATTTCCCATCGAACATATTTTGTCGGTGATCAAAGATAATTTCAAGAAAAAGGGCGATAAAGTTGTCGATATAAATTATAAAGTGTCGCAAGCAGCTTCTGATTTTGTCAATGAAAATTATCCGAATTCATTTGACTGGAAGCTGCAAGCTGTCAAAACGCCCGAAAGAATGGTGATGAACGGCAACGAGGCGATTGCGCTGGGCGCATTGGTCGGTGGCTGTAATTTTACCGCTGCCTATCCCATGACGCCTGGTACTTCAATTTTTGAATGGCTGAATCGCAATGCGGATAATTATGGCATTGTTTCCAAGCAAGCCGAGGATGAAATTGCGGCGATCAATATGGCAATCGGGGCAGCCCATGTCGGTGCCAGGGCACTGGTTCCAACGTCTGGTGGTGGATTCTCATTGATGGTGGAAGCCTTGGGATTGGCAGGAATGACGGAAACTCCAGTAGTTATCGTTCTTGCCCAGCGACCAGGTCCCTCCACAGGATTGGCGACTCGTACTGAACAGGCGGATCTGTTATTTGCGCTTCATGCTTCACAGGGAGAATTCCCACGTTTTATTATCGCTCCAGGCGATACCAAGCAGTGCTTTGAAGCTGGAGCTCGGGCGTTCAACCTGGCAGAGAAATACCAGACGCCTGTCATCATTTTGACCGATGATTTTTTAGCCACTTCCAATCGAACCATCGATAAATCGGAAATCGATTTTAACGAGGTGGAAATCCAGCGAGGCAAATTGCTCACCGATGCCGATCTCGATAAAATTGAAGGCGAATACAAACGCCATAACTATGTCGCTGACGGCATCTCTCCCCGTGCTTTGCCAGGCCATCCCAAAGGCGTGTTCCGAACCACCAGTGACGAGCACAACGAGGTCGGAGAGATCATCGAGGATGCCGAGACCAGGATCAGAATGCATGAGAAGCGGATGGAGAAGCTGGAAACCGCTCTGCCAGACATGAATGGACCCATTTTGTATGGTCCCAAACAGGCAGAAACCACCGTCATCTGTTGGGGCTCGACGCTTGCGCCTTTGCAAGCTGCCATGAATGAGTTGAATAAAACCAAAAGGGACAGGGCAAATATTTTGCAATTCATCGATCTCTGGCCGCTCAATGAACAGAAAATTCGGCCCTATTTCAAAAACGCTGGCAGGCTGATCGCTGTCGAAGGAAATTTCACAGGTCAATTGGCAACGTTGCTGAAAATGAGCCTGGGCATCGAGGTCGCTGGCAAAATTTTGAAATACGACGGACGGCCATTTTCGCCTAAGTATATTTTGAAGCATTTTGAAAGGCTTTGAGACCGCTAATCCTCCTTCGGCGGATCTATCAATCATAAAGATCTGCTTGGGGTAGATTTTGTTAATTTTTCGAATTGCATAAATTATCCTTTCAGAGGTTTGTAACCTTTGAAAGGATTAATGAAATTTTTCTGATAATAAAGAAATTACGTAAATGAATTTAGAAAAAAGAATAGATATCTGGATTCAACAAGCTGCTCACGATTTAGAAGCTGCAGAAAAAAACTTAAATATGGCTATCTATGATTATTGTTTAATTGGATGTGAACAAGCCGTTGAAAAAATTTTGAAAGCTTTTTATTTAAAGATTACAGGCAAAGAACCGCCTCACATCCATGTTTTGGAAGAACTTGTTGAAAAAGTTGGGCTGCAGAATGAATTGGCAGAGCTAATAGTCGAATTGGATGATTATTATTTTTTGATCAGATATCCTGGATTTGGTAATGAAGTACCTTATCAACAATGTTCGGAGGAAGATGCCAAGAGTGGATTAGAAAAGGCAAAGAAGATATTTAATATTGTCCAGCAAAAGTTAATAGCAATGGAACGGGAAGAATGGAATGAACAAAAGGAATCCTAAAAATTTCGATAGTATAAAGGACGAGAAAATCAGTTACTTTTTAAAAAACTATTATCAAAAAATAATCGAACATTTCGAGCCCAATGAACTTTGGTTTTGGGGGTCTCGAATTTATGGCAATGCCCGTTCCGATAGCGACATCGATATGTTAATTGTCTCTAATGTTTTTGCTGATATCAGATTAATTAAGAGACGCTCGACCTTCTTAAAAGCCATCGGGAAGTTATATGACAAAAACCTTCCAGTGGTAGATGCGTTTTGTTTGACACCAAAAGAATTTATGAATAAGAAAAAAGAAGATGGTTTTTTTAAAGATTTAATGGAGAAAGGGATTCGAGTGCTTTAAAAAATATTTTAAATTATCAATGGTGAATTGTAAATAGTGAATTGTGAATTAAAGAGGAAAACATGGCTTCCGTTAAAGATTACGAAACGCATCATAAACCGACCTGGTGTCCTGGCTGTGGAAATTACGGCATCTGGAATTCGCTGAAAGCCGCTTTGGTAAATCAGAAAATTAAGCCGCACCAGGTGTTGATTGTATCAGGAATCGGCTGTGGCAGCAAACTGCCCGATTATATTCATGCTAATGGATTGATGACATTGCACGGTCGTCCATTGCCAGTAGCGACTGGCGCACACCTGGCAAATCATGAACTGAAAGTGATTCTCACGCATGGCGACGGCGACGGTTATAGCATGGGCGGCAATCACTTTATTCACGCCATCCGCCGCAATATCGATGTGGTGGATATTTATCAAAATAATAAAGTCTATGGCTTGACCAAAGGGCAGTACTCGCCCACCAGCGATAAAGGTTTTATTTCAAAAACAACGCTTGGCGGCTCGATTGAAGAAAGCGTAAATCCCATCGCTATCGCCATTGCCCAGGGAGCGACGTTCGTTTCCCGTGGCTTTGCTGGCGATATGAAACATCTGACATGGCTGATAGAACAGGCGTTACAGCACAAGGGTTACAGCCTGGTCGATGTGTTTCAACCGTGTGTGAGCTTTAATAAGGTCAATACCTATCAGTGGTATCAGAAGCGGGTATATAAATTGCAGGATGAATCCAATTATGATCTCGCCAATCGAACTTTAGCATTTGAAAAATCGTTGGAATGGGGAGATCGAATTCCAATTGGAATTTTTTACCAGATGAAGGGCAAGCCGACTTATGCTGACCAATTGCCAGCTCTCAAGACTGGCGCTTTGGCGAAACAGGGTTTAAGAACCAGTGTTCCTGAAGAAATTAAAAATCAATTTGTTTAGATAGATACCATCGCTTTAAGCGATGATATCTGTAATGATTGAGCTTTTTGAGCGATATATTGGAACTTTCTCCTTAACTATCAGTTATTAATGCTTAAATTTAATTTACTAATTCAAAAAATGAAAAACAATTTTAAAGGAGAAATGTTATGTTAAAAGTCGGAGATAAAGCACCTGATTTCACTTTGAAATCAGATAAGGATGAAGATGTAAAGTTATCAGATTATATTGGCAAATCCGATATCGTTTTATACTTTTATCCGAAAGATAATACATCGGGGTGTACAAAGGAAGCCTGCTCATTTCGTGATAATATCGAGCCCATTAAGGCAAAAAACGCTATTGTTTTTGGCGTGAGTCCTGATAGCGTGAAGTCCCATCAAAATTTTATCATTAAACAAAATTTAAATTTTACGCTGCTCAGTGATCCTGATCATGAAGTGGCTGAGGCTTATGGCGCCTGGGGTGAAAAGAGCATGTATGGCAAAAGATATATGGGTATTTTGCGAACCACTTTTGTGATCGGCAAAGATGGCAAGATCAAGCATGTCTTTGAAAAAGTGAAGCCAGAAGGTCATGCCGAGGAAGTGCTTCAGGTGTTGGGTGATTAGGTAAATGGGTAAATAGGTAACTATCAGTTGATTACCTGGATCCCTGTTTACTCAATTACCTAATTACCAAAGCAAACAAGCAAAGTAAAACAATGGAGATGAATGATGTTTGAACACGAAGTGAAAAACAAAGTCCCGATACTGATGGCGATCAGCACCTGCCCCCGATGTCAAAGGATGAAAAAGTTTTTAGAAATGAACAACGTAAAAGCGACAATTGTTGATATCGATCTATTACCAGCCGATGAGAAAAGAGCTCACATGCGGTTTTTACAACCGATAAATCCACGTCTATCATTCCCAACTTTGATTTTTGGAGAGCTTGCCGTCGTTGGAGAAGATTATGATGGTGTGAAGGAGGTGTTAGGTTTATGACCGTTGAACAATATCATGAAGTACTGAAAAAATTTGCCCCGAAACAGGGATTGATTTTAAATAATGATTGGGAAATTGTGAAACCGCTGTTACTTGGCTTATTGACAAATGGAGAACGGTATGGGCATCGCTCGTGTCCCTGTCGACCTGCTACAGGTGACTTAGAAAAGGACAAAGATATTGTCTGTCCCTGTGAATACGCCAAACCTGATATTGAAGAATTTGGCGCCTGTTATTGCTGGCTTTATGTGTCCGAGGATTGGAATGCGGGGAAGATTCCGCATGTTCAGGTGCCCGAGCGAAGGCCTTTGGAGAAGATTTTGGATTTTTAGATTTCTTGGTGATCTGGTAATTGCGCGGCAAGAAAATTTTTGTAAGCCAGCTACGCTGGAAGATTTACAACTATATTTTTTTGTCTGCTTGTCGGTACAATTTATACTCCATTGCATAAATAGGACGAAAAAGAAAAATGAAAAAAATGATTCTTAAAAAAGGCTTATTCCCTGATGATCTAATAAAGGATTTGTTAAAAGTGAAATCTATTTTAATTGGTCAGGGTGCCAGGAAGATCATTTTATATGGTTCGCTTGCCAGAGGTGATTACAAGTCTAATTCCGATATCGATATCTGCGTCGAAGGGATACCGAATGACAGTTATTTTCGAGCCATTGCACAGTGCCTCATGGAAATAAATAGAAGAATCATTGTTCTTGATTTTGATAAACTTCAGGGATATTTTAAAGAAAGGATTTTATCCGAAGGAAAGATATTATATGAAGTTTAATGAACTTTCTAAAGAAATCAATTTTGGATTGGAAAATCTTAACAAAATTTATCAAATGATCCAGAAATTCTTAAATCAGAAAATAGAAGAAGAAGTCAAAACATCTGCACTGACTTATGACTACAGTAGTAAAGAATATTTTTCAAGCAATGCCATATATCAAAAAAATGGGGGCAAAGCACATCGGGTTCGATTTTGATAAGGAGGCAGATGTGCTTTATATTAGCTTAGAAAGACCTCAGAATGCAACAGACACAGATATTTTAGAAGATGGTGTATTTCTCAGGCTCCGAGGCAAAAAGGTTGTTGGGATAACAATTACCAATGTGAATAAAAAATTTTGAAGCTTCCTCTTTTTCCGTTTCAATTAGACTTTTGCATAGCCGTCATCACGTTGGTATAAATATCATTAAAAAATTACAGTATGAAAAAATGGGCAGAAGAGTCAGAAGAGTTCCTGTCAATCTTAATATCGATGATTTGCGGCCTGTGCCTTTTGACGAGATCAAAGTGATTTTACGTGGAGCTGATGAATTAATCGGGAGGGGTGGACGTACCCTTTTAGCTAAAATTTTGAAGGGATCGAGGGAATCAAAGATATTGGAATTAAACCTGGATAGCTGTCCTGTTTACGGTTATTTTAAAGATCTCTCCATCAAAGAAATAACTATTAAAATCGATTGGCTGATCCTGAACGAGTACCTGGGTATTCAATACGATTATCGCCTGCCGCTGCTGGTTTATACTCGCAAAGGCTGGGTAATCGAAATGGATATCTATACGGATGAGCTGTT
>SMTZ1_10007921_pt1 | contig 12591 bp, 10 predicted proteins | sample DeeMarSWOR136_30_FD_25667 | JGI IMG/M metagenome (IMG submission 25667) | reverse complement strand
CAGTTGGTTTTCCGGGTGACGGATCACCTCTACAAACTCGGGAGACTCATCCTGGAAAATGGCCACTTTTGTTGAAGTTCCACCGGGATTGATGATCAGGAGGCGGTGAGACATGTGGACTGCTCCAAATGAACGTGTTTCGAGAATCGTGGATCGTGAAAAAAACATCCTGCGGATCATGCCAATCACGATTCACGAATCACGTGTTTTGCTATTCCCCCACTCCGGCTTCCGCTTCTCCAGGAAAGCCGTCATCCCCTCCCGAGCCTGACCGCTGGCGAAACAGAGGGCAAAGGCATCGGTTTCCAGAGCTGTTCCCGAACCCTGGTCAACCTGCAATCCTCTGTGAATCACTGCTTTGGCGAAAGAGACAGCCAAGGGGCCTTTGGTGGCGATCTTCCTGGCCAAGGTCATAGCCTCATCCAGCAGCCCATCAGCAGGGACAACCTTGTTTACCAGACCATAGGAGCAAGCTGTCTGGGCGTCGATGATCTCTCCGGTGAAGATGAGCTCTTTGGCTCTTGCCTCTCCGATGAGCCTGGCCAACCGTTGGGTACCGGCGAAGCCGGGAATGACGCCCAGATTTACCTCGGGTTGACCGAGGGTGGCCTGGTCTGAAGCCAGACGTATATCACAGGCCATGGCCAGCTCACATCCTCCCCCCAAGGCAAAGCCGTTGATGGCAGCAATGACAGGCTTCTCCATACTCTCTATCCTGTCGAGTACCCTCTGACCCTGTCGAGAGAAAGTCCGAGCTTCCAGGGAATCCATATCCCGCATCTCGGCGATGTCCGCACCAGCAACAAAGGCTTTCCCCTCCCCAGTGATGATCACAACCTTGATGGCATCTTCTTGGCTAACATCCTTTAGGGCTGAGGTTAATTCTTCCAATATCCTAAAGTTTAAGGCATTTAGGCGGTCGGGACGATTGATTTTGACAAGTCCTACATCGCCCTCCCTCTCGACGATCAGGGTTTCATAATTCATGATCCAGCCTCCTCAGGCCAATTCAAGGAGAAAAAACTCGCAAGTCATTTTCATCCATCTAGCCTATTAGCCAAGCTCCAGGTGGGTGGGATTGGGCCCCAGCTCACGGACACGCTCGGTGAACTGCACGATCACATCTGCGAACTTTGTCCCCTCGCCGGCTGAAATCCATTCCAGATAGAGCCTCTCCGGCTCTATCCCAAACTGTGCCAGCAACCTCTTCGCCAAAGCCACCCTCGCCTGAGCCTTAAAATTGCCTGAGAGGTAATGGCAGTCGCCAGGATGGCAGCCGCCAACGAAAACCCCATCGGCACCCCGGGCAAAAGCGGCCAGAATGTGAGAAACATCAATTCTTCCCGTGCACATCACTCTAACCAGAGACAAGTTGGCTGGATATTTCAGGCGGGAAGTACCCGCCAGGTCGGCTCCAGCGTAAGTGCACCAATTACAGGCAAAGCCCACAATCTGCGGCTTCCACTTTTTATCGGACATGGGAGAGAATCGCTCCTATCTGGGCTAAAATCTGTTCATCGCTATAATGTCTCATGAAGATGCATCCCGATGGGCAGGTGGCTCCGCAGGCTCCGCATCCCTTACACAACACCTCGTTCACCGTCATGATTCCTTTGTCCTCATCGAAGCTCAAAGCGCCATACTCACACACCGCCTCACAGAGGCGACATCCTGAGCAGAGATCCTCATCTATCACGGCAGTGATGGGCTCAATCCGCACCCTTCCCCTGGCCATGGGTGCGATGGCCGAGGCGGCTGCTCCCTTGGCCTGAGCCACCGCGTCCGGGATATCTTTGGGACCCTGACAACAGCCCGCCAAGTAGATGCCGTCGATGGCTGTCTCCACTGGGCGCAGCTTCGGGTGGGCTTCCATCAGGAAACCGTCCGCGGAGCAACCCAGCCTCAGTAGATTAGCCACGCCCTCGGTGTTGGCATTGGGGGTCATGCCGGCGGCCAGCACCACCAGATCCACACCAACCGCTCACCCTTCTTGTAGATTTCCGAGGGGTTGCCTCGCCGATAGACCACGCCCTCCTCTTTCACTCTCACGTAGAATTCCTCGAAGCCCTTGCCAAAGGCCCTCACATCGGTGTAAAAAACGGTCACATTAGCCTCGGGGTTTTTCTCCTTTATCAGGTGGGCCTGTTTGGTCGTGGCCATGCAGCAAACACGAGAGCAGTACTCGTTACCCACCGTCTCGTCCCGGGAACCCACGCAGAGAATGAAAGCTACGTCTTTAGGCTCCCGACCTGCCACAAGGATCTTGCCCGCGGTGGGACCCGAGGGGGAGGAAAGTCTCTCGAATTCCAGGCCGGTGATGACATTTTCATACTGGCTGTATCCCAGCTCCGGCTTCACCTGGGCGTCAAACTGATCAAATCCCGTGGCCACCACGATGGTGCCTACCTGGGTTGATACGATCTCGTCCCTGAGGGCGTGATCGATGGCTTGGGGTTCACAGACCCGTTCGCACTCCCGACATTCGCAGCAGATGCCACAGTTGAGACATCTCCCAGCCTCCTCCACGGCTTCTTTCTCGGAGTATCCTAGAGTCACCTCCGCAAATCCCGGGATTCTCTTCTTGACCGGCAGCCTGCTCTCGGCTATTCTATCCCGTTTTGGACGATGGGCCAGGCCGGGGACCTCAGTAACCACCTGGAGATTGACTTCCCTTCCCTCTCGCAAATCCACTCCTTTGACGAACCGGTCAATGGAAATGGCGACCCGTCTGCCGGCCGCGATGGCCTCAATCACTGTGGCGGGGCCGCTGACCACGTCTCCGCCGGCGAATACTCCCGGCATATTTGTCTCCAGGGTAACGGGATCGGCCACCAGTGTCCCCCACGAGGTGACGTCTAGAGAAGCTTTCTTGGTGACGAAGGACAGGTCCGGATATTCCCCGATGGCCACCACCACCGCATCCGCATCCAGCTGGAAATGAGATCCTTCCAGTGGAATGGGCCTCCGTCGACCGCTCTCATCCGGGGCACCCAGCTTCATTTTCTGACATTTCAACCCCACCACTTGCCCGTCTTTCGTCAAGATCCTCACCGGGATGCCCAGAAAATGAATCCGGACGCCTTCCGCCTCGGCCTCTTTCACCTCCTCTGAATAGGCAGGCATCTCTTCTCGAGATCGCCGGTAGAGGATGGTGACCTCCTGGGCTCCCAGGCGCACGAGAGACCGTGCGGCGTCCACGGCGGCGTTGCCTCCTCCGATTACCACCATCCGTCCCTTAATCTTGATCGATCGACCGGTGTTGAGCTTCTTCAGAAGATCCAGAGCGTAAAATACTCCTTTGGCTTTCTCCCCCGGCACCCCCAGTTTCCTCTCTCCATAAGCACCGGTGGCCAGAAAGATCGCCCGATGCCCCTGCTCAAATAGCTCTGGAACGGTGAATTCCCGCCCCAAAGCAGAATCGGTCACCAGTTCAACTCCAAATTCTGTTATATAGTCGATGTCCTCTTGGAGTGCTTCTCGGGGCAGTCGAAATGCCGGAATGCCCAGGGCCAGCATCCCACCGACCATCTTCTCCGCCTCAAACACCGAGACGGAATACCCCCAGCTGGCCAAATCCCGGGCAGCGGTCAAACCGGCGGGACCAGCTCCCACCACGGCCACCTTTCCTTTCTTCCTGGAGTTCCCCGTGCCTCTCTTTTTGGGGGGAGAGGTTTGTTTCTGAGATCCTCTTCCCTCCTGGGCGATGAATCTCTTCAGGTGGCGTATAGCGATGGGTTGGTCCAGTTCCCCCCGCTTGCATTCATTCTCGCAGGGATGGGAACAGACCCGCCCGCAGACAGAGGCAAAAGGATTGGCCTCTCTCTCCAAGGCCAGGGCCTCCTGGTACTTCCCGCAGGTGATAAGAGCAATATAGCCTTGAACGTTAACCCCTGCAGGACAGGTGGCTCGACAGGGAGGTACTCCCGTCTTCTGGATGACGAATTTGTTGGGCACTGCCTGAGGGAAGGCTCTGTAAATGGCCTTCCGGGAGGAGAGTCCCATGTCGAACTGGTTAGACACATTCACGGGACAGACCGAGGTGCACTCGTCGCAGGCGTTACACTTAACCCAATCGACGTAGGGAGCCTTTCGGCGGATCTTGACGGTAAAATTGCCCACATATCCGTCAATCTCCTCCACCTCGGAATAGGCATAAAGCTGGATATTGGGGTGTCTTTCCACCTCCACCATCTTGGGTGTCAAGATGCACGCGGAACAGTCCAGGGTGGGAAAGGTCTTGTCCAGCTGGGCCATGTGCCCGCCGATGCTGGGGTCCTTCTCCACCAAATGAACTTTAAATCCTGCATCGGCGATGTCCAGAGCCGTTTGGATGCCAGAAATTCCTGCGCCAATGACTAAGGCCTCTGGCACAACGGGTACCTCGCGCACATCCATGGGCTCCAGCAAGGCGCTCCTGGCTACAGCAGAGGCCACCAGCCTTTTGGCCTTTTCGGTGGCTTCGGTTTCATCGTCGTGAACCCAGGAGCACTGCTCTCGAATATTGGCGATTTCCAGACAGTAGGGATTCAGTCCAGCCTCCTCGAGTGTTTTCCTGAAAGTGGGCTCATGCAAACGAGGAGAACAGATAGCTGTCACGACCCTGTTGACCCCTAGCTTTTCGATGTCCTCCACAATGAGCCTCTGCCCGGGGTCCGAACAGACATAGGAGTAATCTCGGGCTATGACCACCTCCGGCAAAGAGGCGGCGAACTTCACTACCTTGGAAACATCGACGGTGGCGGCGATGTTAACGCCGCAGTGGCAGACATAAACTCCGATCTTCCGGTCGCCTCCGGCCCCTTTTTCTTTTTTCTTCACGCCAACTTCTCCTCCAGCGGCGAATGGGTTTCCCAATCTACCTCTTAACAAGGTCCAAAGGAGTCTTAGTCCTTGCTTTTCCAGGGGGTCACCCACTGGGCCACCCGCTCTTCAATCTGGCTCCTGTTTTCCTTTCTCATGGCCACAGCTAGCTGGCCGGCCACCTCGGCCTGGGGAAAAAGCATTCTCATGGTAGAAAAGGTGGCCTCCTCTCCCCGAGAAGCCATAGTACAAAACAGTGCCACCCTTTTTCCGCTCAGGTCTTGAGATTCCAAAAAGGCTCGCACGGCCGGCGCCGGTCGCGAGGCCCAGACGGGCGTGCCCACGAAAATGAGATCGTAGTCGCTGGACTGGCGCTGGAGAGGTTTCAACTCGGTGGTCTTGTCCCGGACGGCATCCCGCCCCGAGCGAAGATAGCCCAGAAGACCCCTTCGATCCTTCTTGTCCACCAGCTCCTCGAGATCTGCCTTCAGTTCCCCAGCGATCATCTCGGCAACTTGCTTTGTGTTGCCCGTTCGAGAATAATACACTACCAGGGCTTTCATAGATTCATCCTCTCAAGGCGGACTAGTTCTCCTTCGCCTCGGCGATCTTCTCCGTCAAGGCCGGCACTACCTGAAACAGATCGCCGACGATGCCGTAATGGGCTACGGAGAAAATAGGCGCGTTGGGATCTCTGTTGATGGCCACGATGGTCTCCGCGCCGCTCATCCCGGTAATATGTTGAAAAGCACCGCTTATGCCTACGGCCACATAGACTTTTGGCTTCACAGTACGACCTGACTGGCCCACCTGACGATCCGAGGACAGCCAGCCGGAGTCGGTGATGGGGCGGGAACATGCCAAAACACCACCCATGGCCTCAGCCAACCCCTCAACGATGGGCATGTTCTTCTCCTCTCTGATCCCCCGGCCCACGGAAACGATGATGTCGGCCTGGGTAATATCCACGTCACCCACCACCGCCTCTACATACTGGAGGAATTTCCGGCAGGTTATCTCTTCCGTCAGGGGGGAATCCACGGCCGCGATCTTACCCTTGAGATCTGATTCCTCGACGGGAAAAGCTCCCTGACGCAGGGTCACCATGCACGGCGTGCCGACGAAGGAGACCTCCGAAATTAGCTTCCCCCCATAGACCTGCCGGGTGGCCAAAGGGGCGCCATCTTTTAATTGGATGTCCACACAGTCGGTGATTAAGGGAATTCCCAGCTGGGTGGCCAAGGGAGGGGCTAAATCCACACCAAAGGAGGTGTGTCCGATCATCGTCAAGCCCGGTTGTCTCTTCTTTATGATGTCGCCCAGGACTTTCTGGTAGGCATCAGCATTGAAATTCTCCAGTTTGGAGTCGTCCACCACCAAAACCTGATGGGCCCATTTTTTCAGAGTTTCTGAAAAAACCGCCACATCACGGCCCAAAAGCCCGGCCACCAGTTGTGCGTCAAGGGCCTGAGCCAGCTCTCTACCCTTGGAGAGCATCTCCAAGGTGACATCCCGGAGCTCTCCCATACGGTGTTCGGCCAAAACGAGAATCTCCTTCATCTACACCACCCCCCTTTCCCGGAATATCTCAGCCAGCTTGGTGGATACCTCCTCCGGTGCCCCCTCCAAGATCTGAGCACCCTCTCCTTTGGGCGGGACAGACAGCCTCTCCAAAATGGTCTTTGAGCCGGCTCGGCCAACCTCATTTTCCGTCAGTCCCAGATCCTTAAGGCTCATGACTTTAATGGGCTTCTTCATGGCTTTACGAAGCCCCAATATCGAGGCATACCTGGGCTCGTTGATCCCTGTCTGGATGGTTAGGACGGCAGGCAGCTCGATTTCCAAAAGCTCATGGGTTCCCCCCTCCAACTCTCTTTCGATTTTAGCTTTACCATCCAGAATCTGCAGGCCAGTGACCATGGTAGCGTGAGGCAGTTCTAGGAGCTCTGCCAGTGTGGCTCCCACTTGGCTGTAGCCGTCATCGCTGGCGTAACAGCCGGTCAAAACCAGATCAAATTTTATGGTTTTCAAGGCGCCTGCCAAGGTTTTCGCCGTGGCAAAGGCATCTGATTGGGCAAAGTGCTCATCCGTGAGCCTCACCGCCTCATGGGTGCCTTTGGCCAGAAGGGAGCGAATGGTCTTATCCGCCGACTCGGGGCCCATAGTGACCAGGGTTATGGTTCCCCCGAATTTCTCTGTCAGGAGCAGAGCCTCCTCCACGGCGTAGTTGTCGGCTTCGTTTACGTCAAAGACCAACCGTTCTTTTTTGATGTCGCGTCCAGTGTCGTCCACCATCACCTCTGCCTCTGCGGTCAGGGGAACCTGCTTCACGCAGACCACAATATCCATGATCCTCACCCCCTGCGTAGGTGGGAAATGCTATAAGCAAACATGAATCGTGATTCGTGAATCGTTAATCGTTGATCGTGAGAAAACCGGGGTACGGGGACCGGGAAAATCCAAGACTCGAGATTCGAGATTCGTGATTTGTGAAAATCATAGTGGCAATTGGCAATGGCAGTCCCCTACCCCCAACCATCCCAGTAGGCAGTAGGCAGGAAGCAGGAGGCAGTGAAAGACGAGTGGCAGTTGGTATTGGGGAGCGGGGCAAATCTAAAATCTCAAATCTTCAATGCCTTTTTACATCGATTCTCGAATCTCGATCCTCGATTCACGATTCTCGTGTCTCGGCTTTTCAAGGATCAATCGAACTTCTCCAAGAATCCGGGCTAGAGAGCCGTCTCCACAATCTCGATGAGATCTAGAACCCGAATTTTTTCCTCATTCCCGGTGGTTTTCACGGCGTCCTCAAGGGTTAGCAAACAGAAGGGGCAGGCGGTGACCAGCACCTCAGCCCCCAGATCCACGGCGTCTTTCACCCGAATCTCGGCCAATCGTCCTTGTTGTGCCACATCCTCTGTCCACATCCGCCCGCCACCACCTTCGCAACACAGGCTCCTCTCCCGGTTTCGATCCAGCTCCGCGAACTCCAGACCGGGTATCTTCCCCAAGATGCCGCGAGGCTCCTCGAAGATGTCGTTCTGCTTACCCAGAAAACAGGGATCATGATAAGTCACCCGCCACCCCAGCTCTTTGGAGAAGCTCAGCCGTTCCTCCTGGATGAGCTCCCAGATGACCTGCGTATAGTGGCGGACATCGCCCTCGAATGGGGAGTACTCATTTTTAAAGACATTGAAACAATGGGGCGATGTGGTCATCAGCTGACGGGCACCACGTTCCTGGAAAAGCTTCAGGTTGTTCTCCTTCAACTCCTCGAACAGCCCCTCCTCACCCATACGTCGGACCTCGTTGCCACAGCAGGACTCCTCGATGCCTAGGATGCCAAAGGCGACGCCGGCTTTCTCCAGCACCTTCACCATCGCCCGGGCCAATTTCTGCAACCGGGGATCGTAGGCCACAGTGCATCCGACGTAATAGACCAAATCTAGCTTAGCCTTCGGGTCTGCTTCCCTGACCTTCAGGTCAGCGGCCCAATCGTTCCGCTTCTCCCTGGGCTTTCCCCAGGGATTGCCGTGGAGAAAGGTGCTCTCCAGAGCATCTCGCATGGTGGGTTGAATCCGCCCGCTCTCGATAAGCTGGCTGCGAACCTGGATGATCACATCCAAGGGCTTGATACCCTTGGGGCAGCGCGAGCTGCAGGTCATGCAGGTGGTGCATTGCCAAAGCTCGCTCTCCTCGGAATTGAAGGCCAGAGATGGCTGCAGAAGAATCTCGTTAAGAAGACCTCTGACGTTCAGGACGGAGTTTGTGGATACGGGGCAACCCGCCGTGCACTTCCCGCACTGAACACATCGCAGCACACGATGCGCGCTGACAAGCTCTGGAGAAGAAACCTGAACTTCCATATCTGTCCTCTCTCGTTGAGAGACACCAAAGACGGTTATCTCACAAGCTCCCTGGCGATGACCAGCCTCTGGATCTCTGAGGTGCCCTCGCCGATCTCGCAGAGTCGGACATCCCGATAGTACCGCTCCAAGGGAAAATTTTCCATGTAGCCCCGGCCACCGAAAATCTGCATGGCCTGGTGGGTCACCAGGAAGCCCACTTCGGAAGCGTACAGCTTGGCCATGGCCGACTCTTTGGTGAACTTTTGTCCCCCATCCTTTAGCCTTGCAGCCAGGTAGATAAGCTGCCGAGCCGCCTCCACCTGGGTGGCCATGTCGGCTAATTTCCACTGGATGGCCTGAAACTGGCCGATAGGCCGTCCAAATTGCACCCGCTCCTTGGCCCGTTCGATGCTCTTATCCAGAGCCCCCTGAGCGATGCCCAGAGCCATGGCTCCGATGCTGATCCTGCCCCCGTCTAGAGTGATCATGAACTGCTTAAATCCCTCTCCCTCTCTGCCCAGGAGATTCTCTTTAGGCACGCGCAGATCCTGGAAAAAAAGCTCGGCAGTATCGGCGCCCCGCAACCCCAACTTGTTCTCCTTCTTCCCCACCGAAAGTCCCGGCATCCCCTTTTCCAGAATAAATGAGCTGATGCCTTTCGTCCTCGGCTCTGATCCGGTCCTGGCCGTGATGACGAAGGTCTCGGCGACGCTGGCATTGGTGATGAAACACTTGGAGCCTTCGATGACGTAAGAATCACCATCCCAGACGGCTGTGGTCTTGGTGGCCCCAGCATCTGATCCCGCCTCCGGTTCCGTCAAACCGAAGGCACCAAGCGATGTGCCTCGAGCAAGGGGGGGGACATATTTTTTCTTCTGATCCTCCGTTCCAAACAGAAGGATTGGCGCGATGGCCAAGGAGTTGTGGGCGGCCACGGTGATCCCAGTGGAGCCGCAGGCCCGGGAGATCTCTTCCACGGCGATGGCATAGCTGACAGTGTCCAACCCCAGGCCCCCATATTCCGGGGGATAGTTGACGCCCATGATGCCCATGGCAGCCAGCTTGCGAATAACATTCCAGGGGAATTCTCCCTTTTGATCGATCTCAGCGGCTATGGGTTCGAGCTCCCGGAGGACAAAATCGCGCATTCTCTGACGGAAAGTGACCTGTTCCGATGTCAGATTCACCCTGAATCTCCCCTCATGTTAAAGGAACTAAGGCCCCAGAGCAGGCACCATCACCGCAGCAATCCTCTGGCGATGACCATCCTCTGCGCCTCTGAAGTTCCCTCGTAGATCTCGGTCAGCCGCGCATCTCGGAAATACCGCTCCACGGCATAATCCTTCATATACCCATACCCACCGTGGATTTGAAGGGCTTTTGTGCATACCCAGGTGGCCGTTTCCGAGGCGAAGAGCTTAGCCATGGAGGCCTCAGTGCTGAATCTAACCCCCTGCTCTTTAATGTGGGCGGCGCGATGGGTGAGCAGACGAGCAGCCTCGATCCGGGTGGCCATATCGGCCAACATGAACTGGATGGCCTGAAATTGGCAGATGGGACGGCCGAACTGCTGCCGTTGCTTGGAGTACTGGACCGCCTCGTCAAAAGCCGCCTGGGCGATGCCCACGGCCTGGGCGGCGATGCTGATCCGTCCTGAGTCCAGGGCCGTCAGGGCAATCTTCAACCCCTCTCCCTCTTGGCCGATGCGATTCTCCTTGGGCACCCGGCAATCCTCGAAGATCAGCTCGCTGACATTGGCCGCCCGCATGCCCATCTTTTTCTCTCTAGATCCCACGGAAAAGCCTGGAGTTCCCCTCTCCACCACCAAGCAGCTAAGCCCTTTGCCTTTGAGCTCTTTATTTGTGGAGGCGAACAGGAGAACCGTTGCGGCCAGCCCTCCATTGGTGCTAAAGATCTTGGTACCGTTGATCACGTAGTGATCGCCTTCCAGGACGGCGGTGGTTTGAACATTGCCGGCGTCGGTTCCGGCCTCCGGCTCGGTTAGGGCGTAGGAACCTATCTTCTCACCCTTGGCTAAAGGTGGTAGGAATTTCTTCTTCTGCTCTTCGGTGGCGAAGTGGAGAAAGATGCCACAAACCAGGGAATTGTTCACGGCAACGGTCACCGCGGTGGAGGCATCGGCCTTGGCGATCTCCTCGATGACCAAGGCGTAGCTGATGGCATTCAAACCTGAGCCACCCAGCTCCTCGGGAACCATCATCCCCATGAATCCCAAGGAGCCCAGCTCTTTGAGTATCTTGGGGGGGATTTCTTCATCTTCCTCGAATTTTGTTGCCAGTGGTTTCAACTGCTCGGTGGCAAATTTCGTCGCCAATTCCCTGATCATCTCCTGATCTTCAGTCAGATCAAAGTTCATAATGCCCCCCTTCTATTCGGCAGGGAGTTGTATCCATCACTTATAATCGTAGAAACCCTTTCCGGTCTTTCTGCCCAGATGTCCAGCCTGGACCATTTTCCGGAGCAACGGACAGGGTCGATATTTGGAATCGCAAAACCCCTGGTACAGCACCTCCATAATGGCCAAGCAGACATCCAACCCGATGAAATCGGCTAAGGTCAATGGGCCCATGGGATGGTTCATCCCCAGCTTCATCACCGCGTCGATGTCCTCCCTGGTGGCAACGCCCTCCATGAGGGTGTAGGCCGCCTCATTGATCATGGGCATGAGGATGCGGTTGGCCACAAAGCCGGGAAAATCTCTGACCGCCACCGGCGTCTTGCCTAATTTCTTGGTCAGATCCTCAATCGTTTGAAAGGTCTCGTCGCTGGTGGCCAGCCCGCGGATGAGCTCCACCAATTTCATCACCGGAACGGGGTTCATGAAATGCATGCCCATGACCTTCTGGGAGCGCTTGGTAACCGCGGCCAACTCGGTGATGGACAGCGAGGAGGTGTTGCTGGCCAGGATGGTCTCCGCGGGGCAGAGCTCATCCAGCTGGGCGAATAGCTTTTTCTTTAAATCTAGGTCCTCGGTGGCGGCCTCCACCACGAGCTGGGCACCTTTGACCGCCTCCATGTCCGTGCTGGTTTGGATCCGCGAGAGGGCCTTGTCCATATCGGCCTGGCCGATGATCTCCTTTTTGACCTGTCGTTCCATGTTCTTCTTGATGGCGGCCATGGCCTTGTCCAAAATCTCCTGGTTCACATCGGTCAGGGTGACATCATACCCCGATAATGCACAGACATGGGCGATGCCGTTGCCCATGGTGCCGGCGCCGATGATGCCGATCTTGGTAATGGTCATGATGATTCCTCCTCCTTGAAAGACCGAGAATCGTGATTCGTGATTCGTCAAAAGAAAGACCGATCCTAGATGCTGGATAAAGGCGGTAGCAAAAAACCGTATTTTCTAGCTTCCAGCATCCAGCATCTAGCTTCCATACCAGCTACCACAACCATAAACCAGCTTCCAGCTTCTACCTTCTGCCTACTGCCTACTGCTTACTGCCTACTGCTCTTGCCATTGCCAATTGCCACTATGATTTTCACGAATTTGGTTTCTAGATCATCTCCACGCACATGGCCACGGCATTCCCTCCGCCCAGGCACAGGGTGGCCAGGCCCACCTTCTTACCCCGATCGCTCAGGGCATACAGCAGCGTCGCCAGCACCCGAGCGCCGCTGGCTCCGATGGGGTGTCCCAAAGCGATGGCACCGCCGTGTACGTTGACCCGATCCCAATCCCAACCCAGCTCCTTGCCGTCCGCCAAGGCCTGCGCGCTGAAGGCTTCGTTGGCCTCGATGAGATCGAAATCGCCGATGGTCATCTCCAGCTTGGCCATTAACTTCTTCACCGCCACCACCGGGGCGTAGAACAGCCACTTGGGCTCGGTGCCGCCGGTGGCATAGCCCCGAATCAGAGCCAGGGGCTTGATGCCCAACTTCTCGGCTTTCTCCCTGGCCATGACCACCACAGCCGCTG
>SMTZ1_10006324_pt1 | contig 12592 bp, 14 predicted proteins | sample DeeMarSWOR136_30_FD_25667 | JGI IMG/M metagenome (IMG submission 25667) | reverse complement strand
AGGTGCCACTAACCTCATAAAACAAGTGGCCCAAAATAATTGGCGAACCTGAAATGGTTCTTGCTGCCTAATTAACTGGCAGCACATCCAACCTGACCTGTCCCCAAGGGTTGGGACTGGGTGCCGAAAATTGGGGTGCCATCACCCGGACGCCAATAAGGGCGGTGAAAGACAAATTGGCTGGCTTGGCTAAACTTGGTCAGCAGAGGTTAGCCCGGCAAGATTAAAGAGCTGACTAAGCTTGTAGTGTGTCCTGGGCAGCTTCTTCTGGACGGGGATTTTTTTGCTTTTAAGCCCGCCTATTGAAAATTACAGGCGAAGTAAACTATAATTAGGCCAGTAAGCTCACTATCTTGTGGAGGAAGTTATGGTGTTCCCTCATGTCGGAGGATGGGAATTAATCCTCATCTTGGTGGTTATTCTGATTGTCTTCGGGGTAGGCAAGCTCCCGCAGGCCGGCGAAGCCCTCGGTAAAGGGCTGCGCTCCTTCCGTAAGGGGCAGAGCGGTGAGTTAGAGGAAGAAGAAGAGGAGAAGGAGAAACCCGCCAAACCCAAGCGAAAGACCGCCAAGAAGAAAGCCAAGAAAACAAAAACTGCGGCAAGTTAAGCCTCCCGAAACCTCGCTAACCCCATGCTTAACCCCTGATTAATTATGCTTTAAGGTAGGGTAATTAATTATGCTTTAAGGTAGGGTAATGGGTTTTCTTGATATTGGACCACTGGAATTACTGCTAATTCTGGCTATTGCGCTGATTATCTTCGGCCCGGGCAAGATACCGGAGATTGCTCAGAAGCTGGGGACAATGATGCGCACCCTGCGCAAAGCCAGCTACGACCTCACCAGCGCGGTGAGTAAAGAAGTAGATATTAAACCGGAAAAGCCTTCATCCCAGCCGGAGAAAACGGCCCTGCTTAAGCCCGAAAACCAGTCAAAGAAGTCACCACCCAACCCCCGGCAAACTGGCTAGCCCTGGGCTGGCATAAGCATTAGTAAAAATGAGCGAATACCAAAAATCACCCGTCATGGAGCACCTCGGGGAGTTGCGCCGGCGCTTAATCAGGTGCCTCATCGCCGTAGTTATTACCTCACTAATTGCATTCATATTTTACGAGCAAATATTTAACATCCTTAAAGCTCCCGCCCCACAAAATCTCAACCTCCAAGCCATTGAGATGACCGAGATGATCGGTACTATCATGAGGGTGTGCCTGTTCAGTGGCATCATACTGGCCATGCCCTATCTGGTCTACCAGGCTCTTATGTTTGTTTTCCCCGCCCTCACCCCCAGGGAAAAAAAATATGTTTATCTAATACTCCCCTGGATAACACTGATGTTTGCCGGGGGCGTCACTTTTGGTTATTTCATCCTGCTACCACGGATAACCGGTTTCTTGATGACCTTCGGCGGGGGCATAGCCTCCATTGAGCCCAGGATTGGAAGTTATATCAACATCGTAACCAGACTACTGCTAGCCACTGGTCTTGTCTTCGAGCTGCCAGTGGTGACCACCTTCCTGGCTAGAATCGGGCTGGTCAGCCCGAAGTGGCTCGCCTCTAAACGGAAGCTGGCTCTGGTCTTAGCCTTTATCCTGGCCGCTGTCATTACCCCTACCATTGACCCCATAAATCAGACCCTGGTCGCCGCACCACTGATTGTCCTCTATGAGATGAGCATCTGGCTGGCCAAGCTCGTCTATCGGGGGGAGAAAAAAGCCGAACGCCTTGCTCCCGCCGCCGTCAAAGACGAGTAAAGGGCTACCCCCAAACGACTACTTGACAAGCCGTCACCACCGCCATAGAATGGTTAAACGGTAAAACCAAACATGGCCAAGAAAAAGACCAAGTCCACCTTTATTGGCATCAAAGCCACTCCCGAACAGGCAGCTCTTCTGGCCAAACTGCAGGAGCAGCTTAAATCGGGAACCAAGACCGAGGTCTTGCTCAAGGGGCTGGAGCTCCTCGCCCAGCTAAGTCCTGACGAGACTACCGCCGCCCTGGAAACCCTCTCGGCGGATATGGCCAGCGGCAGCCAGCCCGCCACCAGCCTGGAGCTGGCCCGGCTTGAGGCTGAAGCCCAGCAGTATCGTAATGTCCTGCAGCAGACCAAAAACAAAACCGAAGGGGTGATGAGACAGGTGATTAAGCAGATTTCGCAAACCGATAAAATCCTAGCCCACTACGGCAGTGATAGCTCCGAACTGGTCCAGATGATTATTGATATCCAGCATGAAAACCACTGGCTGCCCAAAGAAGCCCTGGTGTGGCTCAGCCAGAAGCTTGATGTTCCCCTGAACCAGGTCTATCAGATTGCTACTTTCTACAAAGCCTTTAGTTTGGTGCCCAAGGGAAAGCACTCGGTATCGGTCTGCATGGGCAGTGCCTGCCAAGTAAGGGGGGCGCCGGCCCTGCTGGACAGGGTCACCGAGGTCCTGAAGATTGCTCCCGGGGAGACCTCACCGGACATGCGCTTTAGCTTAGATACCGAGAACTGCCCCGGTTGCTGTGCCCTCGCCCCACTGATGGTGGTGGACGGTATCTACTATTGCAACCCGTCAGCTAAAGAAATCAAGCAGATTATGGCTGCCTGTAAGTAAGCCGCCAAAAGGAGAGATATATGCCAAAACTGAAATCAGCCGCCGACCTGGCAAAGCTGAGGCAAGAGATACAAAGCCAGGCCAAGGGAAAGAAAGTTGTCTCGGTAACCAATGGCGCCGATGGCCGCGCCCGGGGCAGCCAGGAGGTAGTCCAGGCGCTGGTCAAAGAGATTGAAAAGCAGGGTCTGAAAGACAAAGTCCGGGTGAAGAGCACCGGTTGCCACGGCTTCTGTGAGAAAGAGCCCATTGTAATTATCTTCCCGGAAGAGATCTGCTATGTCGAGGTAAAACCGGCCGACGTGCCTGAAATTGTCTCGGCGACTCTGGCTCAGGGAAAGACTATTGAGCGCCTTCTCTACCAAGACCCCAATACCGGAAAGAGAATAAGCAAAGAATCCGAGATACCCTTCTATAAAGCGCAAAACCGGGTTGTTCTGGGCAACAATAGATTTATTGATATGGAAAGCATCGATGACTATATTGCCCTGGGCGGCTATTCAGCTCTAGCCAAGGCACTCCTGGAGATGACCCCCGAAGATGTGCTCACCCAGATTAAAGAGTCCAATTTAAAGGGGCGGGGCGGCGGCGGCTTCCCGGCGGGACGGAAGTGGGAGACCACCCGCAACGCCCCCGGTAAAATAAAGTACGCCATCGTCAACGCCCATGAAGGTGAGCCCGGTGCCTTTATGGATAGAGCCATCTTGCTGGGCAACCCCCACAGCGTGCTGGAGGGGCTGATAATCGGCGCCTACGCTATCGGCGCCAGCCAGGGCTATATTTACCTGCGCCATGACAGCCCCCAGACTATTGACGTGGTCAATAAGGCGCTGACTCAGGCCGAGAAATACGGACTGCTGGGTAAAAACATCCTCGGCTCCGGCTTTGACTTTAACGTTGAGCTGCACCGCGACATCGGCATATTCGTTTCCGGTGAGTCCACCGCCTTGATGACCTCTATTGAAGGTAGTGTCCCCGAGCCGAGACCGAAGTACATCCATACCTCGGTAAGCGGTATCCACCAGCGGCCGACCAATCTGAACAATGTCGAGACCTGGGCTAATGTGCCGCTGATAATCGGCAAAGGTGTGGCCTGGTTCACCGGCATCGGTACCGAGGTGAGCAAGGGGACCAAGATTATCTCCCTGGCCGGCAATATCAATAATACCGGACTGGTCGAAGTCCCGATGGGGGTAACCCTGAGAGAGCTGGTCTATGATATCGGTGGCGGCATACCCGATAAGAAAAAGCTGAAAGCAGTCTACGTCGGTGGGCCATTGGGCGGGTGCCTCCCGGAGAGCCAGCTCGACCTCAAGGTGGACTTTGATGAGCTGTGGGAAGCCGGGGCGCCCATCGGTGCCGGCAGTATGATTGTGATGGACGAGACCAACTGTATGGTTAATTTCGCCCGCTATTTCCTTAATTTCCTAGCTGATGAGTCCTGCGGCAAGTGCATCCCCTGCCGTGAGGGGGTCTACCAGATGCTCAAGATAATGAACCGCATCTGCCAGGGCGAGGGTAGAGACGGCGACATTGAATTGCTGGAGGAAATCTCGGCGGTAGTTATGGACGCCTCCCTCTGTGCCCTGGGACAGACCGCCCCCAACCCGATAACGGGCACCATCAAACACTTCCGCAAAGAATACGAGGCTCATATTGAGCAAAAACGCTGCCCGACTGGTGTCTGTCAGATGCTGGCAACGGTAGGCAGAGGTTAAAGCGCAGTAAAGGAGACCGGTTATGAGTGAAGTTACCCTGACCATTGATGATAAAGAGGTTAAAGCCAAAGAGGGGATGACCATTCTGGAGGCAGCCCAGGAGGCTGGCTTTGACATTCCCACCCTCTGCCACCACGACAAACTAGCCCCTTACGGCGGCTGCCGGCTGTGCACCGTTGAGGTAAACGATGGCCGGCGCACCCGCCTGGTCACATCCTGCGTCTATCAGGTCAAAGACGGTATCACGGTAAAAACAGAGTCGGAAAAAGTAATCAAGATTCGCAAGCTGCTACTGGAGCTACTCTGGGCTCGTGCTCCCGGAGTGCAAGCCCTGAGGGACTACGGCATAAAATACGGCATTGACCGAACCAAATTTGATATTGGGCCGACCTGCTGTATTCTCTGCGGGCAATGCGTCCGCTACTGTGCCGAGGTAAAGAAGAAGAATGCCCTGGGCTTTGTCGGTAGAGGTATCCGGCGACAGGTAATGTTCTTCCCGGAGATAGCCGCCGAGGAGTGCCCCAAGTGCGGTGAGTGCTTTTCCATCTGCCCCACCGGGGTACTGCCGTCAAACTATGCTTTAACCCAGCTGCCCGGCTTTACCTTCCCGACCAGATTCCTGGGCTAAAAGCCAGTGTTTGGTCGTTCGCCTCGTTTGTGGTAAAATTCCATCATTACCAGAGCGGACTATATTTAAAACATGTTTAAAACATTGAGAGAAGATATTCACACCGTATTTGACAAAGACCCGGCGGCGCGAGGTTTGCTGGAGGTGCTCTGCTGCTACCCCGGCCTGCACGCCCTGTGGCTGCACCGCATCGCCCTCTTTCTGTGGCTGGGCAAGCTCTATTTCCTGGCCCGCTTTCTCTCCCATATCAACCGCTTTCTGACCAGCATTGAAATCCACCCCGGCGCCAAGATTGGCCGACGCTTCTTCATCGACCACGGGGCGGGGGTGGTCATCGGGGAGACTTCGGAAATCGGCGATGATGTACTGATGTATCAGGGGGTTGTCCTCGGTGGCACCACCCTGAAGAAGGGCAAACGCCACCCAACCATCGGCAATAATGTAACCATCGGCACCGGGGCGGTAGCCCTGGGCGACATTACTATCGGTGAGGGTGCCCGCATTGGCTCCGGCTCGGTGGTGGTCAAGTCGGTCCCCCCGGGATCAACCGTGGTTGGTATCCCGGGGAGGGTGGTCGAAGACCGCCATAAACCGGTCCTAGACCTGGAACACGGCAAACTGCCCGACCCGGTAGCCGAAGCCATCAGGCGCGTCCTGCAGGAACAGGACAAGCTGGAAGAGCGCCTGAAGAAACTGGAAAAGGCAAGCAGTATGTCAGCCGAAGATAAAGAAGAAAGCAAAACCGGGGAGTGATTTTGGTGGCCAAGAAGATGAAATTTGAGACCATCGCCATTCATGCCGGGGAGAGGCCGGATAAGACCTACGGGGCTATCTCCACGCCCATCTACCAGACATCAACCTTTGCCTTTGCCGATGTGGGCAAAAGCAGAGGCTATGATTACTCGCGCACGGCAAACCCGACCCGCAAGGTCTTAGAGGACACCGTTGCCCAGCTTGAGGGGGGCAAGGCGGGGTTTGCCTTCGCCACCGGCATGGCTGCCGAAGCCACCGTAATCCACCTGCTCAAGGCGGGTGACCATATAATTTCCGGCGATGATATCTACGGGGGGACTTACCGCCTGTTTCAGAACGTGATGCCGGACTTCGGTCTGGAGTTCACCTTCCTCAGACTAGATGATCGCTCCAAAATCGAAGCCGCCATCAAGCCCAATACTAAAATGCTCTGGCTGGAGACGCCGTCCAATCCCCTACTCAATATCACCGATATTGAGATGGTGGTAGATATCGCCCGCAAGCATAAACTACTTACGGTGATGGACAATACCTTTGCCAGCCCCTACTTCTTGAGACCAATTGAATACGGGGTTGACCTGGTGGTCCACTCTACCACCAAGTACCTCAACGGTCACTGTGATGTGGTCGGCGGGGTGGTGGTAACCACCACTGATGAGCTCAGCGAGCGGGTGCAGTTTCTTTTAAACGCCATGGGGACCTGTGCCGCCCCATTTGATTGCTGGCTGGTGCTGCGTGGCATTGAGACCCTGCCGGTAAGGATGAAACAGCATGAAGCCAATGCCAGCCGGGTGGCCAACTATCTCGCCGAGCACCCCGGAGTGAAGCGGGTATTCTATCCCGGACTGAAATCCCACTCCGGTCATGAAATCGCCCGCCGGCAGATGAAGGGATTCGGGGGGGTGGTCTCATTTGAATTAAAGGGTGGCGCCAGCGCCACCAGCCGCTTTCTGAAGAGAATCAAGCTGTTTTCGCTAGCGGAATCACTGGGCGGGGTTGCTTCTTTGGCCGAACACCCGGCGACAATGAGCCACGCCTCAATGCCGAAAGAGCACCGGGAAAAAGCAGGTCTCACCGATGAGCTGGTCCGCCTATCCGTGGGCTTGGAAAACGCGGATGATTTGATTGGCGATTTAGGCCAGGCGCTGGAAGAAAGTTGAAGGAGCCAGACATGTCTTTTGCCCGAAATCTGCGCTGTCGAAAGTGCGGGCAGGAATATCCCCTGCAGCCGATGAATGTTTGCGACTTCTGCCTCAGCCCGCTTGAGGTCAGCTATGACTACCAGGCGATGGCTAAAGCCATAAATCGGGATAAGCTGAGCCAGGGACCGCGGAGCATGTGGCGCTACCGCGATTTACTGCCGGTAGAAGACAAAGAGGTGGACATTGGCACCGGCTTCACCCCACTGGTCAAGGCCGATAACCTGGGGCGGGAGCTGGGGCTGGAGCAGCTCTACATCAAGAATGACTGCCTCAACCCGACCTATTCCTTCAAGGACCGCCCCGTCTCGGTGGCGGCGAGCAAGGCACGGGAGTTCGGCTTTAATACCCTCGCCTGCGCCTCAACCGGCAATCTGGCCGCCAGCGTCGCCGCCCATGCCGCCAAGGCGAAGATGAAGGCTTATGTTTTCGTCCCGGCCGACGTTGAACCGGGCAAGCTGGTGGGAGCCGCCATCTACAACCCGGTACTGATCACGGTCAACGGCAGCTATGACGACGTCAATCGCCTCTGCGCCAAGGTGACCCAAAAATACAAGCTGGGTTTTATCAATATCAACCTGAGACCATATTATGCCGAGGGGAGCAAGACGCTGGGCTATGAAGTCGCCGAGCAGCTAGGCTGGCGTGCCCCCGACTGCGTGGTAGCGCCGGCTGCCTCCGGATTGGTCTTTACCCGAATCTGGAAGGCGCTGGACGAACTATCCATGCTGGGCCTGATTGAACCGGCCAATACACATATGTTCGTCAGCCAAGCCGCTGGTAGCGCCCCGATTGTCAACGCCTTTGAAGCCGGCAGCCACCATGTCAATCCGGTAGTGCCCAGCACTATTGCCAAGTCCATTGCCATCGGCAATCCGACCGATGGCTACTATGCCCTGCGGGTGGCCCGGCAGTCCGGCGGCGGCGCCTGTGCCGTCACCGATGACGAAGCCATCGCCGGCATCAAGCTGCTGGCTCAAACCGAGGGCATCTTTACCGAGGCGGCGGGGGGAGTGGTGGTGAGCGCCCTGAAAAAACTGGCTGCCACCGGGGCAATCAAGCATCAAGAACTTACCGTAGCCTTTATCACCGGCGCCGGGCCGAGAACACAGGACATACTAGCCAGCACGGTCCAGTCCGTTGCCACCGAGCCCAATCTGGAATCACTGGAGAAGGTGCTCAGCCTGCCGGGCCGAACCGATAATAAAGGCTATGCTAATAAAGACAGGGGGGACTAAGATGGCGAAGAGACAGGTAATGTTCACCTTCCCTCCGGAACTGGTTCGGGAGCCCATCATCCATAACATCAGCCAGCAATTCAAGGTGGTGCCCAACATCCGCCGGGCTGACATCTCGGAAAACAAGGGCTGGGTAGTTCTGGAGCTGGAGGGTGACGAGAAGGACATCGAACGGAGCATCGCCTGGCTGACCCAGAAAGGGATAAGGGTCGACCCGGCAACCGGCGATGTCGTCGAGGGCTAGACTAATACCGGTGAAGGTTGACAAACAATATCGCCTGTGTTATATTGACCCAAGTTAAATAACAAAGAGTAAAGAATATGTCAATTTACTTTGCCCCCTACTGGTATTATTACTTTTTTACGGAGCGCACTGGATGCGCCGGGGGGGCATTGGTCTAAAAATAGCACGATAACAATAAATTCAGGTAACTTTAAAGAGAACCCTCCCCGGCGGAGGGTTCTTCTCATTTAGAAGACCAATCAGGAGGGGAAAGATGATAATCATGAAAACTGAGGCAACCGACGAAGAAATAGCCAAGGTGGTGCGAGAAATCAAGAAATACGGGCTCAAGGCTGATGTTTCCCGCGGCGAATTCAGGACGGTAATCGGGCTGGTGGGGGACGAGCGCAAGATTCCCTTCTCCCATTTCGCCGTTCTCCCCGGGGTGAAAGAAGCCATGATGGTGGAAACACCGTATAAACTGATCAGCCGAGAATATAGTAAACTATCCGGTGAAAAGAGGGAACGCCGGCTAATCAAGGTAAAGAACATCAGCATCGGCAGCGATGAGCCGATATTTATCGCCGGACCCTGTGCCGTGGAAAACAAACGGCAGCTATTCAAGATTGCCGGGGGGATAAAGAAGGCGGGAGCCCACATGCTGAGAGGCGGTATTTTTAAGCCGCGGAGTTCGGTGCACTCCTTCCAGGGACTGGGGGCTAATGGCCGGGAAGGCGCCGAAGAGGCATTAAGCTGGCTGCGTGAAGCCGGGGAAAAATTTGAAATGCCGGTAATCACCGAGGTGAGAGGGGAAACCCAGGTTGACCTGATTGCCGATTATGTGGATATACTTCAAATCGGGGCCCGAAATATGTATGACCAGGACCTGCTCTCCGCGGTTGCCCAGAAAAAGAAGCCGGTGCTGCTGAAGAGGCACTTTGGGGCCGGCATTGAGGAATTTCTATCTTTTGCCGAATATATTGCCGCCGAGGGCAACAAGGATATTATCCTTTGCGAAAGGGGGATAATACCCATCGGCAAGGGCAAAAGCTACACCCGATACACCTTTGACCTAGCAGCTATCCCGGCCATCCAGAAAGAGACCTATCTGCCCATAATCGCCGATCCCAGCCATGCCACCGGTCGCCACGATCTCATCTTAAACATGAGCTGTGCCGCCATCGCCGCCGGCGCCAACGGTCTGATGCTGGAAACACACTACAACCCCCAGGAGGCATGGGTCGACGGACAACAGGCGATAACCCCGGATGAACTGAAAAGCATCATTGATGCCTGCCGGAGAATCCGCCGCGATTTACCCACAGAAACCAAAAATGAGTGATATGATGCGAAAAGTTAAAGTAGAACTGGGCTTAAGGAGCTATGAAATTCACATCGGCTCGGGACTGCTAGCCCAAACCGGCCACTGGCTGATAGAGAACAGCTTCGCCGGCAAGCTGGTGATTATCACCAACCCCACCCTGAAAAAGCGCTACGGCGACGGGCTGAAGCAGACTCTGGATAGAGACGGCTTCCGGGTAATCACCCTGCTGGTCCCGGAAGGGGAAGAGCAGAAGTCGCTGGAGACCGCTGGCCGGCTATACCATAAGCTGACCGACTGCCATACGGAAAGGACCACCCCTATCTTAGCCCTGGGGGGTGGGGTTATCGGCGACCTGGCCGGCTTCGTCGCCGCCAGCTATATGCGGGGGGTACCCCTCATCCAGATGCCCACCACCCTGCTGGCACAGGTGGATAGCAGCATCGGCGGCAAGGTGGCCGTAGACCACGGCCAGCTGAAAAACAAGATTGGCGCCTTCTACCAGCCCAAACTGGTTATTGCCGACACTAATACCCTGAAAACCCTCCCCGCCGCTGAAATAGCCAACGGGCTGGCCGAGGTCATCAAAAGCGCCGCCATAAGAAACAAAAAATTCTTTGCCTTTCTGGAGGCAAATATTGAGCAAATAAACGCGCGGGACAACGAAGCGCTTGAAGAGGTAGTCTTCCAGACCGCCAAGATTAAAGCCGAAGTCGTGGCCCAGGACGAGAGAGACTTCGGCTTGAGAAGCATCCTGAACTACGGCCATACCATCGGACACGCCATTGAGACCGTTTCTGATTTCAAGGTGGAACATGGCGGTGCCGTCGCCCTGGGCATGCTCGCCGCCGCCCGAATCTCCAAAAAGATGGGCACTATGGATAAAGAGGCCACCACCAGATTAAAGAATCTTATCCAGAAAGCCGGTCTGCCCACCAAAATGCCCAAACTTGACAAGAAAAAGTTAATCCAGGCGATGCAACACGATAAGAAGGTCAGGCAGGATAAAATAAGATTTGTCCTGCTCCGGGAGATAGGCGATGCCTTCATCACCGATGAGGTAAGTCCTGCTCTGGTGGCCGAGGTTTTAACTGATGAAGAAACCTAGAATCTGTGCCGTTATCGTAAATAACGAAATTGAAGCGGTAAAGAGGGTGGAGCCGCTGGTCGACCTGTTTGAAGTCCGCATCGACCTTATCGGCGCCGGCTGGACTGAATTAGTAAAACAGCTGAAAAAACCCTGGATAGCCTGCAACCGCTGCGCCGAAGAAGGGGGTAGCTGGTCAGGGAGTGAAGCCCAGCGAAGGCAAGAGCTGCTCCGGGCACTGGATTTAGGGGCAGACATAGTTGATATTGAGCTCGTCACCGGCAACCTGCCAGAGATGGTCGCCCTTATTAAAAGAAAGGCAAAATGCCTGCTCTCTTTTCATGATTTTAAGGGGACGCCTCCTTTAGAGCGGCTGCGGGAGATAATTAATAAAGAAATAGCCGCCGGTGCCGATATCGGCAAGGTGGTTACCACCGCCCAAAAATTCCAGGATAATCTGACCGTGCTACAGCTTATCGCCGACTTTCCCCAAAGCAGCATAGTCTCTTTTGCTATGGGAGGACTGGGCACCATAAGCCGGGTTCTCTGTCCGCTGCTCGGCGGCGAATTCAGCTACGCCGCCACCGGAGAAGGCAGTGAGTCCGCCGCCGGCCAGATAACGGTAGCCGACTTAAGCAAGATTTACCGGATGTTAAAAAATGAGTAGCCGTACTGCCGGGAAAACCAGACTCTGTGGCATAATCGGTGACCCGCTGGAGCACACCGTATCACCGGTAATGCATAATGCCGCCTTCAGGGAGCTGGGGCTGGATTACCTCTACGCTCCCTTTCCGGTAAAGAAGGCGGAACTGGGCAAAACGGTGGCCGGGATGAAAGCCCTCAATGTCAGCGGCTTTAACGTCACCCTGCCCCATAAGGTAGCCATTATGCGCTTCCTGGATAAACTGGACCCGCTTGCCGAAAATATCGGTGCGGTTAACACCGTGGTCAATAAGGGCGGTGTTTTAACCGGCTACAATACTGACGCCGCCGGCTTTCTGCAGGCGCTGAAAGAGAACGGGGTTGAGCCAGAGGCTAAAAATATGGTCATTATCGGTGCTGGCGGTGCCGCCAAGGCAATTTGCTTCATCCTTGCCCAGAATGAAGCCAGCCTGACCATTCTCAACCGGCAATCGGAATTTGACTGGGCTAAAGATTTGGCCTTCCGGCTCTCCCGGCTTTTCCGGAAGACTAAAGCCGTGGTGCTGAACGATAAAAATCTGGCCTCGACACTGAAGGGGGCCGAGGTTTTAATCAACACCACCAGTGTCGGTATGAAGCCCAACCACAAAGAAAGCCCGGTTCCCGCCAAACTGCTGAAACCGGGGCTGGTTGTTTCTGACATCGTCTATAATCCCCCCAAAACGAGACTGCTAAAAGAGGCGGAAGCGGCGGGCGCCCAGACCATCAGCGGTATCGACATGCTGGTCTGGCAGGGAGCACTCGCCTTTGAGATGTGGACTGGGCAGAAAGCCCCCGTTGAACTGATGAAAAAAGAGGCAATCAAGGCGTTGAAACATGAAAACTAGTCTCGCCCTAATTGGTTTTATGGGGACGGGGAAAACAGCGGTGGCTAGGGCTCTTGCCCGGAGGCTGAATAAAGAATTTATTGAGCTTGACTCTCTGATTGAAAAGAAGGCGGGGAAGAGTATCCCGGCGATATTCCAGCAGGACGGCGAGGCCGCCTTCCGCAGTCTGGAAACCGAGGTCACCGGGCAGGTCGCCGGGCGCAAAAACGTGGTTATTGCCGGCGGGGGTGGCATCATCCTCAACAAGATAAATATTGAGTATCTAAAAAAGGAGTGTGTCATTGTCTATCTGACCGCATCACCC
>SMTZ1_10005638_pt1 | contig 12592 bp, 13 predicted proteins | sample DeeMarSWOR136_30_FD_25667 | JGI IMG/M metagenome (IMG submission 25667) | reverse complement strand
CCCAAGACCTCTTTAAAAGAGATGATTTCGTGGTCTATATCATTTTCCTCGCAGAACTTCATTGCTTTTTCGATGCTAATTTCGCGATAATTTGATATACCTTCATTGATCGTCAAAGCTATCAATGGAGGGGATTTATGAACTTTTTTTTGAATCCTTCGTAAGTTAAATAACAATACTATGGAGTCTTTACCACCAGAGAGCCCCACTATAACTTTATCTGTTGGTTTAAGCATTTTAAATTTTGAAATAGTCCTTGCAATTTGTCGTTCTAGCGATTTATTGAAGCAATCAACACAAAGTTCTTCGCCAGAATAATCCTTATGAAAAATGCTTTGGTTTTCACAATAATTACATTTCATATTAAGAAGATACCTATAAGTTAAATAAGCTTAGGATGCTGCCAAAATTAATTATTGATAAGATGATATTAGCAAGAAAAACGACAGTAGTAATTATCCTTATAGTATTTAGTATCTTTTTCTTTTTTGGTAATTTACTGTCGTACTGATAATCATAGCTTACTTCAAGAATCGAAGCTTCATTTATCTTTGAGTTTTCTGGGAGTTTTAATACAAAAGCATCGTTGAAACCATCACCTATAGTATCGATAAGATCGTAATTATCTTTTCCAATAATAACTTCGCTACCTTCAGCTATCAATTTTACTTCACTAATATTATTGACGCGATATTCTCTTAAGGGATATCGGGTTTCATCCTTGTTGTAATATAATTTTTCTTTCTTCTTTTTGTTTGAATCAAAAGACTGACCAACTAGTGAATTAATTATTTCTTTCACAATTCTATCTCCATCAAACACGGGAACGGGGAGCATATTAAACAATGTCATACTCGTAGCTATTACGATAAACCATAATAATTGTTCATAAAGATATGCTGGAAATAGGCCTGATAACCACGCAGAGAAAACATTCTTTGGCATCCAATAATCGGTATCCAATATCCCGATTTTCACATATTTAGTTGGTATTTTTAAGCTATTTGCATTTACTTCGAATATTTCTTGATTACGATTAATCTTAAATTTGATTTTTTCTCCAGGGATTAAGGATAAGGTTTCAACGATCTCTTTGAAATCTTTACTTTCAGATTGAAACTTTACACCTGCGATTTCTATTATTTGATCTCCAGCTTCTAAAATTCCTTCATTTATTCCATCTTCTGTTAAGTTCTTCAGCACTCTCGAAACACGAATATTATTACCACCCGAGTCTTCATATGTAAATCCCAAATAGATATTATCGAATACAAATGCTCCCGGTACTAAAGGGGCTGCATCAACATCTAAAAAATACGAGGAACCATTATCTAGGGTGAGTTTCATTGTATCCCCAAGTTCCATAGAGGCTAACAAATAATCAATTGTAATATTTTTCGACATATCAACTGCAATGTCGTTGATTTTCGTGACAATTGCGCCGATTAGTAGGCCTTTGTCGTAATTATTACCGCCTTGAAGGGCAGTATAAACATTTCTTATCTCTAATTTATCATTTGAGGTGTTAGTATAAGTGATTCCAATGAAATTGTATTTTCCAAGAACGATTGTTTTATTCGAGAATTTGTTAGATACTGGATTATATGTAAAAAAAATAAGAGAGTCACCAACTGAACACTTAATTAAAGTCTTATTTAGTAATATTTCGTCCAAATCAATTCCATTATCAATATCAATTGTAGTACCATTAATTGCAGTTACAACATCTCCTACATCCAGATTGTCATAGTTATAACCTCCCTCCAATGGATGAGAAACTTCAGTAATCTGAAATACTCTGGGACCGTAAAAGGGAAAAAGCAACGATACAAAACTTAATAAAAGTAATATGCCAATTCCCGCTTGAATTGCGTTCGAAAAAGTTCCAGCTGCTGCGATTCTTAGACGAGTGTTCCTTAATCTTGGTTTAGCACTTAACGAGCGTTCGTCCACCTCAACAAACGCCCCAAAACCAATTACTAAAACAAATCCTACCCCAAAAATTCCCGTTGAGACAATATCAATATCATCTGCACCTGCTGCCATAGCGTGAGAAAATTCATGAACTGTTGCTACAAATAAAATAGGGAGAATCAAATAAGCAAACTGCGGAAGGCCTATTGTAACTCCCGGAATCAAGGGAACAATAGCATTTTCAACAGATGGACTAAATAGTAATGAGATTAAATTATAAAAGATAAACCACAAGCCAATTATTATAAAACAAAACGAAACAAAAAATCCAATACTCCAAAATACCCGCCAAAATTTTGGGTGCCATTTCGAAGCTTTCTTTAGAAAGTTATTTAGTCTTCTCGTTCCCACCATTGCGAGAAAGGGGAAAAAGAAAATGTTTGTTGCAACTTTTTTTTTTCCAGAGATTCTGATAAGCACATACATTAGTATCCAAAAGGATACTGAAATTATGGTAAAAGGGCTTAAAATGAATCCCAATAAACTTTCAATGAAATTATAAGACATAGTATTATTATAATCGATAAAAATTTCTCAAAAATACAATTGTAAGGTTAACTAAATAAAATTGGAGTTAAATAATAAGGTTTTTGCTGAAAAATTATAATTTTTCTGGGTATTACCTTACATTTTTTTTAATTCAATGTGTCATTTTCCTCGAGTCTTGACTACGATTTAAAAATAACTTTTAGCAAAATTGTAAATTTAGGCGCAAAATTAATACATTACTAAGAAAAAAACAAAAAATTTTATAAGAGAAGAGTTTAATAAATATATCGGAAAAAACAAATAATAAGATTTAACTATTAAAATTCGGAGTAAATATTTCAAAATTTAAAAAAAGAGGGGTGGGCTAGCCTGGTTTATGCTGCAGGGCTCATAACCCTGAGATCGTTGGTTCAAATCCAACCCCCTCTACCAACTTAATTTTGTTTAGGGATGTCTCCTGGGATTAAGATGACTAGCGACAATATAATGCGATCTAGATATCCTGCAATTCACTGTTGGATTAAGCATATTCTTGGAGGAAGTTATGCTTCTAATGATAAAGTACTTCATACTATTTTTGGAAAGGTAAGAAGAGTTGTTATTTACGCTACTGTAATAGATAAAAGAGTGATTACGAGCCAAAATGTAGAAGCAATTTCTGAATCCGGCACAGAGCCGAAATCTAGGTTGATATTTGAGTTAGACGATGGAACCGGTATCATACGCGCAACAATTTGGGAGGATTTTGAAAAATATTCTGACATCAAAAAAGGTTCAATCGTTCAAATCATGGGTTTCATTAAGCAATGGCGTTCTTATTTATCAATATCTCCTGAAGTTATTAAAATTGTTGATGATCCTAACTTAATTCTGTTAGGAGATGCAGAAATCATTAAAAAGTTAAGGTCAGATAATATAGTGGAGGTTCCTGAAAAATTTGAGGAAGATCTTGGTATTGAAAATCTTCCCGACGAATTTGAGTTTGACGATCTTTTCATTAATGACGACGATAAAGAAAAAATAATCGAAAAAATTAGAGAATTAGGTGGAGATCGTGAAGGCATACCGTATGAAGTGCTAAAAACGGAATTTAAGTTTATGGAAGAAAAACTCAAGAAATACCTTACCGAGCTAGAAATGGAGAGCAGAATTTATCAACCTAAGGAAGATTTTTATCAGCTGATTTAAAAATTCCCGAGATTAACATTTTTTAGAATTGAACGATTTAGCCTAAATAAGAAAAAATATATTATTAACTGAAAATTATTTTAAATAGAATTAACTAAAAATTTGCGATTAGGTTATTGTTAAATGGATTTTGAATTATACAAAGATTACTTAAAAAGAGCATCAGACCAAATCCCTGAAGGTGCTAAACAGAGTGAGAGGTTTACTATTCCAGGAGTAAAATTAAGGTACGAGGGTAGAAATTCTTTAATCTTAAATTTTTCAAAAATAATACAAAAAATTAGTCGGGATGTAAAGCACTTTTTACCAATATTTCTAAAAAATTTGGGAACAATGGGTGAATTGAGAGGAGGACAATTATTTTTAAAAGGGCAACCAAAAAATGATGTGCTTGATAGGCATATTAACGATTATGTAAACAAATATGTATTATGTAAAATCTGCAATAAACCCGATACGGAAATCGTAAAAGAGGATAAAAAATTAGTGCTTATATGCCACGCATGCGGAGCTAGGTATTCAATCGACGAGTAGGAAGAAGGTATTTAACATTGCAGGTTTATCTTAAAATACATACTCAGGGAGATATTGAAGTAATAGCAGTATGCGATAACGATCTTATTGAAAAGGAATTATGCGAAGAAAACTTAAAAATAAAAATTTCCAACCACTTCTATAGAGGTAAGTTAGTAGACATTGATTATGCTATTGAAATCTTATCTAATTGTGCGAATTTCAATATTGTTGGAAAAAATATCATAAAAAAAGCACTAAAATATGGAATTATTCACAAATCAAGTATAAGAAAAGTTAATAACATTCCAATGGCGTTAAAGATGGTTTTATAAATGTCCCCCAACCGCTTCTGTTCCCTTTGTGGAAAACCTATTTCTTCAAGCGAACAATTTTACAATAATTTTCAATGTTTGAATTGTTATTTGAAAGATAATCCCTTATTCTTATTAAAAGAATTCTACTATCTAAATGTATGTTTAGAGTGTGGAAGTTTCTCAAAAGAATCAAAAGTTAGAAATTGGATAAGTATATCTGCGGATAATATTATGGAGATCGTAAAAAATGCGGTGGAGATACTATTTTTAGAGCCATTCGCGAGAAAGGAAAACTTAGATTTTAGTATAAAAATTGATTATGATAATATTTCACCCTACGCCCAAAATGTAGAAGACATTTTTCTTGATGTTTCCGGCACCCATAAGAAAGACTCAAACCTAACACACATGCAAAAAATAAAGGTAAAAATAAAGTACGGACATTGTGATAAATGTATAAGTTTAAAACAAAAACCAATCAAATCAATAATTCAATTGCGAGTAAGGTTTAACGAACAAATGTATTTAGTCGAAGAAGCATTTGAAAAAATTAGGCAGCATATGAATACAGTTTCTGAAAAAGAACCCCTTGATTATATTTCGAATATTGAACAAGTGGTTAACGGAATTGACATAAGTCTGAGTACAAACAATCAAAACTCCAAGATTATTCGTATGTTGAAACCTCAATATAAATTCATTACCAAACATTCAAAAAAACTTATAGGAAGAGATACTCAACGAGGAAAAAATATTTATCGTTTTAAAACTCTAATAAAATTTTTGCCTATTGCGAGAGAGGACATTGTAATTATAAATAATGTACAATATAAGGTTTTTAACATTGGTAAAAATAAAATATATTTAATAGATACGAATGGAAATAAAATAGTTAAGAGTTATCCATTTTTTTATAAGAAGAAAGTTAAAATTCTTGATAAAAAATAGGTTTTTTTCAATATGGACGAAGAAAATAGAGAAGAAGATTTTGAAAGTTTTGAAGATTCAGAGATTGATGAGGATATTGCTGATAAATATAGTGCAGAAGATACGAGAAACTTAGAGAAAAATAAAATTGATAAAAGAAGGATAAAAAAAAAAGATCAAACTTCAATCCACTTAGCAGTAGATAGTGTTTTCGATGAAAGAACCATTTTTTTATTGAGGAAGCTATTAGATAAACAAATTATTGGAGAATTTATTGGCATAATTAATGCAGGAAAAGAAGCAAATGTTTATTTGGCTTACGATAAAGACGAAAATGAAATCGCGATAAAAATTTATAAAATTGACAGCAATACTTCTCGCTGGATGAGAAATTACATTATAGGAGATCCGCGTTTTAAAAAAATTGGAAGAAATCCGGCTCAAATTATCTTTTTATGGGCAAAAAAAGAATATAAGAATCTTAAGTTAGCTTATAGAGCGGGATTATCAGTACCTCGACCAATTTATGTCAATAAAAATGTTTTAATAATGGAATATATTGGGGAAGGGGCAACCCCCGCGCCTCTTTTAAAAAGCCTTAAGCATCTCGAGGACCCTGAAACACTATTTAATGTAGTGTACGATTTTATCAAGAGACTATATAAAGCGGGATTAGTTCATGGAGATTTAAGCGAATTTAATATACTCTTAATAGCGCAAAGGCCAGTTGTTATTGATATCTCTCAAGGTGTTTCTGTTGACCATCCTAAATCTGATCAATTTTTAATAAGAGATCTAAAGAATGTCTTTAATTATTTTGAAAAATATGGAATTAAAACTCCAAAAATAGAAAATGCTTTTTATGAAATTATTGAGAATTAAATCATATTACTGAAAATTAATTGCTTGATTAAAATGAAAATTCCAGAAGCGCGAGTTCCAATTCTCATCGGACAGAACGGAGAGATAAAAAAAGAGATTGAAAAATTAACAAATACAGAATTAACAATTAATAGCAAATCAGGCAATGTTGAAATCGTTCAAAAGATAGATTTCAAGGATGAAAATTATAATCCGCTTAATATTTTTCTTGCGGAGAAAATAGTAAACGCCATAGGACGCGGATTCAATCCAAAAAAAGCATTTAAATTGATTGAGCCAGATGTGAATTTAGATATTATTAAATTAGACGAACTTCTTGGTAAGTCCCAGAAAAAACTAAAACGCATGAAAGGTAGAATAATTGGGAGAAATGGAGAAATGAGGAATAAAATTGAGAGTTTCTCTGGAGCATTGATGTCAGTTTATGGAAAGACGGTTAGTCTTATCGGAGCTTTTGAAGAGATAAAAATTGCCCGGAAATCAATTTCCATGATTTTGAGCGGAGCTCCACTAAATGTTGTATTAAATTTCTTGGAAAAGAAGTTCAGAGAAAGAAAAAGAAATGAATTTAGAAAAATCTTCAAACCTGAGTTTTAAAACGATTCTACTTAAAAATGTTAATTTTTAACATGGCTTGATTAAGGAGATCTTTCCCATAAAATATTTCTTTTAATTTATTTGTCAAATCTTGAATATTGTTGATTCCGTTAACAGAATATAGTTTTTGGAACGAATCCTCGCATTTCTCTAAATCAAATATTCGCTTATAGGAACAAATTGAAAATTCTTTGGTTTCATACGATTTATACATAGAAATTAAGCGCGGATAGATGTTTTGCTCTTCGAAAAATAAGCAATACCCGTCAATATAAAACTCTTTTTTTGCTCTGAAAATTTGATTCCAATGTTCTAAACTTAATAAAATTGAGTTGATTTCTAACTCTTCCTCGCTTTCTTCATGCATACGTTACGAATTATTAAAAAATAATTCTTTAAACTCAACTAAAAAATAATACTAAAAATGTATAAATTAAAAAGATAGAAATGCATAATTTAGTATTAATTCGAGGAAATCTCGTTAATATTAAACATTGCATCCGATAAAGTCGGTCTAGCTTTAGGAATTTTATTATCTAATATTTGAGGTCTTGCAGTAAAACCATTTCCCGAGATTTGCGGAGATTTAATTCCAGTCATTAAAAGCATTACTCGGATATATCCTTCCAAATCGTCATCTACTCTGGCGCCCCAAATAACTAAAGAATTATGCGTATCCATCCTCTCTGAAATTCTCTCGGCAACCCGATTTGCTTCTGCTAATGTCATATCGGGTCCTCCACTTATATGAATTAGTGCTCCGGTCGCTCCTTGAATGTCTAAATCGAGCAGCGGTGAATTTAAAGCATCGTTTATTGCATCTTCTACTCTATTTTCTGTGCTATTTGATTCTCCAACCCCAACTATAGCCACGCCCCCTGTACTTAGGACCGTTCTGACATCTGCAAAGTCTAAGTTAATTAACGACGGTAATGAAATGGTTTCAGTTATACCCTTCACAATTGTTGCTAAAACTTCGTCTGCAACGCTGAATGCCTCCAATAATGGTAAATTTGGTGCAATTTCTAAGAGTTTATTATTGTTTATTACAATTAATGTATCTACATATTGCCTTAAGATGCTTATGCCCTTCATGGCCTTTTCGGTTCTACCCTTTTCTGTATGAAATGGTAATGTTACAACGCTAACAACAATTGCTCCCTCTAATTTAGCAATTTCTGCTATTACTGGGGCGCTTCCAGTCCCAGTGCCTCCTCCTTCTCCACAAGCAATAAAAACGAGGTCGGCATCCCTTAAAGATCTAGTAAGTTCCTTTCTCGACTCTTCGGCCGCAGATTTACCAATTGTAGGATCTCCACCAGCTCCCAACCCTCTCGTTAGATTTTTACCAATTAATATTTTTTCATGCGAATCAACGGCATCTAAATGCTGTTGGTCCGTATTAATCGCTAAACACTTAGCTCCCCTTATCCCTATTTTCATCAGACGATGAACTGTATTATTACCAGCTCCCCCTGTTCCAATAATTTTTATATTTGCTGAATATAACGGTTTTTTATCTTCTAAATTTACGCAAGCTCTCTCTGATGCTCTTTTTATGAAGCTCTCCACATCATATCACTTTATAATAGAAATTATGGTTATAACACAATTTCATTTTGAAATATTTTTAATGATATAATATAGGGATGACATTAGATAGAGAAATCGTGCTGTTCGATTGGATTGAATATTTTTTTGTATTTGTTTCCATTTATTAAAAATATTTCTGGGAGCGTGTATGGAAATCTATTTGAAAAAGTAAGGCAATAAGCACCTACATTTGCGATAAGGACCTTATCCCCAATATTTACTGAAGGAGTAAAGAAATAATCCTTAGCTAAAACATCTTGATCAGTAGGTACAATACCCGCTATTGAGGTTTTTTTATTATATGTTTCCTTAACATTGCTTAAATTGTAAAATCTTAGAGTACAACGAGCAAATTTGGGAACTATATGATTTCCTACATTTAGAAATATCCATCCATCATTTTGAGTATAAATCACTTTCGAGATTAGAAGCCCCGCATCGCCGATAATGTAACGTCCCGGTTCAAAATATACAGTGGAATGAGAAGTTTTATATTCATCTAACAATTTTTTAATAGTTAGTGCATATTCTTCTATTCGTTCCTTTTTAAAAACAACAGCCTCTGGGAAACCGCCTCCAAAATTAATATTTTTTATTTCAATTCCCAGATTATTTTGTATTTCTATTAAAGTATCTAATAAAGAGATACAATTTTTTTTCAGGAGTTCAATACTATTCATTTGAGTACTAAAGTGGGAAAGCACTGTAGTTAATTCTAAATTTTTACAATTGGAAAAAATCCTAGTCATGTCTTTTATCGTTATTTCAGAAATGTTCAATCCTAATCTTGCATCGTATTTACCGGAGTTAATTCTTAAACAAATTTTCTGTGTAATGTTTAGATTATTTGCGATTTCATTGATTCTTTCTAGATCATGGATATTATATACCACAATTTCTCTAATTTTATTTTCTATACATTTCGAGATAAGCTCATCGGTTAAATACGGTCCCCCCGCGATAATTTTGTCTGGGGGGAATTTAAGTTTAAGGGCAAGTTCTAATTCGGGTAAACTGATAATCTCAGCACCGAAACCTTCTTCTTTAATAATTTTACAAATTTCAAGTAGATAGTTAGCTTTAAATGAGTAAAAGCCCTGATATTTATTAAAATGAGACGAGAACATCTGATTAAACATTTTAATGTTCTCTCTTATTCTATTTTCCAAAAATATAAAGTATGGTGTTTTGGTATTCACATCTAAGTCAATAAAATTAACCTCTTCAAAAAAGAATTCATTTTTATCTTGCTTTATAAATGGATTTCCCGCTAAAAAATTCATAATTAGTAATTAATTAGAGTTATTAGTTTCAATTATACTATTGTATATTTTAAATATTTTTTTAGAAATGCTTTGCCAATAATAATTTTTCTCTTTTATTTTTTCATATCCACTCGAACCCATTAATTTTGCGCGTTCCTTATTTTCTAAAAGATAATTAATTTTATTACAGATATCTCGCGTGCTATCAAATTGCACTAGCAATCCATTTTTTCCATCATTGACTATTTCTGGGGTAGCTCCTATATTAGCTCCAATAACAGGCTTTTTGAAGGCCCAAGCTTCGAGGAAAGCGATCCCAAAGGCGTCTGAGCGAGAAGGCATAACATATATTTCGCATTCTTTGAACGCAGAAATTTTTTTCTTATCGTAGTATCCACTTAAATTTGATGGTGATAAATTTATTATGTTTACCGCTTTATTCTTCTTTTTAATCTTCCCTAATTCAATATTAAACGCTTCAGTACTAGGACCAATAAATGTAAAGAGAAGATTTTTATCTTTTTTCGTTAGATGTGGTATTGCTCTTAGCAGCGAAAGGGCTCCTTTTTCATAATTTTTATATCCGCAAAATAAAAGCATTGGAAGATTTTGTTTTGCCTTCCCAAAATACTGCTCTTTGAAATTTATGGTTTGGGTATTTTCGTAAATTTCCAAGTCAATACCCATTGGAACTATACATATTTTTTCTGATTCAATTCCCTCATTAATTAAATATTGCTTTTCTAAAGAAGTGCAACATAACACTAAATCAAATTTTTTTAGAATTTCAGTATAATACGAATTTTGATATCGTGGATTAGTAAAATGAAAAAACGGAGTACAAATTGTAGGAATATCCCATGTTTTTCCTAGTATTAGGCTCAATAGAACATTCAAATAAGGAATATAAGTGGTGTGTATTAAATCATACCGTTTTTCCATATTTTTTTCGTAATTCGCTATTACTTCGCAAATGTTTGGTCCATTTTTGATTATATTCCTCAGTACTTCCCGAGAAAGATTTAAAGATACATATCCTTTGGTATTTTCGATGAGATCAATTTGTTCCTCTATAGATAAGTTATAATCAATAGGAAAACGCTTAATTTTCAATCCATTAACCTGGTTAAAATACTTATTCTTTGGGACGACTCTTTTTCCTTCAGGCTGTTTTAAAGCAGAAAAATCAAGCGCGTTGGAACAGAAAACATCAATAGATACATCAATTTTCTCATTTAGAATTTCAGAAAGTCTTTGAAAATAGAATTCTGCACCTGAGATTGCCGGAAAGTATCTCGTTGGGAAATGTAGAACATTCAATTTTTCGTTCATCTATTGATTAAAAATTATTTTTCCACAGTTTTTTATAATCCAAGTGATAATTTAATAACATATGTTATCTGAAAATAATGTTTTGAAATCCATTTTAAGAAAAATCAAGGAGAAAGGAGAATTAAATGAAGAATTGATCGAAGAACTAAGAACAATATTTCCAGATAAAATCGAGAAAACAATTGAAATTTTAAGTAAGGGCATAATTCAATACACATTTTTCCCATCTGGACGGAAAGTCTGGGTAGCAATAGGCAGTAAGAACATCCATCATCTAATATATCCTAACATATATTGCGACTGTTTTGATTTTTATAAGAATGTCGTAATAAAAAAGAAAAGCGATTTATGTAAACACATTCTCGCACATCGTATTGCCTTAAGCTTAAATGATTATGAAGAAATTTCATTTAACGATGATGAATTTGCTAAATTTATTGAGCAGTTCAAATTTGAATCTTAAATCTCGTATAACTCTACTTTAGCAAAAGAATCTTCAATTAAGGTGTCTAAGGGAAGATTTTTCTCTGCTGCTTTAATTTCTGACAGTTTGGCATGAGTTTCGGGATAGGTGGGAAAGTGCACGCAACTATCACTTTTCTCAGAACAAAGATCATAAAGTCCTATTTTTTTATTGATCTTCAAAACATCAAGCTTGTCAAATCCAATAAGTGGTCTTATTATACAAGCATTTTCTAAAACCGACTGATATGCATATATATTATCAAGCGTTTGACTGGCTTGCTCTCCTAAAATATCGCCTGTAACGATTAAATTTGTACCTTCGAGTTCTCCTATTTTAATAGCTATTCTTATCATAAACCTTTTGCAGAGTATGCAGGTAAGCTTTCTTTCGCATTTCTCTTTAAAAATCTTTAAATTGGAGTTGTGTTCAATTAAATATACTTTCAGATTTTGATCTCCTAAACTTCTTGAAAGAACTTTAGCAATTTTTAGTATTTTCTCCTTGAATTTATCTACATTTTCGTAATTAGTTATGAATGATACGCAAACTGGTAAATAATTTTGCTGTATCATCAAATATGTTGCAATTGGGCTGTCAAATCCCCCCGAAATTAAGGAAACAATTTTTTTCAAACTCTAATTTCCTCCCTATCCCATTCTTTTAAATATTTATCGAACTGTTTACTCGAAATTTTTCTAAAAATCTTGATTTTCTGCTCATTTTCTAATTGCTTTAATTTTAGCATAATATTTTTATTCCGTCTTAGATGATTTTGAGCGTGTGAAAATTCAATTGGAAAAATTTCCTTAAGTTGTTTGAAGTCAATATTAGAGAGAACATCGTAATTCTTAATTACCCAATTACACAAAGGATCTATACTTATTTTAGATTTAAACGCATCTTCCTGCTTTATTGCTAAAGGATACGCCCTGCAAGCGATTGGTTTGATGTCATGAACTTGACAACCGTTCTCATCATGAAAGGGACATTGCTTTTTCTCATTGTCTAACTTGATTCTCCATGTTACTACGAGAATTTTTTTGTTTTTT
>SMTZ1_10005636_pt1 | contig 12595 bp, 10 predicted proteins | sample DeeMarSWOR136_30_FD_25667 | JGI IMG/M metagenome (IMG submission 25667) | reverse complement strand
GAAAACAAAATAAAATTAACAGAAGGAATTTCTTAAAGACAATCGGTGCAGCCGGCCTGGCATCTGTCTTCGCTTCGGCCAAAGCAAAGGCCGACTCAAACGAGCCAAATGTTTCAGAAGCTCAAGAAGCCGAATTCCCACAGGTGCCGAGACGAAAGCTGGGCAAAACAGGCGTTGATGTCTCCTGTCTGTCTCTTGGGACAAACAGACTTGATAACCAAATCATTTTAAGAAATGCTCTTCGCTGGGGTGTTAACTATTGGGACACAGCCAACAGCTATGTAGGCGGAAACAGTGAGCGCGAGATAGGTAAACTCCTCTCAAAGAGCCCGGAGCTCAGAAAGCAATTATTCCTTGTCACCAAGGCATCGGGGGCAAGAACCGTCACAGACGTGGAAGAGCGCCTTCAAAGCTCCCTAAAAAAAATGAATACCGAATACATTGATTTATACTACGGCGTTCACGGGTTGTCCGACCCCGCCCGATTGACCGACGAGCTGAAGCAGTGGGCTGAAAGTGCGAAGAAGCGAAACCTGATACGGTTTTTTGGCTTCAGCACCCACAAAAATATGCCCCAAAACCTCACCGCTGCAGCCAAGCTCGGCTGGATTGACGCAATAATGACAACCTACAATTTTCGAGTGATGCAGGACCCTGAGATGGCTTCTGCCGTTGAAGCATGTCATAAAGCGGGCATAGGCCTTATTGCAATGAAGGTTATAGCTCTTAGCATACAGCTGCGCAGACAGATGGAGGCGGGCCAGAAAATTGACACCGAAGAGGATAAAAAACTGATTCGACACTTCCTGCAGCAAGGTTTTACTGAAGAACAGGCAAAAATAAAAGCGGTTTTACAGGATGAAAGGTTCAGCTCAGCGTGCGTGGGAATGAACAGCGCTGCTCTTTTAACTTCAAATATGGCGGCGGTTCTGGACAAAACAAAACTCTCGCAGGATGATATGGCGGTTTTCGCCGAATACGCCGCAGCGACCTGCAGTGGTTATTGCACCGGCTGCACTCACATCTGCGACTCGGCTTTGCCGCATATGCCCTACGTCAGTGATATTATGCGGTATCTGATGTACTACAACAGCTATGGTGATAAGGATAAAGCAAGGCAGCTTTTCGCCCAAATCCCCCTCAAGGTAAGAAACAAGCTGCTCATCACAGATTACAGCACCGCAGAAGCCCGCTGTCCACAGCATATGCCGATAGGTAAGCTCGTCGCTGAAGCACTCGGCAAGTTAGCTTGAACGTTACCACTCAAAACGTTAATTATTTTTGGAGTTTAGTGCGATGAAAGAAAAACAAAACAAAATAGACAGAAGGAATTTCTTAAAGACAATCGGTGCAGCCGGCCTGGGCTCAGCTATTACTTCTGCTCAGGTAAAAGCCGGCCTAAACGAACCCAACGACTCAGAAAAAACACAGGAGCCCGAATTCCCACACGTACCGAGACGCAAGCTGGGTAAAACGGGTATTGACGTCCCGGCCCTGGCCTTCGGGGCAATGTTCGACATCCTTGAGAACCAAATCATTTTAAGAAAAACTCTCGAGTGGGGCGTCAACTACTGGGATACATCACACAACTATGCAGGCGGAAACAGCGAACTCGGCATAGGAAAATTCCTGTCGAGGAACCCTGAGGTCCGAAAGAATGTATTTATTGTCTCCAAGGCCTCGGGGGCAAGAAAGGAACCGACCCCCAAAGCCATAGTGGAAAAGGTCGAAGAGCGCCTCCAAACCTCTCTGAAAAGAATGAATACGAATTACATCGATTTGTACTATGGCGTTCACGGGTTAAGCGACCCTGCACAGTTGGATGATGAATTAAAGCGGTGGGCCGAAAGTGCAAAGCAGCGCAAATTAATCCGGTTTTTCGGCTTCAGCACCCACAAGAATATGGCTCAGTGCCTTGCTGCAGCGGCCAAACTCGACTGGATTGATGCGATAATGACAACCTACAATTTCCGGCTGATGCAGGATTCCAAAATGGACGCTGCCATTGACGCTTGCAATAAGGCTGGTATCGGCCTTATCGCTATGAAGACCCAGGCCCTGCGAGGATACCACGAAACCGAGAGTGAAGCGGATGAAAAATTGGTGGACCATTTTATCCAGCGCGGCTTTACTGAGGGACAGGCAAAGATAAAGGCTGTATTGGAAGATAAAAGATTCAGCTCTGCCTGCGTAGGGATGACAAACGTTTCTCTTTTAACCTTAAGTGTCGCTGCTGTACTGGATAAGACCAAACTCTCACAAGCAGATATGGAAGTTTTCACCGAATACGCACAGGCGACCTGCAACGGTTATTGTGCCGGCTGTGCACAAATCTGTGACTCGGCCTTAGCCGATGCGCCCTATGTCAGTGACGTTATGCGGTATCTGATGTACTACAACAGCTATGGTGATAAGGACAGAGCAAGAGAACTTTTCGCCCAAATTCCCGGCAAGGTAAGAAACAAAATGCTAAGCACCGATTACAGTCTTGCAGAAGCCCGCTGCCCACAACATATGCCAATAGGTAAACTTATCGCTGAAGCAGTCAGCAAATTAGCCTGAGCGCTATTGCAAATTCGTATCTCGCATCAAGCTTCACAGGATACGCTCCAACTTGCAGCTGGGATGAGCAAAAAATTCGCCGGATTTTCTCAACATAAGCACCTTATTTGCAAACAGTTACGTTTAGCAGAAGCACTTTTTCCTTGCTTTTCAACACTTATTTAGGTTATAATAATTCTGTAGTAAGAAATCGCAATTTGAGAGCTCTGGTCTTTCGGAGGAGCAATGAGGAAGTTTTATTACAAAACCTGGCTTCCGTTTATATTCAACAAAAGGCGGATTCTGATTCTGGCAATTGCAAGCTATATTGCGATGTGTTAAGAAGCCGTCCAATCTCTATGGTTCTTTTCTGGCCGCTCGATTTCGAGCGGTTTTTTTATGCGCACCAAATTCGTTAAACATTTGACACGCTCAAGACTACAATTTAAGCTTATGTGCTCATAGCTTGCAAACTCACAACTATGGGTTAAAGACTAAAAATAGGAGATTTGCAGATGATAATAGTTACCGGCGGAGCCGGCTTTATCGGCTCAGCATTAATCGCCGCATTAAACGGCAGGGACACTACCGATATTCTCGTCGTTGACCAACTGGCCTGCGATGAAAAATGGAAGAACCTAAAGAACCTGTCTTTCGCCGACTATGTGGAGAAAGATGACTTGCTCGAAATGGTGGTCGAAAACAAGCTCTGCGGCCCTATCGAGGCCCTCTTCCACCTCGGCGCCTGCTCAAGCACAACCGAAACAAATGCCTCATACCTTATAAAGAACAACTACGAATACACCAAACTATTGGCCCAATGGACAACCGACGCCAATATCCGCTTCATCTACGCCTCCAGTGCAGCTACCTACGGCGACGGCTCGGCCGGCTTCAGCGATAATGAAGAAAAAATTGAAGACCTAAGGCCGATGAATATGTACGGCTATTCAAAGCAGCTCTTCGACTTGTGGGCACGCAGGGCCGGGCTGCTGAAAAAAATTGTGGGCCTTAAATACTTCAATGTCTTCGGGCCAAACGAATACCACAAGGCCGATATGCGAAGCTTTGTCTTAAAGGCCTTTGAGCAGATAAACGCAAAAGGAAAGGTCCGCCTGTTTAGGTCATACAAGCCGGAATACAAAGACGGTGAGCAAATGCGCGATTTTCTTTACGTCAAAGATGCGGTCGATATGACTCTGTTTTTCTACGACAATCCACAGACAGGCGGGTTATTTAATATCGGCACCGGCAAGGCCCGAACCTGGAACGATTTGGTAAAGGCGGTTTTTGCCGCAATGGGCAAAAAACAAAATATCGAATATATCGAAATGCCCGAGTCAATCCGCAACCAGTATCAGTATTTCACACAGGCCGACATAACCAAACTAACCCACGCTGGCTACAAAAAACAAACCACCTCCCTCGAAAACGCAATAAAAGACTACGTCCAGAACTATTTGCAAAAAGATTTGTATTTGATGAGTGAATAAGTATGACAAAGGAGAAAACGACTAAAGAGAATTGGCCCGAAATGCCATGGGACAAAGTAGTTGACCTTGCAGAAAGGATAGTTTTTCAGATTCGGGCTGGAGATTCAAGAGGTACTTGTTTTGCCATTTCCATAGGCAAGCAACCCGAGTCGGAAAGTACTCATTATATGTTTGCGACTGCTTGGCACGTCGTAGAAAATGCAACTGATTCTAGTCTTCCAATATTTATGATTTCCGCCAATGGTAAAATAGCCTTCGAAGCAAAGGGTGGATTCTATCAGATTATTCGGCTAGGTTCAGAAGTTTTTGATACAGCTCTTATATACCTCAAAACATCTGAGGAGATACTGCCCCAAGGGCACTTACTTCCCATGTTAGATTGGGATCTGGAAATGCCGAAAGGAACGGAAATTGGTTGGGTAGGGTTTCCAGTGATAGGAGGCGGAGAGTTTTGTTTTTTCAAGGGTACAATTTCTGGGCATGTGAAATCGCCACCAACTTATCTTGTGGATGGAATCGCCATAAACGGCGTCAGTGGTGGGCCAGCTCTTGACAATCGCGCACATATCATAGGACTTGTGTCATCATATATGCCTAACCAGCTTAACAAATACATCACACTCCCTGGACTTGTAGGTCTAATACCTATTAATGCCATTCGCTTCTATATGGAACACAAGATCAGCGCCAGAATAGTCTACCAAGGTCCGGAAGGATTCTGATGCCGTTTACGCCATATCATTTCGGACCGAGTGGGTTTGTTGGGTTGGTTTTTAGAAAGTGGCTTGATATCCCCGTATTTGTCCTTGCTAATGTGGCAGCTGACATCGAGGTTTTAGTTTATCGTAACTGGCCATATCATCGCTACGCTCACACACTTTTAATTGGTGCAGCAGTAGGTATCCTCTGGGGTGTCGCTGCATATCCTCTCCGGCCTCTTTTCAAAAAAATAATGCAACTATTTCGTCTGCCGTATAAGACCACCTTTTTGAAGATGACTATCTCCGGAATCCTCGGTATTTGGTTTCATATTCTTATCGATAGTTTCTGCTGGTGGGATGTCCGTCTGTTTTGGCCGAGCAAATTAACACCACTGTATGGATTGATAAGTCAGCGGCAGGTAGAAGCTATATGTGTTGCTTTCTTTGTTGCGGCCGTCATCCTCTATATTTTCACTGTAAAAACACACGTAAAACAAAGCCGAAAAAGCACAAGATAGGACAGAAAAAACAAATCAGTCTTGGAGGTAATAAGAAAATGAAGAAAATTTTGAATTGTTTTCTAAAAGGTCTCTTGATTTTTGCTCCGATGGCGTTGACGGTTTTCGCATTGGTCTATGTGTTTACAGGTCTGGATAAAATCTTTCGTGAATTGTTTAAAATAACAATCCCAGGTTTGGGCCTTTTGGTAACGGTTGCTGGTATAACCTTCATCGGTTTTCTCGCATCGAACCTTTTAGGCAGCAAATTTTTTGGTCTTATTGAAAAGGTTTTCACAAAAGTGCCTTTTGTGAAGATGCTCTATTCGGCCCTCAAGGATTTGATTGGGGCCTTTGCCGGCGAGAAGAAAGGCTTTGATAAACCCGTGGTAGTTGAATTAATACCGTCCGGGCCGAAAGCGCTCGGCTTCATCACGAAAGAAAGCCTGGAGTTTTTGGGTATGGCTGACCACGTGTCGGTTTACTTTCCCCAATCATATAATTTTGCTGGCTCAGTTTTAATCTTCCCGGCCGAGCGGGTCAAACCGTTGGATATTCACAGTTCCGAGCGATGACATTTATCCTCTCCGGTGGCGTGGCGGGCAAATAGATAGCTGATTCTTGCTTACTTTCCCTCTATACCTTATAATTCTACTTCCTGGAAATCTTGAATTAGCAGAGAGAAATCTATGAAAGCGAAAATCAAAGAACAAACTCAATTGCTGAAACGCGGCACGATTGAGATTTTCAGCCAGGCCGAACTGTCTGAAAAATTAGCCGACTCGGCTAAAACACACAGACAGTTACGAATCAAGCTGGGTTTAGACCCGACCAGCCCTGATATACATCTCGGCCACACCGTTGTGTTGCGGAAGATGCGGCAGTTTCAGGACCTCGGCCATAAGGCCGTTCTCATCATCGGCGATTACACCGCCAGAATCGGCGACCCCTCCGGCCAGGATACGACCCGGCCGATGCTTTCGCCGCAGCAAATCGAAAAAAACGCAGAGACCTACCTTCAGCAGGCTGGAAAAATCCTCGAGACCTCAGAAAACAAACTCGAAATCAGGCACAATAGCAAATGGCTCGAAAAACTGACCGCCATCGAAATAATTCAATTGGTGGCCAAAAAAACAGTCGCTCAAATGCTGCAGCGAGACAGCTTCAAAAAGCGCCTCCGCGCCGAAGAAGATATTTTTATGCACGAATTCCTGTACCCCCTTCTGCAGGGCTATGATTCGGTCATCGTAAAAAGTGACGTCGAATTAGGCGGCACAGACCAGACATTCAACAACCTTGTTGGTCGGGACATTCAGCGGGCGTACGGCCAGGCACCACAGGTCGTAATTACTATGCCTATCCTCGTCGGTCTCGACGGCAAAGAGAAAATGAGCAAGTCCAAAGGCAATTACATCGGCGTAACCGATGAGCCAAACGATATGTTCGGCAAGATTATGAGCATCTCAGATGAGATGATGGAAAATTATTTTACACTTTTGACCGACCTGCCCGCCGAGAAAATAGCTGAACTGCTCAACCACGACAAAACACATCCGAAAGAAGCAAAAGTCCTGTTAGCCAAAACAATTGTGGGACAGTTTTATGACAAAGAAGCTACCGCCCTTGCAGCGGCGCAGTTCGATAAGGTATTTGCATGGGGCCAGCTGCCTGACGATATACCGGAAGTTGAAATAGCCGCCGAGCCGATACCGGCAAGTAAACTGCTGCTGGGCTGCAAGCTTGTACCGAGCGGCAGTGAAGCAAAAAGAAAGATAAAACAATCGGCGGTAAGTATCGACGGCGGCAAAATCAACGACCCTAACGCGGAAATTACGCCGAGAGACGGTATGGTCGTTCAGGTCGGCAAGCGAAGATTCGCAAAACTAAAGACTGTCAATTAGTCGTGAAATCTGCGAAATCTCTGGTTATAATAATACTGTTATGAAGTTACCAAAGCTGCAAAAACCTGATAAGTATGTCGGCCTGTACGTCTTTGACTTCGGCGAGCATACCGGCGTCGGCTTTACCGCTCAGGAGGTGGCTGAGCTTCTCGAAAGCGAAAAATACAAAACCGGCAAGGTATACAAGATACACAAGGCCTACCCCGATGGCACGCTCGAACTAAAAGGCCTCAGGGCGGAAACCTTTCAGCTCGAAGCGGGATTGTTTTTCTATGCGAGCGCTCTCGAAACCACCAGGCGTGATTTCAAAGGGCTCGTTAATTTAGCCGTCAGGACCAGCCCGCCCTGCCGGGCCAAGCTGCATCTGGCTAAATACAACGATAATAAATTTGTGACAGCTCTGATTTATCCTGCCGAATATGATGACGAGATAAGCTCATGGCTTTTAGACGGCGAGTACAAAACCACAGCCGCCGCAGAAGCCGGCTCAGGGGCGGTACAAAGATATTACGACGCTAAACCGGAAATTTTATACAGGCATCAATTATTCGGCCAATCCGAATTGATAAGCAGGACCGGCGAAGAATTATTAGCCTGCTTAAAATTGGCGGTGCAAAGATAACAGATAGTCGTTAGTAAATAGTATTTAGTGAATAGATTCCTGCTTTCGCAGGAATGACACGCTAAATACCAACGACTAAATACCAACGACTAAATACTAACGACTAAATACTAACGACTAAAGAATGTCTGTTCGTAGTAAAATAAATTCATTTCTTGGTTTTATTGCCGGTGGATTGCTGTTGATATTCGGTAAACGTGCGGTCAGGCCAACAGAGGACGATTTCAAGCAGACCGAGTTCAAAACAAGCACACAGCGTCTGGGAATACGGTTTACAGAAAAGATTCGCAGGGTCTTTCGAACCAAATGGCTTAGGGGAAGCTAAAAACTAAAAGGTATAGCTTAAAATTTACTTAATTTTAAGTTTTACGTTATGGTTTTGCATTTTTCGTTTTTCAGAAGTTGCGGTTCTTTACTATGGCCAAGATTAATCTCATACCACCGCCCGGCAGAGCTCCGAAGCTCAGCGAAAACGCTTTAACCGTCCTGCAAAGCCGATACCTAATCAAAGATGAGCAGGGCAGGTGCATTGAAACGCCGGCTCAGCTCCTCAGCAGAGTAGCGTTACTGATAGCCGAGGCCGAAGCCAAATACGGAACCGGCAAGAGTGAAATCAACCAATGGCACAGAAGATATTATGAGCTGATGGCCGAGCTTTTGTTTCTGCCCAACTCACCTGCTCTTATGAACGCCCGGCTGCCAAACGGAATGCTCAGCGCCTGCTTTGTACTGCCGATTGAAGACAGCATAGAAGCGATATTCGAGACGATTAAGCAGGCTGCCTTGATTCAAAAGGCCGGCGGCGGCACAGGGTTCTCCTTCGATAAATTAAGGCCCACAGGCGACCGTGTCGCCTCGTCCGGCGGAACAACATCAGGGCCAATAAGTTTTTGGCGGGTCTTTTCCGAGACCACTGACGCAATTCAGCAAGGCGCCTTTCGCCGCGGCGCAAATATGGGGATGATGAGCGTCGGACATCCGGACATACTAAAATTCCTGCACGCCAAACAGAACTTAAAGGCGTTTACCAACTTCAATATTTCCGTCAAAATCACCGATGACTGGATGAAAGTGGTGCTCAAGGGGCCGCTCAAATCAGCTAAGGTTCTGCACATTGTAAAAAATCCCCGCACACAGCAACAATATCTATTGCCGCGCCGACTCGATATTGCAAATTACACAATAAACGATTTGCACAAGCTGACCGGCAAATCAGCACCGGCCCCCAAGGCAACAAGCCAGTTCTATACCGTCGGTGATATTTGGAAAATGCTCGTAAAATGTGCTCACGGGACCGGAGAGCCCGGCGTAGTCTTCATCGACCGAATCAATCGTGACAATCCGACTCCTTCGTTAGGCCGAATAGAGGCGACCAATCCCTGTGGCGAACAGCCTTTGCTCGCCTACGAGGCCTGCACGCTCGGAAGTATCAATCTTGCCAAATTCGTAACATTTACCGATGGCGAAGTGGATATGGACTGGCCCGCGCTGGCGGAGACCGTTAAATTGGCGGTGCGATTTTTAGACAATATTATCGATGTCTGCAATTTCCCCGTCATAGACACCGTTCGCCTGGCCCAGGCAAATCGCAAAATCGGCCTGGGGGTTATGGGGTTTGCAGATTGCTTATTTCTGCTTGGGATACCTTACGATTCACAACAGGGCGTCGAATTCGGCGCAACTGTTATGAAGTTTATTAACAAAAATGCTCGCCAGGCCAGCAGCAAACTTGCCGATTTGCGCGGGCCGTTTCCAAACTGGAATAACAGCATCTGGCGAACCGAAAGAAGCAGAAAGGTTCGCAATGCTTCTATTACCTGTGTAGCCCCGACCGGCACGATAAGTATCATTGCGGACTGTTCCGGCGGAATCGAGCCGGTCTATTCGCCGGTATTTGTGCGCCGGGTATTAGGCGGGGCGGAAATACTGCAAATAAATCCGATTTTCAAACAAATGGCCCAAAAAAGCGGCTTTTATAGCAAAAACCTGGAAACACAGATTGGCCGGAGCGGAAGCATCCAAAAAAACACTGAAATCCCCGCCAAAATCCGCAAAATCTTCAAATTTGCCTATGATATAGAGCCACAATGGCATATTCGAATGCAGGCTGCCTTCCAACAGCACTGCGACGCAGCAGTCAGCAAAACTATAAACTTCAGCGAAAAGGCCACCGTCGCGGCTGTCGATAAGGCCTACAAATTGGCCTATCAGCTTGGCTGTAAAGGAATTACGATTTATCGCCGGCAAAGCAGAGACAGCGAGCCGATGAGTCTCTATTAGACAAATCTGCAGGAAAATTTATAATTTGCAGGAAAATACAGAACCCTTACGCACCAAAAGCGTAAACGTTATTGGAACAAGATAAAGTGCAATTTTTCAGCTAAAGTAACAATTACGCTGTTGCCGATAATAAAAAAGAGAATAGCAAAATTTTTTCTCCCCTCCGGGAAACATCGGGTAGTGGAACGCTGCTCGATGTTTTCTTTTGTTAATAGTCTGTTTACCCCCAAATTCATTTTGGGAATTTGGACCCTTTTTAGCCCCGCCCTCTGGGAGGGTTTATTTTTCCGCTTAGCCCCGACTCTGCCGGGGGTTTTTTACGTCTTTCATACCTGGGTGAAATCCACAGCAGTTCAGTAAAGCGATTCCTTAATTAGGAAAGGAATAACCAGAAGGAAATTGTGTATTTCAGCCAAAATGCTGGGGCCAATAAATTTGCGCATATTAATGAAAGATGCTTTTTGCAGATGAATTGGCCTCGGAAACCATCGTGGCACCCGATTGAAATAGTCTGCATATAAGGCCCCGTATTGTTTGATAAGCTTGGCCTCCTCGTAACGAACCACAAAACTGTAAACAATGGCACTATAGAACAGCATAAATGGAACAAACCAAAAAAGTTCGCTCATAAATACAGCACCTGTTAGCATCAGCATGTTAGCCACATAAAGAGGGTTGCGGATGTAAGCATACGGACCGCTGGTGGTAAGAATCTTATGGACTCTCAGTCGGTGGTGTATGTGCATCTGCGACCATATCCTCAAGCATACTCCCGCACCGAAGACAATCCCGCCCAAACCAAAGACCAACGCCTCATGTTCGGTCTCATTCCACGTGCACAACGCCATAAAAACCATCGGCGGAACCATCAACAAGCCCCGAGTCTCATAAATAAGCTTTAGAGTTTTTTTTTGCATATTGACACTCCTGCTGTTCATATCAACATTTCCCGTTTAACAGTATAGAAAATGCTTTTACACTTTTTGCTTCTTTATAGTATCGAGGATTTCTTTGAATGTCAATTCTCCGAAGGATATTTTTCGCAAATAACGCTCCCAAGGCGACCAAAAATCAAGGACTCGGATTCAAAAGCCGACCTTTTTCACCTATACCTATCGGGTAGCCAATTTCGCATTTTGATTTTCTCCTGCATCCTTTGGAGTTGGAAAATATTGGAAGTCCAAACTCGGTCGGCTAAAACCCAAGCATTAAAAGCTCAAAAATGCCGCCTTCCCCCTTTGTCCCTGCTCATCGTTTTTGAATTTTACATTATGGTTTTACATTTTTAACTTTAAGTTTTCTGCTTTCTTTCATCCTCTAAACGCTACACGCTATACACTAAACACTATACGTTCTTTCCGCAGCATTTTTTGTATTTTTTACCGCTGCCGCAGGGGCAGGGGTCGTTGCGTCCGACCTTGGGATGTTCCAGCTTTATCTGCTTTACTTTAGACTCGCCCTGTGGGGCCTGAGCGGCGGCCCGCTGCTGCTCGGCCAACGCGAACTGGCCTACCTCGTCGTGGACCGTTTGACTTACACGCCAAACACTTCTGGCCCTGGCGCCGGCCTCCAGGTGCACCTTGAAGATAATTTCTGCAACACGGCCCTCAATAGTTTCGAGCATCTCGTTGAACATTCGGAAACCTTCACGCTTGTACTCGGTCTTGGGGTCTTTTTCCGCAAAAGACCGGGTCCAGATACTGTCTTTCAGATGGTCCATCGAATACAGATGGTCCTTCCAGGTGCTGTCGTAAACCTGGACCAAAACATATTTTTCAAGGTCGCTAAGCTCTGAGCGCAGGAACTCCCTTGCCAGCTCCGAGAGTTTTTCTTTGCGCTGCAGCTCTTGACCGATATCCTCTTCACTCAAAGAGGCAGCGAATCTTTCATTAGCCCAGTTGACCAGTTCAGCCGTATTTAGTTGAGCAATTCTCTCAGAAAGCTCTCTGTCTAATTGGCCGTTATTAAAGCTCTCGCTCAATTCGAGCAGTTGTTTATGCAGTGCCCGGGGCTTGATGTTCTGTATTTGCTCAACTGAAAGGTTAGCGTTGTATTTCTTGTTCGCCCACTCGGCGAGCGTCTCGAATGCGTATACATTAGCACCGCCCGGCCCATAAACCATATTCATCGCAAATTCAACAGGGTACTCAATCTCCCTCTGTTTGTATTTGGCTGCAGTTTCTTCACCAAGTAGCTGACGGATTTGAGAGGCATTCAGGTCCGCCAGCTCGCTGAGGTTCAATTTTATGTCAAATTTGGCTCGCACCCACTCGGCAAATGTTCGGACAGCAAAATCAGCCTTCAAAAATTCAGCTAATTGTGAACAATCTTTTTTGTCGACCTGCTCGGCAGCGGCCGCAATCAATTGCTCTTCAATCTCCTCCGGCTCCTGATGTTTGACCTTGGCGGGGCTTAAACTAACACGAAATGCGCTCATCGCCCACTTACACAGCCCCGCGATATCCCAGCTTTGCGGCTCTGCATAGTCTTCCAGATATTCCCCGAGAGAAAGCGATATTTCATTAGCAGCCATTTCTTTTGCCCGCTGCTTGATTAACTT
>SMTZ1_10023078_pt1 | contig 12597 bp, 15 predicted proteins | sample DeeMarSWOR136_30_FD_25667 | JGI IMG/M metagenome (IMG submission 25667) | reverse complement strand
AACAGACTATGATAGACAGAGTGGATAGATCGGTCGAACAGCTTGTTGACGAAATCCTGGTCATGGACTGCCAGAGCGGCAGCGCAAAGGCCCTGGAGACGCTTGTCTCGCGCTGGCAGAAGCGTCTCTGGGGGTATGCCTACCGCCTGACCGGCAATTCCGAGGCGGCATGGGATATCACCCAGGAGAGTTGGTTGGGCATCATCAAGGGCCTGAGAAGATTACACGATCCGGCGAGATTTCGATCATGGGCCTATCGGATTGTCACCAACAAAGCCGGAGACTGGATGCGAAAGAGCAAGACGTCAAAACATGTCCGGATTGAGGACGTTCAGGCTCAAACAGTCCGGGAGCAAAAAGAAATCGGGATAAAAGAGTTGCTGGAGAAACTGGATATTCGAAAGCGGTCGGTTCTGAGCTTATATCACTTCGAGCAGCTCAGTGTTCAGGAGATCAGTATGGCCCTGAATATCCCGACAGGGACCGTCAAATCGCGATTGCACCGCGCAAGAGAGGAACTTAAAGAACTTTGGCAACGACATGCCGAATAAACCAAAGGAGAAACAAAATGAACAACGAAGAGATCAAGAAGATAATCGACGGTACCTACGATGAGGCCAGAGAAGACACCATACGGTCTATAGTGAGCGACTTCTACAGCAGAAAGTTGCTTTCGACGGCTATTCTTGTCTGGGTTTGGGCCGTTATCTTTTTCGCCGGAGCGGTCTATAGTGCCGTCCAATTCTCGAAGACCGACGACACGAAATCTCAGATCATGTATGCCGCCATCTTCGTCCCGTGTGTTCTTGCCATTGGCTTCATGAAGGTTTTCGCCTGGGGGATGGTCCACCGACACAGCATCAAACGAGAAATAAAAAGGCTGGAGCTTCGCATCGCTGAATTGAGCCAGACCGTCAAAGATAAGTAGCGCAAAGTCGCCTACTTGGACCCTTTTGGGACCATCAAGAAGTGCGGCAAATTCAGGTGCTGAGGGCCTGACGCTCGAGTGCAAGCATCTTCTTCTTGAGGGAAACGCCGCCGGGGGCGGAGAAACCGCCCATTTTGCCATCGGTGCGAATGACGCGATGGCAGGGGATAATGAGCGGAAGGGGGTTCTTGGCCAGTGCGCCGCCGACAGCTCGGCTCGCGGTAGGCCGACCTGATCTATTCGCCAATTCGGAGTAACTTACTGTCCGGCCAAACCTCACATCCCTGCAGACGGTTAGGATGCCACGGGAAAAAACACTGAGCTCGTCCAGGGCGACCGGGATGTCCGGGCCGAAATCGACGCAGGCTCCCTCGAAGTAGCTGGTTATCTGCTCCTGAAGCACCTTAAAGAAGTCCTTATCGAAGTTGGCATCTGGTAGATTCTTCAAGAGCCGTCGCCTAATACTTACCGACTCCGGCTCAGGCAGGTACGTTCGGCAGAGGGCGGATTCCGTACCTGCTAGGCCAAAATAGCCCCAACCTGTCTCGAAAATCACATATTTTGCCATGTTTTGCATTTTTTTAGTCGTATTGCGCCCTCAAAATACTATCTAAGGGGCCAAATTCATTGACGCAAGGGCAAAATTTTGTTAAGTACTTTAGCTTTTACAAAAATGGGCTACTGCGCCTGGCCCGTTGTTGATAGGGTTGTTTTTCTGTCTTTGCGTATGTCTCTCGAAGAGTTGAGAAAGAAAATAGATGAGATCGACCACCAGCTTGTGAAGCTGCTCAATGAGCGCGCACGCGTCGTGGTGGAGATCGGAAAGCTCAAGAACAAGACCGACAAGCCGGTCTACGCACCGGACCGGGAGAAAAACGTCTTTGCACGGATCATCGAGGCGAATGAGGGGCCGCTGCCGGACAAGTGCCTGGTGGCGATCTGGCGTGAACTGATGAGCGGCTCTTTTGTTCTGGAGAGACCGTTGCGAATCGGCTACCTCGGCCCCGCCGGCAGTTTCAGCCACACGGCGGCTATGCTCAAGTTCGGCCAGAGCGTCGAGTATGAGCCGCTGACGGATATCGCGAGTATCTTTGACGAAGTCAGCAAAAGTCATTGCGACTTGGGGCTTGCGCCGGTAGAGAATACGATGGGCGGCGGCGTGATAGAGACGCTCGATGCGCTCATCGACTCGAATGTGAAGGTCTGTGCCGAGGTTCTCATGGCGATCCATCACAATCTATTGGGCAAGTGTTCATTGGAACAGGTGGAGAAGATTTACTCCAAGCCGGAAGTCTTTGCTCAGTGCAGAAACTGGCTCAGCGCGACGTTTAAGGGGGCGCAGACCATTCCTGTGGCTTCCACGGCCAAAGCCGCCCAACTGGCCGCCGAAGAACCAAAGGCCGCGGCGATCGGATCCAGCATTGCCGCCGAGCTGTACGGGCTGAGAATCATCTGCGAGAACATTGAAGACACCGCCAACAACGTGACGAGATTTCTGGTCATCAGCCGGGAAGACGCCAAGCCAACCGGCGAAGACAAGACCGCTATACTATTTAGCACGGCGCATAAGGCCGGGGCCTTGGCGGACGTGCTCGACGTCTTCAAGCGATACGGCATCAATCTGACGAACATAGAATCCAGGCCCAGCAGGAAGCGGCAGTGGGAGTACTACTTCTTTGTCGATCTTTTGGGCCACCGGACGGATGAACATATTCGCGAAGGATTGGAAGAATCTCATATTGGGTAGTTTCCCAAGAGCGACGGAGCTATTATAGGAGACTTTTATGAGAAAACCGTTTGTGGCCGGTAATTGGAAGATGAACACGGACAGCCGCACCAGTGTAGAGTTAGCTGAGCGCATTGCCTCGGGGACGACGGAGGCCGCGGGCCAGAGCGTGACCGTCGCGGTGTGTCCGCCTTTTGTCTACCTTCCGACGGTGGCCAAGGCCCTCGGCGCATCGAGCATTGCCGTCGGCGCCCAGGATATGTACTTCGAGGCAAACGGCGCTTTTACCGGCGAGATCAGCGCTGCGATGCTGAAAGACGTCGGCTGTGTCTATTGTCTTTGCGGCCATTCCGAGCGCCGGCATGTGATCGGTGAGACGGATGAGCTGATAAACAAGAAAGTGGCCGCCGCGATCGGCGGGGGGCTCTTGCCGATACTGTGTGTGGGCGAGCTGCTTGCCGAGCGAGAGGCGTCACAAACAAACGAGGTGGTCACTCGGCAGCTCAAAGAGGGCCTGTCCGGCTTGAGCGGCGAGAAACTCTCGGCGGTGACCGTCGCGTATGAACCCGTCTGGGCCATCGGAACGGGCCTGACAGCAACGCCGCAGCAGGCCCAGGAGGTGCACGGCTTTATACGAACCCTCCTGGGACAAATGTACGATGAGCCGCTGGCCGAGGACATGCGCATTCTTTACGGCGGCTCGGTGAAGCCGGGGAATGCGGCAGACCTGATGAGCCAGAAGGATGTAGACGGCCTGCTTGTCGGTGGCGCCAGTTTGAAAGCAGATGATTTTCTCGCAATCATCCAGGCGGCACTGTAGTCTGGGCTCGAAAGTCACCAGAGGTGGCATCTTAGGCACATTCGATGCCCGTGTCTATTATGAATGTATGTAACCGTATTCACGTTTTATCGTAGGATCAAGCGTTTTGGAGTCCTTGCTTTTTGGGGAACAGATATGATTGGCTTTCCGTTTTTGGCTGTAAGCTTCATTATGCACGTTGTCGCCGTGTTGTTCGTCATTTGCTGTTTGGTGCTGGTTCTGACCATCCTGATTCAGAAAGGTCGAGGCGGGGGCTTGAGTGCAGCATTTGGCGGAGGCATGGCCGGCGGAATCCTGGGGTCCAAAACCGGAGACTTCTTGACGTGGGTGACGATTGTGCTGGTAGGCGTGTTCCTTACCCTCGCCGTGGTGATGGCCAAATTCTACGTTCCTGCCCCTGCAAGCGACTATGACGTAAGTCCGCAGACACAGCAAGTGCCGGGGCCCAGCCCGGATCAGCCGGCTCCGACGGCCGATTTCGAGGAGGTGATCGGGGACGCCAACAGCAGTGCCGATGTGAATTCGCCGGATGGTTGATGGAAAGGCCGCCCTCAAGCACAGATCGAATGACCACTTGCACAGTCACATTAGGCTCGGAAGCGTAGTCTTATGATAAACAGCATGACCGGTTATGGTGAGGCACAGGGTGAAAGTGACGGCATCAGTTACGCCGTTACGATCAAGACAGTCAACAACCGCTACCTGAAGACGGCTGTGAAACTGCCCGAGCTGGCGGCGTTCCTGGAGGAGGACATCGAAAAACTTCTACGAAAGAATCTATCCCGTGGGACGGTGAATTACGTACTTCGGCTCAAGGAGGCCCCGGCCGATGTGCTCTTTGATATAGACGAGGCGGCCTTGCAGGCCGTGGTGGAGAGACTGAACCGAGCCGGTGCTTCGGCTGGTGCTGACGGGACGATTGACCTCGGCAACCTATTGAATCTGCCCGGCATGATTCGACCGGCGGCCCCGGATGCCGAACAAGCCAGGCAAATTACGGAGGTGATCCTGAGAATCAGCCAAGAAGCATTGGAGCAGCTCAAGCAAATGCGCGCCGTCGAAGGCGGGTATTTGGAGGCCGACTTGAAGAAACGCTGCAAGATAATAGAGCAGGACCTCGAGCAGATACGCGCTCGAAGTGCCGTCGTTGTCCAGAGGTATGTGGAGAAGCTGCGGAAGAGAATCGACGAACTGCTCGCGCATGCCGAACTGAAACTGGATGAAGAGAGTCTTGTGAGGGAAGTGGCGGTTTTTGCCGACAGATCGGATATTTCTGAAGAGATCGCGCGGCTGGATTCCCATCTGCAACAATTCGCCCAGTGCTGCCAGGGGAATGACCAGGCGGGACGCAGGCTGGATTTCATCAGCCAGGAGATGCTCAGGGAGGCAAACACCATCGCGAGCAAGGCGTCAGACACGGAGATTATACGCTTCGTTGTGGACATAAAATGCCAGATTGATCGGATCAAGGAACAGGTTCAGAACGTGGAGTAGGAAGGGAGTAAAACGTCAGAGCTGCTGGGTATCTGTACTGAGGCTGTAATGACTAATACGGAAAGCAAGAGAGGTAAAGTGGTTATTGTCAGCGGCCCGTCCGGCGTCGGAAAGAGTACCATCTGCAAGCAGATCGTCAAGCGGCTAAATGACGTCTACCTAAGCATCTCCATGACGACCCGGCCGAGAAGTGAGACCGAGGTGGATGGCCAGGATTATTGGTTCATATCGGAAGAGGAGTTTCAGGAGCAAATCGATAAAGGCTTGCTGCTGGAATACGCCAGGGTATTCGGCCATTACTACGGGACACCAAGAGACAAGGTTGCCGAAGCACTCGAAGCGGACAAAATTGTCATTCTGGAGATCGACGTTCAGGGGGCCAAACAAGCCCAGGCGGTCTTTCCCGATGCGCTCATGATTTTTATCTTGCCGCCGAGCGCAAAGACCCTGGCCGAGCGTATAGATCACAGAGGCAGAGAAGCCGCTGAGGCGGCTGAGAAAAGACTCAATGGGGCAAGCACGGAGATCGCCGCGGCCTGGCAGTACTACAAACATATGGTCATAAACGAGGATTTGCAGCAGGCGGTGAATGAGTGTGTGCAGATTATCACGGACAAAAGGACCGGTGTGCAAAAACAAGAAAAGCCAAATCGATGAGTCCGCTTGTGTCCGGCGGGCGGTAAGTGAGAGATACGGAAGATGATAGACGAACTCAAGAGCCAGAAACTGATTGACAAAGTTGGTGGCAAATTCAAATTGACGGCGCTCGTTCAGAAGCGGCTGGGCGAGCTCTTGCAGGGCAGCCGGCCCTTGATTAAGGACGTCGAAGACAAGACGATGCTCGAAATTGTGATTCAGGAGATCCTGCAGGACAAAATCGCTATAGACGACGGTGTGCCCACGGAGCCCACAGAGAAGTAGAGAAAAGCGAATCACAAGCTCAATTTAGCGGCGCGGCCTTGGGTACGGGATACAAGATGCTTGAGGATCGGCACATTCTGCTGGGTGTTACAGGCGGCATCGCTGCCTACAAGGCGGTGGATTTGGCCGGCAAGCTGACCGCGGCCGGCGCCGAGGTGAAAACGGTCATGACTGACGCCGCCTGCCGCTTTGTCAAACCAAAGAGCTTCGAGGCGGTGACGCAGTCGGGCGTCTTCACCACGATGTGGAGCGCGCCCGGAGAACTCAAAGCCGATCATATCGCTTTGGTGGACTGGACCGACGTCATTGTCGTGGCGCCCGCCACCGCCAATATCATAGGCAAGATCGCAAACGGTATCTGCGATGACTTGCTCAGCACAATCCTCTGCGCCTGTTGGCCTCTAACTCAATCAGGCAAAACATTATTGGCTCCCGCGATGAATAACAACATGTGGGCAAACCCGGCCGTGCAAGCCAACGTCGAGACGATAAGACAAAGAGGTTTTCAATTGATCGGTCCCGTGGAAGGCCGGCTCGCCTCTGGCACCCACGGTCTCGGCAGAATGTCGGAGCCCCAGGACATCGTGGACGCCATCGAAGCAATCGCCTCGAAAATCAAAGAGGCGTGAAGACAAGCATGCAATTCATCCCCCGAAAGACCAAATGCGAATCTTAATCACAGCCGGCGGCACTCGCGAGTACAGAGTACATTGATCCCGTGCGTTTCATCTCCAACGCAAGCAGCGGCCGGATGGGCTATGCCCTCGCCCGAGCCGCGCTCAAGGCCGGGCATACGGCGACGCTCATCACCGCGCCGACGTCTTTGCGCGTTCCGAAGGATGCAAGGGTGGTGAAGGTCGAAACGACAGCCCAAATATTCGAGGCGGTGAAGAAACATTTCCGCTGGTGCGATTGTCTAATTATGGCCGCGGCCGTCGCCGACTACACTCCCGCCCGCCCCGCGAAAACCAAGATCAAAAAGACCGGCCAATCCATGACTCTCCAACTCAAACCCACACCCGACATTCTCAAATGGGCTGCACGCCATAAAACCAAGAGGCAGATCGTCGTCGGTTTTGCCCTGGAGGATAAGGCTCTGCGAACCCGCGCCGAGCAAAAGATGAGAGACAAGAATCTCGACATGATTATCGCCAACAAACCACCAGCTATCGGTGCCGATAAGTCCACCGTTCACCTAAAAAGACAAAAATCACATTGGACCAAAATCGAACATGTAACCAAGGCGACAATCGCTAAAAGAATCATAAGGCTCATAGATAACTACGTATCATGAACCTCAGGGCGAAGGTATTTTTCCGGTTTTTGGAAAATCTCTCCATTTTTCGTCCAAATGCAAGTCCAGGCCATATTTGGCCTGCCATCTTTCCTCCAAGGGTATATACGTAAATACAAACACCTTTGAGAAAGTAATGCCGTGTTGAAGCGTGGTGGTCACTTCTATCTGAGGCAATCCTTTTTCGTTTCGACTTAACTTGCCGTATTGTACTGATTCGAGAGGGTGCTTTTTTACGACGTTACACCACCACCGGTACAATTCATCCAATCCTGATATCGTCAGATAGTTGAAACCAAATTCTCTTGGCCAAGTTCTCCATGAATATTTTTCCGGGTCAATCTCCCTGATTCCGCGATATATTTTATCAAGTTCTTCGTTTAACTCTTTACGAGTAACATCGCGATGACGTTCCTGACGTATCACTGTTTGCCAATCATCGCCATTGGGCCAGGCTTCTTTGGGACCCAATTGCTGAATCCATTGGTGCGGTTGGCCCCAAAGTTGCTTCTGCATAGCAGTCACTCTCTCGGCAGTTGTAGCCAGCCAACCGTGACGTTTATACAAAGGTTCTCCATGCATCAACTGATACCGACGATCAATTTCCGCCATGAATTCATCGGAGTAGAATCCTTCGATTAACGGCGAGTAAATTTCGGTTTCCAGCGGCCCGAAATACAAATACGCATTAAATCCATCCCGGAACTTACTCCAGACCGGCTTGTCGGGCTCTCCATCATACATTTGTTCACCAAATGGCCCTTGCTCTAACGTAAAGGCTATAGGTTTGTCGCCAAGCCTTGAGAATGCAGAATCAAATAGGCCGAGCTGGAGCCTACCGTCCACATCACCCTTATTTGTCATGACGCAACGGTGCTGCATAATTGCATATACATTCTCTGCTCCGAGCTTCTGTTGTAAGTGCCATCCAGCGGTCTTAAGCGGATAGCCGCCAAAGAAGGAAAGATCGAAATTAAGCGCGGCGTGCCCGATCCCGACAATAAAAAGTCCATTACGTTTTTCATCTGGATGACTCTGTATGTCATGTATTATATTTTCCGCCATGTATTTGTCGCGATCCACATTATATCGTCGCCAGTCTTCACGCTTTTGTATCTTCTCCCAGGGCCGCTGCATATCCACAAGACGAATACGAAGCTCCTTGTCGGAGGGCAATTGTTGATTAACTTGCCAAACTGCAACAAAAAACTCAAGCGTCGGCTTACAGGGCCATCCTAACTCAAAAAAATCACGCAACATTTGGATGACCAATTCTTTTTCACAGGTCGTTTGAGCCAAAAATGCATCAATATTGCTCTGGTGATTTGAAGGCAATTCCATATAGATAGTGCCCACGTGCCTGGCAAAATCCGGATCTGCAACCAACGAGGAATTGAAAGCCCAATATCTTGGCCGATTGTGAGTCTCGCCGATAATCGTAATTGTGTACTGTGTTAAGGCTTTCATAACAAATGCCTTCGGTTCCTGTCCATTGGCTTTAAGAAACTCCACAAATGGTTTTAGATGAGCTTCAGGGTTGTCGATTTTCTGCCGCTTTGGTCTGGCGTATCTCACACACTTTTTGCCAAAATGCCTGAGCGCTTCTTCAAGACTATCGAAGTAACTTTCGCCTGCATTTAGCCACCGGCCGTTTTCCAATTCAAAGCTGAAACACCAGAACAAGTTCTTCAAGGCATGAGGCCCCTTAGCAATTACTCCGGCATATTTCTTTTCTCCAAGAATTCGAACCTCAATAATCTCAGTGTTCAGCCAGGCTTTTGCATCTGCCTCGGGGACTTTTCGTTTACCTTCCTCTACTCGAATTCTTGGTGCCAGCCTTTTCACGCTAACTCTGCGCCAGAATCCCTCGTCTCCACGTGCTCTAAGTCGGGTTATTGTTGCACACGCGGCCTCAGGCCTGGAAAAATCTTCTTTATCAGGAAAATCACAGACTTTCTTATTGACCTGATAGACACGCAGTAAACCGGAATCCTGTCCCTTGCCGGAAGCACTTAGTGCAATGCTCGAAACGCTGGCCAATACAACAAATCCTGCTAATGTGCACCTGACTATTGTATTCACTTGATTACCCTTTCTTGGTGCCTCATGATTTAATCTATACTTCTCTTTTTGCTAAGGACAATGAATGCCGTAAGAAACTTGTACAACGTCCTATATAAAGACGCGGAAAAGGGCCGGGGTGTTACATCATTTTTCGAAGAAGTCTTTTCTTGTAGAGAAAGTTGGCTTACTATTTCCGCAACGTGTACCTGCGGACGGACTTTATCCTTAAGTGAAATAGCTGTAGTACACAATGCCCAGGCTCAGCGATAATATCATCAGACCCAAGCTGATCGCCAACAGTAAAAGTGCCCAACTCGACTTATATCCATCGGCGAAGGGCCTAAAGAGGGTTCGCACCGTCTTGCGAGATTTCAGGAACACGACTGCCAGAACGCTCCACCACAGACCCAGTCCAGCGAGAATAACCGAGAACGCCATAAACCAGTAGTCAAGATCATTCTGAAGACGACTGAAGTAGCGCTCATATTCGTCCGCCACAGGGACTAGCACTCCCAAGGGCCAAGTGAGTAACCCCACGAGCACAAATACGTACACTACAACCAGGGATGGATAGAGAAGCCATTTCTGGGCCTTCAGTTCTTCAGGATCGCCCGCTTCCGATAATGCGGCTCGCGAAATAAGGAAGCTGACCAGTATCAAAATTACACAAACTGGAGCGTAGGGCAGGATCAAGAATCCCGCTACCAGTAAGCTCAAGGATACGTATGCCAAGCGCCAGTCTTCCGGGCCGCTTCGCAGCCTGAGAATAAACAGACGCCACCAGGTAAGCTCTTCGGCGGGAACCCATTGTTGTGGGCTGCCGAGCTTCTTGAGTACGACGTTGAGATCGTCGCGGGAAACGGGCTCGGGCACGCCTTCGAGCTCGGTCTCAATGTGTTCGGTGACGTTTTGCTCGACTTCATCGGCATCGACGGATTTGGAGCCGCGCAGGTACGCTCTTGCCTGCCGCAGATAATCCTCCAGACCTCTCTTCGCGCCTTCGCTTAATGTAGCCATCATCTTCTACCCCTTTTCGATAGAGTTCGTTACACCGCTCATGGCCTGCCAGTACGCGTTCATCTGAGAAACCATCTGCTCGCCTTCCTGCGTCAGCTTGTAATACTTACGCGGCGGCCCTTCGGCCGATTCCTGTATGGAGGTCTCGACGAGCCCCTGGCGTTTTAGTCGGCTCAGGATCGGATATATTGCACCTTCGCTGATAATCAGCCCGTCAATCTTGCGGAGCCTCCGGACAATCTCATACCCGTACATCTTCCTGTTCCGGATATCATTCAGGATGCAAAGCTCCAGCACGCCCTTGCGAAGCTGATTCGTCCAATTGTCGAAAAATTTATCATTCATACACTTGACTATATCGCAATAACAGATACCTGTCAATAAAATATAGTAATTTTCTGAATTTTTTTGAAAAATATATTCACGTGTACAATCTGGGGTCAAAATGAGAAGAAAGGCAAGGTTATCAGCGATATTGGGCTAACAGCAATAGCAGGTATGAGCAAAATCTGGCAGTCGAGAGTATAGGTGTATGGAATCGTTTCCATAAAAAGATTCATTTTGATTATATCGATAGTAATATATAATGATGATGGGATTGTTACAGAAGGAGAATTAAAATGATTGGGGAAGGCACATACACGCTGGCGGAAGTCTCTAGATTTACTGAAGTACACCCAAGTACAGTCAGAACTTGGTTTAAAGGTCGCCCAGACGGTACTGGTCGTGGTTCCGTTTTTAGATCTGACTATCCGCCTGTGGGAAGTGACTATGCGGTCAGCTTTCTTGACATGATAGATGTATTGGTCGCTGGCCAACTCAGGCTCCGATATCGCGTTCCGATGTGGATTCTCCGCGAGGCCCACGAGGTGCTGCAAAAAGAATTGCATACGAAACACCCTTTCTGTCATAGCGATTTATATACTGATGGAAGGCGTATCTTTATATCCGCTGCAAGCAAGCTCGGCGAAGAAAAGCTGCATGACGTCGTCTCACATCAACAGTTTTTTGTTCATATAAAGGAGAAGCTTGACCATATCGTCTACAGTGAATCAACAAAACATGCATGTCAATGGAGGCTTACCAAGGGTGTGATATTAGACCCATCAATCAGTATGGGAAAACCCATTATTGAAAATACGGGTGTGACGACATACGTCATCGCAAACCAGTATTTTGCCAATAAGAAAAGTGCCGCTTTAGTGGCGGATTTGTACCAAGTCACCGAAAAAGATGTCTTCAACGCGGTCAAATTTGAACAAATTTATGGACGACGGCATGTTGCGTGATACTCTTCACTGATGAGAACATTTCAAAAAATGCCGCATATATGCTCGGCTACGTTGAGCCGCAACATCAGGTACGCGCCTTTGTAGATTATTTCAAGAGCGGAACTCCCGACACGGTGTGGATGCGAGAGGTTGCCTTATGGAATGAAGACGAAACCACGGTTATTGTGTGTGGGGATGGCAGAATTCTCAAAAACAGAGTTGAGAAACAAGTGTTGAAAGAATGTGGGCTTATGTTTGTTCTCTTAGCGAGCGGCTGGACTAATCTTGAGTGGCGTGATTTTGCCTGGAAAATCGTCAAAGTTTGGCCAGACGTGATAAAGAATGTTGAACAAGCGCGCTATCCCATGGTTTTTGAAGTCATGGCTGGCACTTTAAAAATCCATCCCAGGGGCCGTATCAGCGCATTATAGCATGTAAAGTTCGATTCACTGTATTCTATCTCTTTCATTACCAGGTGTGAGGCATGTAGGTTTCGAATCGCCGGATGTATTGCCAATCGCCTCTATACTCGTGGCAGAGGCCCCAACGGAGGCCTTCGAGTGGACTTCGGTCCGTATCAAGCGAGCGAATCAAGCCGACCGCATGAGGTCCCGATTTGATGTGCGATTTAATTTCGAAGTTGATGCCATCTTCGGCAAATTGGATGGTGTTTCTTTCGGGGCCGTCGGTGGTAAGCATCGCGGCGATGCCGCCCCGATAGGGCCAAATGCAAAGTTCGTGGCCGCTGTTGGTAATCGGATTGTACTCCGATTTAACGTACGGGCCTTCCGGCTTGACGGCGATGGCCACGCCCCATTTTATTTCTCGCCCTCCGAACGTCATGCGCTCTCCCATGCGTTCGCCTTTATAGTAGAGGTAGAATTTGCCCCTATAATACATCAGGGTCGGATCGTGCACTTTGTGGCTGTCAAAATTGCCCTGTTTTTTCACCTTGAATCGATTGTCCTCATCGCCCAGCCATTGGCCGTTGTCGGCGGGTTTGAGAATCGGCGCTTCCAATTTCTTCCAGGGACCATCCGGCGAATCGGCAATGGCCATACC
>SMTZ1_10034524_pt1 | contig 12599 bp, 12 predicted proteins | sample DeeMarSWOR136_30_FD_25667 | JGI IMG/M metagenome (IMG submission 25667) | reverse complement strand
TATCGCCTCGCTCGTTACCGCACCACCGCACATCGGGGCCTTTGCCGAATATCACCGCCTCCGGCGCCAGCTCCCTTATCATCTCATACCACTGTGCGTAAGTATATTTCTGTCCGCCCTTGCGTTTTGGGTGTGCGCCGTCAAACCAAACCTCGTGGATGGGGCCGTACTCGGTCAGCAGCTCGAACAACTGGTTCAGAAAATATTCATTATAATCGTCCACGACGTATTCGAAGGTTCGCTTGTCTCGGAACGGACGGCCCGGCACCGGCCGCGGTATCATACGTTCTGAGTATTTGCTCAGGTTGCCGTACAAACCGTCCGGGTTTTCGATTTGATACAAATCAGCGGGGGATAAATACACGCCGACCTTCAGCCCGTATTTTTTGCATGAATCGACCAGGTCACGCAGCACGTCACCCTTGCCGTCGCGCCACCGGCTCGAGCCCACCGAGTGCGTAGTATATCGTGTCTGCCACAGGCAGAAACCATCGTGGTGCTTGACTGTTAGAATCGCCTGGGTCATTCCCGCCGCCTTCATCATCCGGCACCACTGGTCGGTATCCAGCTTTTCGGGATTGAAGATTTTCGGGTCCTCCTTGCCGGTGCCCCATTCACGAGCGGTGAACGTGTTAACGCCAAAGTGGACAAAGCAGATGAACTCCAGCTCCTGCCAGGCAAGCTGTCGCGCCGAGGGTCTGACATTGGCTGCCTTGCGAATCAGCTCTTTTTGTCCCGCTGTCCCGCCTTGCTCGACCGTGTCATATACACGCACGTAATCGACTACAAAGTAATCGGGCAGCTCAGCCTCTGTTATATCACCGCCCCACTTTCCGATTTCCTCGGTGAGTTTCATATACTGTGGAACCTGTGAGACGCCTCCTGCATTAGTGCGCCAGGTTTCTTTACCATCTACGTAGAAAACGTATTCATCAGGCTTCCAGTGTAGAGCGAACGTGTGAAAGCCTTCGCTGATACCCGGTATCGTGCTGCTCTTGCCTCCTGCGCTTTTGTGGGCGGCGCCGTAGCCGTCCCAGTGTAAGTTCTGCGTTATTTTGTCTTCGAGCCAGGGTTTTTCCATAATATCTATTTCTGTGCCGTCTCTGCCTTCGTTTCCTACCTTAGTCACGCTGCCTATATGAAGCCAGAATGCCGGCCAGTGCCCCACCTGTTCGGGAAATTTACATCGACAGACCCAATAGCCGAACTTATGCTCAAATCTGTTCCTGGTTCGCATTGCCCCGCTGGTATAACGGTCGCCATCCTTTTTTGTGCGGATTATGAGATTGCCTTTGCCGTCCACGTAGGAATCCTCTTTAACCCAGTAACCGTCACGCCGCTTCCAGTCACCGAGGATTTCCCATTTGGACGTATCAATTTTTGTGCCGTTGAATTCATCACTCCAGGCCAACTTCCAGGCTTTTCCTTCGCCGGCAGGCGGCATAAATTCCTCCCGAATCCGGCCCGTATCGGCTCCGGGTCCCGCTGCCGCCGAGACTATACTTGCTATCACACAAAACACACCAAAGAGAACCAGCAACTTCATAATGTATTGGGATTGATGTTTCATATTTCGCTCCTCGCAATATTGATGATGCTCAGCATAAAGCCGGTTGATAATCAAGTATCCGAAGTCGTTGCTACCTGCTTCCAGCAGCTTCGCTGAGTTGCACGCAGACCTGAAATAACTGTAGCTGCCAGCATAATCACAAACGTTACCGTTGTAAACCAATATCCCCACATTGCCGTCTGAACGTGAGCCATTTTTATAATCACCGTGCCGATGGCAAAGGACTGCAAAAACATCTTTACCTTGCCTGATATGGTTGCTGCAAAGCTGACGCCGCGGGCCTCCGCAATATGGCGTAATACTGTTACATAAGTCTCTCTCGCAATTAAAATGCCCGCTACCGACCAGTGAATAACCGCGAGCGGCACCGGGCCAAAACCAAACAGCTTCGGCTCACCGATTATAGCGAAGCTAATAAAAGTGCCGCAGACCAGAATTTTGTCCGCCAGCGGGTCAACCATTCGGCCTAATTTACTGGTAACGTTGAACCTGCGAGCTGCTATGCCGTCAACAATGTCGGTCAGCCCGGCAATCACGAACAGAACAAATGCAACATCCAGAAACACCACCTTGTTAGCGACATGAGGTGAATAGAGAATCATAACCAGAAAGACGATGGTCAAAACGAGCCGGCCAAAAGTTAAAATATTCGGGATAAGTCTTAGCATAACCGAGAGTTTACTCTGCAAGAAATTCCATCTCAAGCAATAATATTATCAAAAAAGAGAAAATTTCCAATGGCATAACGATATAATTTGCAACTATATTGTCCCACAACGAAAAAAAACTACAGAAAGCATCTACGTTCATCTCATAACCTCCCCAATCAGAAATGTACCTCTCAACAATGCAATAAATCGTCTCTGGCTCGGTCTCACTCATTACAGACATGAGGCCAAAGGTTCCTTACTTCTCTCTTACAGGCCCCGCTTCTTTACTGCAACCGCTCAAATATCGGGCAATGGCCGAAAAGGACTCTATTTGGGTGTTTTCTACATATTTCAAGAAATTCTGAAAAAATTCTTTAAAAAAGATGGACAGAAGCTTGTCATCATTGTATTATTGTGTTAATACAATATGAAGGCAGGGCTGGTTTGGCTTTTTGGTTCTGTTGCCACGATTGCGAAAGGCAGGGACTATGCAGATTCACATATCGCTCGACGACGGCGTGCCCATCTATTTGCAGATCGTCAACCAGATTAAGTATCTGGTCGCGTCGGGTCGCCTGGTATCCGGCGAACAATTACCGCCTGTTCGCAAGCTGGCCGAGCAGTTGCTTGTGAATCCCAACACAGTAGCCCGCGCGTACCGTGAACTTGAATCGGCCAGAGTTCTAAGTACTCGGCGAGGAACAGGCGTTTATGTCTGCGAGCGATGCCGGATCGCCGCTCAATCGCCGGGAGAGGAACAAAATCCTCAACGAGCGAATCGACATCCTTTTGACCGAATCGAGACAGATGAACATAGATATAGAGGATGTTATTAAACTTTTGCGTCAGAGGAGCCGTTTCATCAAATGAACGGAAGGAGAATCGTTACCATGAACGATAACACAATCGAAATTAGTCACTTGAGGCGCCGGTTCGGAAAGACTATGGCTTTGGAGGATGTGAGCTTGAACGTGCAGCAGGGAATTGTCATGGGACTTATAGGAGAAAACGGTGCGGGCAAGACCACATTGATAAAGCACGTGCTTGGCCTGCTGAAGGCCAAAGCAGGCGTCGTTCGAGTCTTCGGCCTCGACCCCATTCGTGATCCGGTACGAGTGCTTGGTCGCATTGGATATCTGTCAGAAACGCGCGATGTACCGGAGTGGATGCGTATCGGCCAATTGATGCGATACAGCCGGCCCTTTTACCCAAGCTGGGACCAGGCGTATGCGGAGGAATTACGCGAGACATTCGAACTCGATTCGCTTCAGAAGATCAAGACTCTCTCCAAAGGACAGCGCGCCCGCACCGCTCTGTTGATAGCCCTCGCGCACCGCCCCGACTTGCTGCTGCTCGACGAGCCCTCCACCGGCCTCGATCCTATCGTGCGTCGTGACATCCTCAGTGCGATCATCCGCACAGTAGCTGATGAAGGCCGCACCGTGCTGCTGTCATCTCACCTGGTAGATGAGGTTGAGCGCGTTGCTGATAGCGTAGCGATAATTCATCACGGCCAAATGGTTTTGATTGACTCGCTGAACAACATAAAAGAAACCCATCATCGTCTGACCCTCCGTTTTGACGAGCCCCAAGTCGGCGCCCCCCAGCTATCGGGTGCACTGTCGTGCGTCGGCGGGCCGCTGGAATGGACTTTCCTCTGCGACGGACAAATCGATCAGTTGAAAGACGCGGCAAGAACGCTCGATGCTCACATCGTCGAGAAGAGCACACCAACGCTGGAGGATATCTTCATCGCACGGGTCAAGAGTAAGGCTTTCTAAGGAGAACTTAAAGATGCGTTCGATTGCAGTTGCTTTGACATGGGAGTTCTGGCGTCGGAGTCGGTGGTGGATTTTCTCCGCGATAATATTAATGTCCTGCATTACCACGCTAATGTACGGGAGAACATCATCGCTTAATGTAAAAACTCATGCAAAAATCCATTATATCACTCTTTTCTATGAATTCATCTGCTTTGCTTGTTTGATATTCTCTTCCCAGTTTGATAGAAAAAACAAGCGCCTGGGTTTTCCTGCTCATTTGTACGTCAAACCCACCCAGACCTGGGTGTTAGTAGGATGGCAAATGCTTTTACCGGCCGTGACCATCGTGCTATTGTACCTGGTTTCAGTTTTTTGCGTCCGCATATCGCTGGGTATCACCTGGCCATTACTTGGCCCCATGTTATTATTGGCAGCCGCTGTAGCCTGCACTCAGGCTGTCTTCTGGTCAATGGTAGGTTTCCACGTCTTGCGATTTGGAACATGTTTACTGGTTCTTGCCGAACTTCAGTGTTGGCAGTTTTCACGATATGGAGCAATAGAGGGATACCCTAACACCAGCCGCCTGAATGAAATGTGGATCGGAATTACATTCGGCGAATTACTCACAATGGTTTCATGCCTTGGCGCAGCTTATATCGTTGCTGTTATTGGCGTATCACGTGACAGACGGGGTGATTGTGTGGGCTGGCCGGGATTCTGGGGACGCCTTGACTGCGTGAGGGACCTGCTGCCGGGAAGGCAAAAACCATTCAACTCTCCTGCGGCGGCACAGTTTTGGCGCGAATGGCAAGAGAAGGACTGGATTATGCCGGCCGCCAGTGGATTCTGTGTGGCGGGTATCATCCTGTTGAACATCTTTGGCATCAGTGACACCAACATTACTATACTGCTCTTCGTTCAATTGTTTCAGATCGGCCTGGTTGGTCCTCTTTTTGCCGGACTCATTATTGGGCAGTGCGGTCGAAAGTCTAAAATCGACGATTTTAAAGCGACACTTCCGGTGAGCAACTCGAGACTATCAGCAATGATTCTCAGGCCGGGAGCGGCAGGCATTCTGTCTGCATTGGCGATATACATCGCAGGGCTGTTCTTTATGATCGGGTGGTTCTTTATGGTCGGTGAAGGCGAGACAGTGATACGTGAATGGCATAATTTCATAGATGCCGTCCATGACGATAACACCCTTCTACTCGTCGCCGTGGGAATTATTATTGCCTGGGGTTTAATGGGCTTGGGCGCCTCCATGACGTTTATGGGACGACCATGGTTACTTTGGGGATTCTGGTTGGTTATTTGTGCTGTCGGCCCAATCTTTATGGCCCTTGACACGCTTCACACGCTCAATCTAATTCCATTTGGCATCGTTCCCGCCTTGTGGAGCAGTGCCCCCTGGACCATTGGAACCTGCTGTCTGTTCGGGACGGCATGGGCATTCTTAGCGGCCCGCCGCCGATATCTCATTGCTTCGAAAACGCTCTGCCTTGGCTTGGGGCTCTGGCTCATGCTCTGCATTTCTGTTGGATTCATGTGGCTTCCAGGAAAAGAGCCCGAACTATCCTCCATTGTACTGGCGATGGGACTGCTCACGCTGCCGGTGGCGCCTCTGGCTACCGCCCCATTGGCACTGGCATGGAATCGACACAGGTGACGTGTCATATTGATACCACAAGTCACCCTTCCCACGAGCTGTAAAAATGTCAGAATTCTTCTATAAATTCGTGTCACCAGAATGTTTCCACAGATGTCAAATCTGATGAGTGATGGAAGCACCAAACCTCAAATTCTTGCCGAAAAACAAATATTTTTTGAAAATTTCTCACAATTTTCGGATGAAATAGCCGGATGAAAGGAAATGTATCAATCATATATTTCTTTTGGGGATATCCACAGCTGTCACACAGAAGTTATTGGAATATTCTTCACCAGATCTGACCAACAAGGTATATACGAATGTTGATCCTGTCCTGCGGCATGCAGTAGATCAGATACTGGTTGGTGATTGGCTGTAACCTCACTCATTACAGCCATGAGGCCAAAGGTTCCTTACTTACCTTATGCCGATTGTATTCCTTGGATTTTTGAGATGAACACAGTTTAACCACGTACTAAATTTTCTCGACGAGTAAATCATACTCTTTTGTGCCAATAACTTTCGCGTTGATAAATTCACCGGGCTGGGCCAGACAATTCTTTATTATACAGACACTGTCGATATCGGGTGCCTGGCCGTAAAACCGTCCCCGCCCACTACCTTCACCGTCAACACAATCAACCAGACAGGTTAGTTTACTGCCGATTCTGTTTTTGTTTTTGGCAAAGGCGATTTCCTGCTGGGTGAGCATCAGCTCTTCGAGACGCTGCTGTTTCATCTCCTCGGGGACCTGGCCGGGCATTTGGGCTGCTGCGGTCCCGGATTCGGCATAGAACTTAAAGCAGCCCAAGGCGTCGAATTGGACCCATTTGACAAAATCCAGAAGCTCGGCGAACTGTTGGTCGCTCTCGCCCGGAAAGCCGACTATCACGGTTGTCCGCAGCACAATATCCGGTATGGCGCTGCGCAGCTTCTCAATCAATCGGTGGAGCTGGTCTTCGGTATCAGGCCGACGCATGGCCTTGAGGATTTTACTATTTATATGCTGGATTGGAATATCAAGGTAGCGAACGATTTTTTCGCTCTCTGCGATGGTTTCGATGAGTTTATCGTCAATTCCCGCCGGGTATAAATACATCAACCGAATCCACGACAGACCGGTAATCTCTTCAAGTTCGCTGACAAGGCCGGTCAGACCGTCTTTGATTTTCAAATCTCGGCCGTAGGATGTGCTGTCCTGAGCGATAATATTCAATTCGACCGCGCCCGCCGAAACCAATTCAGCCGCCTCGGCCAGGACAAGCTCCCGAGGTTTGAGCAGCGGTGATTACAACCCTCGCTGATTCGCAGATACGCCCAATGGCCCGGTGTAATAAGTAACCTGGCTCTGTCGTCATGGATTATGTCCTTTTGCTGATCCAGATAAGTAGCTGGCTGCCCACAAGAAAGGGTTTTTTTGATTATCCGGGCGATGTTATCTCGCTGACCAAGACCGATAACTGCATCGATGCCATCAACCTGTTCAAAAAGTTGCCGGCCTTCTCTTTCCGGAAGACAGCCTGCAACAATCACTTTTTTTATGTCACCGCTGCACTTTCTGTCCACAGCGTGCTTTATTGCTTCAAGTGATTCAGCTTTGGCCGGGGCAATAAAGCCGCAGGTATTGATGACAATGACGTCGGCATTATCAGGTTCGGAGGTTATCATAAAACCTGCCTCGGCGATTTCCGCCAACATCCTTTCGCTATCGATAATGTTCTTCGGGCAACCTAATGCTATAAAACCAATAGTGACTTTCTGCTTTTTTCTTGCCATAACTCCCTCAAAAATAGCAGAAAAATGTGGTTTAGTCTAATTTTTATTTGGGCAAACTCAGAACAAGAAATTATTTTTTTTACTCATTCTTTATGAACATGCTTGACGATAAAGGAGATATGCGGTATAATGCTCCAGATTACCGTCTATACTGGGGTCAAGGTGCATAGAATTATGAAAAACACCGTTCGTCGGGCCCGGGATTACAATGACGGGTACAGAATTATGACAAGCAGCAGCCAAAATGTTAACCGCAGTCAATGTCTAAGCATGGCTATGACTGTAGCGATTGTGCTGTTGGTTGGAGGATGCGGGGCTTTTATTAGCGGAAAAACCACCGGCCTTCAATCGCAAATGATCATCCGTGATTTGAGCAAAATTGAGCCCACACCCGACCCAAACATCTCTGTCCCCGAGATATACAAAATCCCACCCAAGATCATCGAGCAAATGGTCGGCGGCACCCCGGAGTTCAAACTATTCTACTTTTGCATGTACCATACCTCAGATGAGTTAAGAGATATTGTCCACGCACAGTTTGCGACGAAACTCTTCGACAAAAAAGGCAAGGAAGAAAAATTAGTTGACTACACCGTCAGCAGTAATCCTGCTACCAACCAGTTGATAGTAAGATGCCCAACAAGGGAGGATGCCACTGCAGTACTCGAATTGCTGGAAATGGTCGATGTGCCGCCCATTCAGGTTAAAATTGATTGCCTTATTTCCGAGGTTTATGCAGATTTAACATTGGACTGGGAAACCACTTTAGAAGTTGAAAATCTATTCGGTGAGGGTATCAGGACGGGAAGTTCAGCCCAGCCTTTCGGCACGGGCGTTACTGAGCTCGTAGAGGAGGGAGAAGTGCTGCCCGCATTTCCCGGGGCCTCGCTCAGGGACCTCGCCCGCACCCAAATGGGACTTCAGATAGGATATTTGAGCCATAGTGAGAACTTCCTGGCTATGGTGGACCTTCTGGAGTCAAAGGGTTACCTGAAAATACTGATGAATCCCACGCTTGAGGTCATCAACGGCAAAACAGCGACAATCTCATCAACTCAGCACGTACCGCTGCAAAAAATAACTAAGTACATACCTACTCCGGGTGAAATCATTGCCCAAAGTGAAACGGAATACATTGACGTGGTGGATTCGCTTGAAATCACTCCCCATGTTTTTGCGGACGGCTACATAGGCCTGGAAACAGACATCCTTCTCGGGTCGAAATTGACCCCCGAAGGTGTCAAGCAGTTGCCCATTGTTACCAAGAAGGAAATTGAAAATAAAGAAAACCGCATCAGAAAGGGCGAAAGTCTTGTGATAGGAGGGATAAGAAAGACCGAGGAGCGCGACGTCGTGCGCGGCGTCCCATTCCTGAAAGACATACCTGTGCTCGGCCTTCTGTTCTCCGGCAGAGATTTTGAAGAGCGAGTTGTAGAAACCATATTCATATTGACTCCGACCATCTCCACCGGCGGCATACCAAATAATGAAATGATCGAAAAGGTCAAAAGAAAACATAGATCACCTGTTTCTGATGGCCTGGATGAAATTATTAAGGACCCCTTTGGATTCGAGGCTGGTGAAAAAGCACACCAGCTCGAAGCCTCGGAGACTGAACGAATACGCCTGGATGCCGAGGCAGAAAAAGCCCAGAGCCGATACGCTCTCAGAGAAGCCGAAGAACGAGCCAAAAGAGCAGAAGCAGAGCTATACAGGGTAAAAGCCGAAGCCAATGCAGTGGTCGAGGCCGCTGAAGAGGCCGCCGAAAAAGCCAAAGAAGAGGTCGAAAAAGCAAAGGAATAAGAACAAGAGAAGTAAAGGCCGAAGAGGATAACGACGAACCTGAAGCTTAACAAGGCTTAAACAAATAAGACAAATGAGATATTCGGCTAAATCATCGTACCATTTTTTTATTTGGCGGCCACTGGTACCATATCCTGATGCCATGATAGCAATTTAATTTTTTAGGAAAGGGAGAATCTATGGATAATTTTGACAGCGCTAATCTTGGGGGCCAAAATCTCAATGAACCCATCCCGTTTGATAATCCGGTTCCATTTGATGAACCAGGAGCAGGTGGAACGGGCATTTCGCATTCGCCCCTGGATTTAGGCGGCAGCAACCCTGTGGAGGCGCCGAAGATTGAGGTTCCCAAGCCTGTTACGATGAAGCCGGCCGAGCAAGCAGTTTCCACCGAGCGAATCACGGGCGTAAAAACCTTCTTTACAAAACTGCACCCGGGCGCTATGAATTTTCTTGATGAGCAAATCAGCAAATGGCTGAAAGAAAATCCGGATGTTAAGATAAAGCGAACAAACATCGTTACAGGCGAGATCCAGGCCAAAAAGACCGAGCCTAATATTATAATTACCGTCTGGTTTTAAGACACCATCTCAAAATTCTCAGGAGTACGTGCCATGACCGCAGGTGGGGACGAGGAGTATTTGTCTGCATTTTTCAGCGAATAAAGCTTTTTCTCGTGCTGTCATTACCGTCGAAGCGGCAATCAACGCCTCTAAACAACCGGCACTACAACTATACAAACGAAATAAGTTGTTTTATTATCTGATAATATGACAGTGTCATCCGCCTGAGGCGGACCGTAAAATCCCGCCCACACCCAGTAAAAATTCTTAGCATAAATTCTTGACATACTGTAGAATTTACATTAGTTTTCCTTGTTTAACCGTTAGTATGTAGCAAATGTGACCTGTTTTTGAAAATTATTTGGAGATTTTTTGTGGCTAAAGAGCTGACCCGGAAATTGATTAACGCAGGGGTGCATTTTGGGCACGGCGTGAGCCGATGGAACCCGAAAATGGCCCCATTTATTTTCGCAAAGCGCGGCAATATTCATATTATTGACGTCAAAAAAACCTTAAAGGGATTACTGATAGCCAAAAAGCTCCTTGCCGAGGTGGTCTCTACCGGCAAGGACGCTGTTTTTGTGGGCACAAAGCGTCAGGCCCAAAAAGCGGTCGAGGCTGTCGCCGAGAGGTGCGGAATGCACTATGTTTCAGAGCGATGGCTTGGCGGAATGCTTACGAACTTCAAAAGCAGGCATCGAGACTCAAACGAGAGATGCGAAAGATAAAAGCTAATCTCCAGGGCGTTCGGAATATGTCTCGTTTGCCCGGTGCCGTGGTCGCGGTCGATGCTAAAAAGGAATATCTTGCTCTACGGGAAGCCAGGAAGCTGGGTATCGTAACAATAGGGCTTCTCGATACCGATTCGGACCCCGACACAGTTGACGTGGTCATCCCAGCCAATGACGATTCCATCAGAGCGATTGAATTGATACTTAACGAGCTGGCCGATGCGGTGGCGATTGGAAAAACAATGGTTGCTGCTCGTCAGGAACCGGCTCAACGGCCGAGGCGCACCCGCTCAAGAAGGCCAGTTCTGGCCCGCACCAGGGAAGCCGAACCACAGACTTTGCCCATCGTTGAGCAAAAACCAACGCAAAACGCAGACGCGGCATTACAACAAAGCCAAACCGAGCAGCAGGACTCAAACCAGTCCTGAGAAGATAAATTCGAAACTCGAATGATTAATTGGTGAGTAGTTAATTGGTCGGTTAGGACACTCACTACTCACTAGGTAGTGAGTTATCATTTCGTGCTTAGTATTTCGTACTTGTACAACATACACATTACAAAAATAGGAGTCTAAAATATGGCGGATATTTCAGCAGCAATGGTGATGAAACTGAGGAAGATGACCGGACAGGGAATGATGGACTGCAAAAGGGCGCTTCAGGCAGCCAATGGCAATATCGAGCAGGCTACGGACATACTTAGAAAAAAAGGTCTTGCGACTTTAGCCAAACGCGCCGAGCGAGACACATCCGAAGGGCTTGTCGTGTGCAAAAGCAGCGCCGACGGCAAAACGGCTGCTATCGCAACGCTTTGCTGTGAGACTGATTTTGTAGCCAAAAACGATGATTTTGTCGCCACGGCACAAACTCTGGTTGACTACGCTCTGGCTTGTCCGGCCGACGAGGGCGCAGAGAATATCCTTGAGACCACTGTTGACGGCAAAAAATTCAGTGACATTCTGACCGAAACGGTCAGTAAGACCGGTGAAAAAACACAGGTCGGAGATTACGCAAAATACAAACTCGACGGCCCAGGGCTTCTTAGCACGTACATTCACTTCAACGAAAAAGTCGGCACAATGGTTCAAATTGAGACCGGCGATGAAACCACGGCAGCCGCAGATGTGCTAAAGCAGACGGCCTCCGATATAGCGATGCACATCACTGCGACCAAGCCGCTGGCGTTGGATAAAGACGATATCGCTCCTGAAACGATCGAACGGGAAAAGTCCATATTCGCAGAGCAGGTCAAAAACAAACCAGCCAACATCATAGATAAAATCGTCGAAGGCAAGATGAGGAGATTCTTTGCTGAAAATTGCCTTCTCGACCAGCCGTTCGTCAAAGACGACAGCAAGTCTGTTGCCCAAGTCCTCGCTGAAGCCGCCAAACAGGCCGGCGGCGAGGCTAAAATTAAAAGATTCGTCCGATTCGAGGTCGGATAAAAAAAGTGTGCCTCGTGAATCGTGAAGCGGAGCTCGGCTGAGTCGCTAAATTCAAAATATGAGATACGAAGCAAATGGCAGAGAGCAAATATAATCGCGTGTTGCTGAAACTTTCGGGCCAGAGTTTTTGTAAGCCCGGCGAATTCGGTATCGACGGCCCTGCACTTGAGTCGATTGCAGAAAGGATAGCAGAAATATGCAAACTCGGCCCGCAGGTCGCCGTCGTGGTTGGCGCAGGTAATTTTCTGCGTGGAGAAAGTTTCTCACAGGTCAGCCACATACCCAGAAACACAGCAGATTATATGGGGATGTTAGCCACTATTATTAACGCCTGTGCGTTGCAGGAGACGCTTGAGAAGTTTGGACAGCCAACGAGGGTCCTCAGCGCGATAGAGGTTCCCGCTATGTGCGAGCACTTTATTCGCAGAAGGGCTCTTCGGCACCTTGAGCGCGGCAGGGTTGCGATATTGGCCGGCGGAACTGGAAATCCTTTTTTTACTACCGACACCTGTGCGGCTTTAAGGGCATCGGAGCTCGATGCGGACCTGCTCATAAAGGCAACAAAAGTCCAAGGTGTTTACAGCGATGACCCCGAGAAGAATCCGGATGCACAGCTTTTTGAAAAATTATCTTACGACCAGGTATTG
>SMTZ1_10013266_pt1 | contig 12599 bp, 11 predicted proteins | sample DeeMarSWOR136_30_FD_25667 | JGI IMG/M metagenome (IMG submission 25667) | reverse complement strand
TCATTCCTTTAGCTGCGACGTTAAGAAAAATGGACTTTAAAATCTACGCTACAGAGCATACGGCAGAGACGTTGAGAAACGCTGGGTTAAATAGCATAACAGCCTTGCACAAGATAAAAGAGGTTGACAAGAAACCCAACATTCTTGAACATCTTCTGGAACGAAAGATAGATTTGGTGATTAATATACCGACAACGGAGAACAGAAAAGAATACGAGAATGCACTGGAAGATGAATATACTATTCGAAGATTGGCTGTTGAGTTCAACATTCCTGTTGTAACCAATTTTGAGTTGGCTTTGACTTTAACAAACATATTGAAACAGCGCGCTGAGAATGCGATAACTATGCGTTCCTTAAATGAGTACATGGATAGCTTACTGTGGAAGTACTGGTGAAAAGCTTAGATTGATAAACCTTTGTAGCCCAATTTTGCTAAAAGCATTTGTTAATTGCTTGCCTGTGAGACTAATCTTCTAGTTGGACGGGTAAAGGTTCATAAACACTTCTAAAGAGTTGGGTGTTAAATGATTTTATCGCTATTGCCACTTCTACAAAACTCAGGTTTTCTTTTTTGGGTTTTAGACTGTATCTCACACATAGTTTTTCCGTGATAAGGTTCTCTATGAGAAGGGCTTCGTTTCCGAAGACTTTCCTTAAACTCTTTGAAAAAACCTTCACTTTGTTAGGGATATCTTTTTTCTTCAATCCGTTTCCTTCAAGGTAAATGTAAATTGTTTCAGTAGCCTCTTTTCCAAAGTGTGTTGCCAAGGTTTCGTTCACAATTTCAATCAAACAATCTCTGAATTTTTCTTCCCAATCCAAACTCTGAGAAGCCATAACATCACTCGGCTTTTAATTATTATATTATGCCTGCCAAAGATTTAATACAATACATTTGAACAAGTTGTTCAACTTTTTGAACGAAGCTCCACTTGTGCATGATGAGTAAACGATGGTTTCCTCAGCATGCGTTGAAGTTAAACGCAAGCAAACTTCTTTATATATAAGGTATACAAAAAACCAAATTTTGCAGCAGAATGGTTACAACTATTTAAGAGAGAGGAAAAGGAAATGAACTTCACAGAGCGAAAAACGGTGTATTTTCATTCCTCTGAACCACAAAACACCGGGACTGTGTTAAAGTTGGCAAAGGAATACGCTCGAGCAGAGGGAATAAAAGATATTGTAGTTGCGTCTACAACTGGGGAAATGGCGTTAAAGCTTCAGAAATTTCCAAGGGTTTCAATTTGGTGGCGGTTTCTCATCCGTTGATTTTGTAGAGGTTAGGATTCAAGAGTTAAGGTAGGAGAATCGCAGAAAAATTTTGGAGAACGGCGGTAAGGTTTTGACGGCGACTCATGTATTGAGCGGCGTGGAGAGAGCTGTTCGAAAAAGGTTCAAAACAATCTTGCTTCTCAAGCTCATCGCTCATGCGTTAAGACTATTGGGTGAAGGAGTCAAAGTTTATGTTGAAATCGGTGTGATGGCGGCTGATGCAGGTCTAATCCCTGTGGATAGAGACATCGTAGCTATAGGGGGAACTGGCAGCGGATCAGATACTGCTTTGGTTGTGAAGCCTGCTACTGCTTCAGTCTTCTTTAGCCTTTAAGTTAGGGAAGTTATAGCTAAACCCCGAAGCAAAACATAAGAATCTTAATCGCTTTTTTCTCAAACTTAAATATTCTCTTCATGCTATTCCATAGGCATAGGAATGGTAACTCTTATCTGTTCTATTACAGTGAAGGCTTACCGTTAACGTGTGGAACAGTGAATATGGGAACTAAACGAACGTCACTTGAAAGATTTCGCTTAAAAAGAGCATTGGATACGCTAGCGGCTAAAGAAGGAAGAGGAACCGAACTTGTCTCCCTATACGTGCCGCATGGACGCCAAATCAGCGAAGTCATTGCCATGCTTAAACAGGAATATGGAACCGCAGCCAACATCAAATCAGACACCACAAGAAAAAATGTCCAAGACGCAATAGTGAAAGTTATGCAACGACTCAAACTATTCAAGAAAGTACCCAAAAACGGGCTAGTTATTTTCTCCGGAGCCATCCCTCAGAACGGTCCAGGAAGTGAAAGAATGGAAACATATCCCATAGTTCCTCCTGAACCCATCCAAGTGTATATTTACCGCTGCGACTCCAAGTTTCATATCGAATATTTACGAGACTTTTTGAAGACGAGAGAAACGTACGGAATAATAGTTATAGACTCCAGCGCAACAACCTTCGCCACCCTCAAAGGCAGACGCCTAGAAATTGTTCGCGAAATTACGTCGGGCGTACCCGGAAAACATCGAGCTGGAGGGCAATCAGCAAGAAGATTTGAACGCCAACGAGAAGCAAAACTTTTGAACTATTTCAGCCGCATTGGGAAACATGTTAACGAAATTTTCTTGCCCATACCAAACTTGAAAGGCGTAATAATTGGAGGTCCAGGACCCACTAAAAGCGATTTTGAAAAAGGAGACAACCTCAATTATACGTTGAAAGAAAAGGTTATCGCAACTTTGGATACGGCGTATGTAGGTGAACAAGGAGTAGAAGAAGTGATGGAACGAGCTCCAAAGATTATGCGGCATGTTCGTTATGTAGAAGAAAAGAAGATTATCCAAGAGTTTCTTTACGAGATTGGGCATGACACTGGCTTAGCGTCGTATGGAGAAAGCGAAGTGAAACGATGTTTGGAGGAAGGTGCTGTGAAAACTCTCCTTTTATCTGAAGCCCTTGACATGGTTCGAGCCACCGTTAAGTGTACATCTTGTGACTATTTTGAGAAAGAAACAATGAAGACACATAAGGTTACGGAGTTCGAACAAGGTATTAGTGAACAAACGTGTCCAAAATGCAAAGCACCCGCTCTCCAATTGGCTGAGATTAAAGATGTTATCGACGAATTAGCTGAGCTAGCTGAGCAGGTTGGAACAGACGTAGAAGTCATATCCGTCGAAACCGAAGAAGGTCAGATGCTGAAGAAATCCTTTGGAGGAATCGCAGCTATTTTGCGTTTCAAATCATAGTTAATACTTTGTCCATACCACTCCAATTAATGATATTTATTATGTAAAATAAGCCTAATTATCGAAAAATATATCACAAAAGAGCTTAAGAACAAAACACTATTTGGAGAGAAAAATATGTCTGGTGAAATTAGCTCCAAAGAAACGGTTCTCAAATATAGCTCACCACCCAAAGAAATTCCATTCTCTGTAAATGAATATCGGGAGCGATTGAATCGAGTCCGCAAGCGCATGGCCCAAGAAAAAATCGATCTTCTCTATCTATCAGCTCCAGCGAATCTCTGTTACATAAGCGGATATCAAGCAGAATGGTACCAGTCCCAAAGTCCCAAGATATGGCCGCCCGCCAGCGGAATTGCTATTCAAGTGAACCATGATAACTTCATAGACTTTGACACGGAAGAGGAAGAAATCCTAGCCAGATACACGAGCATATCCAGTGACACTCGAATATACAGAGGAACAGCTGATGCCATCACGATGCCTTCTTGGATAGTGCAAGAACTGGAGAAAGAAGGATGGCTTCCCGCAACTGTCGGGCTTGAAATGTGGAGCTACCGACCAAATCGGGCAGTTAGTGAAATGTTCCAGTCAGCATTTGAAAAAGAAGGCTGTAAGGTTGTTGACGGAACAGATATTGTAAGGAAAGTACGTGCCATAAAATCTCCTCAAGAAATCGCTTATGTAGAAAAAGCAGCACAAATAGCTGAAATTGGCCATAAAGCAGCAATAGAAACAATGAGCCCCGGAATGACTGAACTTGATGTTTACGGGGAAATCGTTAATGCTATGGCAAAGGCAGGAGGCGAGAACCCTGCAATCCCTGTTCTCGTTACATCCGGATCTAAATGTGCCTGTTTACACGCACTAGCAAGCCGAAAAAAAATTACGAAAGGAGAAAATGTTAACATTGATATCTGCGGAGTTTTCAACCGATATCACGCCAATATGGCGCGAACCTATTCGATTGGGAAACCAAATCCTGACGTAGCAAAAGTCGTTGAATTATCAGCAGGAGCTTTCGATTTAATAGCCGAATTGATTAAACCAAATCTACCGATCGGCGAATTTAACGAAAGGATGAACACATATTATCAAGAGGCTGGAATTGAGCAAGATTCATGGTGGTTCGGAGGTTACGAACTTGGAATCGCTTTCCCTCCTGATTGGGTTTGTGACTTCGTTTATGATGTTAATATTGACGCTGGAGATCAACGGTTTGTCCCCGGAACAGTTGTCAATTACGAAAGCAATTTCTATCTTCCACATAAAACTGGGGTATCCTATCAAATCAACACCTTTGTCTTTACCGAAAAAGAGGCAAAAATTCTAGGTAACCTTACGAATGACATGATTATAATTGAAAAATGATGCTAAGGTTGCAAGTGAATTTTTCGTTAGTGCCCTTTTTTTTCAAAAAATCTTGGTTTTATCCCCAAAGATTTTTTCCCTAGCTATGTTGGAAATCTCGCTGGCGATGGCTATAACTGAACTTGCTATTCCATAGAGCACAGCTAAAATCTTCTCTTCAGATGTTTCTCGCCAAGCTTTTTACTACTCACTATTTAGCCTAAATCACAATATACGTCGCGTTCAGACAGTAGTCTCTAATTCACCTATTTTGCGAGTTCTCCCGTGTGCATGCTTTGCCCGAGTGGTAGACAACAATTTTGTCCATGGATTTTGTGGCTTGGAAGTCCAAGTTGGCTTCGCCAAGGGAGCAAATGAGGCATCCCTTTTCAATCATGTTGAGTTTTATCAAAGGAACTTCAGCGCTGGTACCTAACGCGATTATATTTTTTGCCTCTAACAGCTCAGCTAAGTTGGATTCAGCCCAAATCCTAAGGCTTACTTTTTTGCTCATTTCATCTACGTATTTTTCTATTCTATCTTTGCTGACATCGTTAACTCTAACCTCATAAACACTCAAAATTTCGTTCAGAGCAAAGAGTTGATAATGCTTTTGATAACCAGCACCAACAATACGCGCTGTTTTCGAATTTTTTTGGCTAGGTATCTGGTGACCACAGCAGTTGCTGCCGCAGTTCGCATAGCCGTCATCCAGCCTCCAATTAAAATTGCTAATGGACTTAAGGTTTCTGGGTCGTTTAGGGTGACTACTCCCAAAATGCTTGGAAGCACGTGTCTCTTGAGGTTCTAGAAGTTTCCGCCGATCCATTTAATTCCGTAGATTTTCCAAGACGGAAAGTAAGCTGGCATGACGTTTCCCAAAGTCTTGAACTCGCTGAACAATTCCATGTCTAAAGAGGTTTTCGCTGACACGAAGACGTTTCTTTCTCCGTGAGCTTTGAATACTTTCTCAATGAATTTTATGATTTCTTTCATTGTTAAGCCAGTTGAGGAGCAGTCGCTTTCTGAGAGAAATAGAACTTCAATCTCTTTTGTCATAGCGACCATGAATCAAATAAAATCGGTTTGCATAAATATTTTCGCTCTCTAACGTGTGCGCGCATAACGTTTTCTTATATGCTTTTCATCTTTAGAGTCTCGGGTATAGATAGCCACAGAATAATGATTTTTGAGGCCTCAATGGAGAGTATTAAGAAAAATACGAAAACGGGCCCGAAGAAGCTCCAGATAATGCCACCGATTATCGGCCCTATAATGCTTATGACCCCCGAAAGTAAGCTTAGGACGCCCCACCATGTTCCCAGAAGGTAGGTGGGAACAAATTCTTGGCTCATGGCTCCTTGAGTCACCAACCCAAGCGTGAGGAAGCCTTGGAGAAAACCTGAAATTATAAGTGTAATGGAGTTGGTGGAAGAGATAAGAAGGAGAATGGATAGGGCGTAAAAGGGTGTTACTATGTAAATCACCTTCTTTCTGCCGATGGTATCCGCCAGCCAACCCATGGGAATGGATAGGAGGAGGGGCAGGATCATGGAGGCGGTAGTCATTCCTCCCAAGACGAATTGGTCTGCTCCTTTTATTTTTGCTACGAAAAGAGGTAAATAGATCAAACTTACAGACCATGAGGTATCTGATAAAGCTCTGTATATGATCCATCTTTTCACGTTTTTACCTCTTGCAAAGACTTTCCTCATATTTTCAAGAAATCCTATTCCGCTCTCGAGTTTTGAAGAACTCTTTTTTTCAACAGTATCTTTATAGTACCTCAAAACCATGAAAAATATTAGTAGGAAGCCAATGATCTGGAGTACATAGAGTGGTCTTATTCCTTCAGGCGTCAACCCGCCGAACTCTGTGATGATTATAGCACCTATCATTGGAGAGATGATTCCGGGAATAGCTACGAGAGTATCACATAGTTGCATTCCCATAGCTCTCTCCTTCGTCTTGAGATAACGACCGCAGACCATGGGGCACACTGTCATTAAGATCTGAAGGGCTAACGTAGTGATCAAAAGAGCTAAGATTGTTGTCAGCCAATCTGGAGATAATGCAAAGATCAAGGATCCCAAGGCTGCCAACGGCGTCCCTACAAGGAACATCCTTCTTATCCCATGTTTATCAGCAAGCCAGCCGGTGGGCAAGGAGATAACTGCGCCAGCAACTCCTCCTATACTGTTCGCAAAGCCCAGTTGCAAGGAATCGGCTCCCAAACCCACGATGTATATGGGTTGGTAACGTTGGGTCAAAGAGACAAAGAAGTATTGAAGGGCTGCTCTAAGAGTATTTACTTTGAAGGGTCTCTCTTGCCTCTTTATGAAGCTAATCATCCTCGTAATCGCTCTGATTTTCAACTCCGTCCTTGATTTTCTTCCTTCTATGGTTTCCGTGCTTATTTAGATAACGATTCTTGCTGTGCGTGAATGTCAGCTAAAAAATGGCTGTTCCATATTTAATAGTCGGTGACAAAACGAATGTTTGGGTATTCTTCCACTTCTCTGCCTGCACCTTTTTCCTGCAATATTTCGATCTTCTTCGCTTTGGAGGTTCCTTCAATGTCCTTCATCACTTGTTTCAAAACGTGTGCGTCTTTTTTGTTTCCCGTGTAGATCGTCAATTTCTTGATGGGTATGTTTAACGGCATCCTTTTCTCTGACTTTTCCCTTCGAACCGCGCTTATCATCGCCATGATCATATCGCCTTGCTTCTCCACTGTATCATTGATTTTCTCTTTCTCTACAGCGGGCCAGTTGGAAACGTGAATGCTCTTGTGTTTCTTGTTCTCTGCGTACATGATTTGATATATGTCTTCAGTTATGTGCGGGGAGACTGGTGCGAGAAGCTGTAGAATTTGGTAAATAGCGTTGTAAAGGGTATATTGAGCGGCAATTTTTTTCCCTTCACCATACTTGTCAGGTCTGTACAACCTATGCTTTATAGCTTCAATGTAGTGATCGCAAAACGTATGCCACATGAAGTTTCGAGTTTCCTCGGTTGCTATGTTGAATTGACAGTTTTCAAGAGCTTCAGTTGCTGTTTTTGTAAGTCTTTCCAGTTTGCTGAGTAGCCATTTGTCCAAGAGTTCCAACTCCACTTTTTCCTGCGGCACATAATCTTGTAAGCGTTGACTGGCGAAGCGAGCAACATTCCACAATTTGATAAGAAATCTCCATCCGTATTCTACATCTGGCTTGCGAAAAGGTATGTCCGAGCCAGTTGCTCCTCCACTTGCTGCCCATTGTCGTGTGGCGTCGGCTCCGTATTTACTGAAGACTGTAGGCGTGGCCACATAGTTGCCTAGTGACTTGCTCATTTTTCTACCGTCACTTCCAAGAACCATGCCGTTGATTAAACAGCTATTGTAAGGCTTCTCATTAAACAGTGCAAGATGTCGAACCATGAGGTAATATGCCCAGGTGCGGATGATGTCGGCTCCTGAAGGATGTATGCTGGCTGGAAAGAGTTTGCGCCAATCTTCTCGATCTGGCCAGCCCGCGTGAACAGCACATGTGATGGATGAGTCAAACCATGTGTCCATCACGTCTTTTTCAGGAGTGAAACTTGTACAGCCGCATTTTGGACACTTGTTAATCTTGGGGTTTTCTATTCTGGGGTCTATAGGCATGCAGTACCAGATGGGGATTGGGGTGGCGAAAACTCTTTGTCTGGAGATCACCCAGTCCCAGTCCAGCGATTTTGCCCAGTCGATTAGGCGTGTTTTCATGTAGTCTGGGTACCAATTGATCTCTAAGGCGTTTTTCTCAACTTCATTGGTTAGGGTTCTGTTTTTCATGAACCATTGTTTTAGTTCAAGGATTTCTACTGGAGTTTTGCATCTCCAGCAAACTCCGACTTCTTGTTGGAGTTTTTCAGTTTTTTGTAGCAATCCTTCTTTTTCTAGGTCTTTTGCTACAGTTTTCTTGGCTTCTTTAACGGTTAGTCCAGCATATTTTCCAGCGTTTTCGTTCATTTTACCTGTTTCAGTTATGCACATGATTACTGGTAGGTTGTGTTTTGCTACCCATTGTACGTCAGCCTTGTCGCCGTAGGTGCACACCATCACAATGCCGGTTCCGAAGGAAGGATCCACCATGTTTTCTGGGATGATTTTCACTTTTCTTTTGGTGAGGGGTACAGTGATGTCTTTCTCGATGTATTGTTGATATCGTTCATCGTTGGGGTGCACAGCCACGGTTACGCATGCGGGTAAGAGTTCTGGACGGGTGGTAGCTATGGTCAAGGATTTTTTGTCTGCCAACTTGAATTGTATGTAATGTAGAGTTCCTTCCCTTGTTTCGTGCTCCACTTCCGCGTCAGCTATTGCTGTTTCGCAGCGGGGGCACCAGTTGATGGCGTGAGTGCCGCGATAGATGAATCCTTTTTTGTAGAGGAGTATGAAGGAAAGTTGGGTTCTTCTCCAGTAGTCAGGGTCCATAGTTTTGTATTCAGTTGTCCAGTCGATGGAGCATCCGAGGCGGATGATGGCTTTTTTCATTATAGCTATGTACTTGTTAACAAGACTTTCACATAGCTTTCTAAACTCGTCTGGTGGAACTTCTGTCTTTTTGATGTTGTATTGGGACTCTGTTTCCACTTCTGTGGGGAGACCGTGGCAGTCCCATCCTTGAGGGAAATAAACGTTGTATCCTTTCATTCGTTTGAATCTAGCGACGATGTCGAAGTAAGACCAGTTTAGGACGTTTCCCATGTGGAAGTTGCCTGAAGGATAAGGTGGTGGGGTGTCGATGCTGTAGGTTGGGGTTTCAGTGTCTTTCCAGTTGAAGTTGTAAATGCCCATTTCTTCCCATAGTTTTTGCCATTTTTCCTCGATTTGGAGGATGTTGCATTTTTTGGGAAGCGTTTTCATGGGGTAAATCAGCTCTCTGCTAAATATATGGTTATGAAATAGGAGATGCCTATTCAAATAAATAATAATTACGTACGAAAATTTTGTGGCACAATAGAATTGGCAATCGACAATTGGCTAAAAACGTTCGGCAGCAAAAATAGCAGCAAAGCCTATCGAAATGCATTGATGATTTTCTACAAGGCTTACCTGTTTATGGCTTCAGTAGATCACAAGAGAGGGTTATCGAAACACGCGTAGAGACACAAAAAGCTTTGCTGAAAGAGTTGGACACTGATCAGATCGAAAAAACCAAGAGAGAATTGACTAGTGGGGAAATAACTATCGAGCAGTTTACCGATCAATTGACACAACTAGCCCAGGAAACGATGAACAGGCAGATGGAAAATCAATTTGAGCATATGTTCTTAAAGATGCTACAAAAACACAATAATGGCGCGAATTGCGCCTAATTCCATTTTTTCTGAATAGAATTTGCATGCATGCTTTGGAACACTTACAAACTCTTAAGCTTCTCACTGTAGTGTTTCCGAAACTTGGCGATTTTTTGGGCAACAACTAACCTACAATAATGTTGCTCCGGATTACGTTTGAAGTAATCCTTGTGGTAGTCTTCTGCCTTGTAGAATGCTTTGAACGGTTCGATCTGCGTCACAATGGGTGCGCCCCAGACTTTCCTCTTGTTCAGTTCCCCAATTACCTTCTCGGCTATTGTTCTCTGCTCTTCGTTGTGGTAGAATATTACCGACCGATACTGAGTGCCAACATCAGGTCCCTGCCTGTTCAACGTAGTTGGATTATGGGTCGCAAAGAATATCTCAAGGATTTCCTCAAAAGAGATCACTCTTGGGTCAAAGGTGATCTGCGCAACTTCAGCATGTCCAGTTTTCCCCGTAGAAACCTGCTCATAATTCGGATCTGCTAATTTGCCGCCGGAATACCCTGGTTGCGCTCTCTCCACGCCCTTTAATTCGCTGAAAACAGCTTCCGTACACCAAAAGCAGCCACCGCCCAGTGTTGCCAATTCTTTTGGTTTGGAGATTCCAGTTTTTGAGTGATGTAAACTCATGTTTCTCAATTGTTTCTTACCGACAACACATAAAACCATTACTATGCGCGCTTATTTACCGCAATTTCTTATCCACAAATAGGAGTTTGTCGGCAAAATTTCCAAAATTCATACGACATTATATGCTTGTTTACTCAAAATTGCATGTATGAGTGCGTATCAATCTGGCTTTGTGTATATGATTAACGACAAGATGCATCCTATTAATGATGTGATTATGCACAGTATGTATGGAGCGGTGTCAGAATAGATAGCTACTGCGCCTCCAAGTAATGGTCCGAGAAAAAATCCAATTCCCCATGCGATGTTCTGGAAACCTGCAATTAGTCCTCGTTTGGTGGGTGGAGCCTTATCCATGAGGAGGGCGGGTGGCGCTATGTACAATGTCCCTACACCTCCTCCCACGATTAGAACCGCAATTAGGAATGACACAAAAGATGGATTCACAGTTAGGATGAAAAAACCAATGGCACACAACACAAATGCCCACAGTATAGTACGTTGTCGACCAATTGTGTCTGACAATCTGCCACCTAGAGGTTGAATTAATGTTTCTGTGACGTAGTAACTAGCCGAGAGGAACCCGACCAAGTATTCTTCCCTAAATACTTCACTTGCATGTACAATGAATTGAGACCCGATTACTCCTAAGAATATGGCGGAGAATATGATATCGATGTATGCAATGAACATACTCTTTCTTGGTATTGCTCTGAGTTCTGGCTGGATTCTCGAAGAGGTTTGAACCTTTCTGGTGTAGCCTTCAGACTTTTCTTGAGATCTGAAAAAGGCTATCAAAGCTGCGAATAATGCGAGAGCAGAGCAGACATAGAATATGTGTGGATAGTTGAGTCGATCTATTAGAAAGCCTCCCACAATTGGCCCAGCAATAAAACCTATCCCTTGAATCATTCCAACCTTGCCGTAAACCTGTCCTATCTCGTGAGATGCATAGAGGTCAGCAATGAGAGCCATCGGCACTACCCAGAAAGGAGCTCCCACCAATCCGCGTAACAAAGCGATGACTACGAGCAGTAATGGATCGTTCACAAATGCGAATAGAGGAATGATAACCGAACTTCAACATTCCAAGTCCAAGCGTGGATTTTCTGCCTATTCGGTCAGATGCTTTGCCCCACAGAAGCGATGCTGCGGTGTGTGCAACAGCATTAGCTGAGAGAATAAGACCAACAGTCAATCTGTCCGCGCCCAGACTGTAAGAGTACAATGGTATAATGACGCTGAGTATTCCGATGCTCAACGTGTAGATTAGCAAAACAAAGCAGAATAACCTGAGATTTACTCCTCGACTCATTTCTCTCACTTCGTATGGGACAGTCAATTCATTTGATGGCGCCAATAATATTCCTACCTGTAGATCAATGGCTAATTAGATTTGCGCGTACGTTCTTTTTCTATTTCGTCTCTTGTGTGTGCGGTGTAGAGAGAATGCGAGCGCATAGCTATCACAAGTTTGCTAGAAGTGAAGGCAATTAAAGAATCTATTTGTGATTCTAGCGGTATCTGACATTTTTGTGGTTTGATGGTATTTGGTTTTTTCCCATTTTAAGTCGTAGGTTTTTACATAAAGGTCGTAGTTATTGGCTAGGATTCTTTTGTAGTTATTCTACCGGTCAAATGTTGCTAAGAAGGTTTTGACTTAATCGGGTTTGTCCAAGTCGCAGTATTGAGCTAGTTTTTCAACGCGCGCGCATCTGACTGACTTGATAGTTGAATCAGCGTAGTTGTTTTTCTCCAAGTCCAATAGCAAATTTATTATAGGTGGTCGGGTTATGGATGTAGGTAGACGGGAGCTGGGCTTAACCCGGCTGAGATGGCGGTTGAGTGACCGTCGACCGTTTGAACCTGATCCAGGTAATGCTGGCGGAGGGAAAAACGTGAGCATAACCACTTCCGAGACCAAGATAATTGCCGAAGCAACAATCTTAATTTCACTTTCGAGCGCTCTGTATTATACAAGTCGTATATATCTTCCTTTTTTCCATCTTCCTGAAGGTGGTTCTATAACTGTTGCAAGCATGGTGCCATTGTTTTGGTTTTCTTTGAGAAGAGGTTTACGTTGGGGTGTTGAAGCCTGCACTGTTTATGGTTTAGTACACATAGTGTTAAGCGGCGGAGTGTATTATCCAACGCAAATCTTACTTGACTATCCTCTCGCTTTTGGGGCGCTAGGTTTAGCAGGTGCGTTTAGGAAGCGACCGCTTGTCGGAATTGCAGTGGGTATGACGGGTAGATTCATCT
>SMTZ1_10012686_pt1 | contig 12600 bp, 16 predicted proteins | sample DeeMarSWOR136_30_FD_25667 | JGI IMG/M metagenome (IMG submission 25667) | reverse complement strand
ATTGATCCCGCGAAAAAGAGGTTCAAGAAGAACGTCTCTATAAGATCATCTTTCTGATGTCCAAATGCTATCTTGTTGCATTCGAGTGCTGCCGCGGTTTCGAATATGGCCTTTCTCTTGAGGCGTGAGCACAAAAAGCAGGGATTTTCCCTGTTTTCTATTCCATGTGCCCATGGACCAAATCTGCTTTTGATAATACGGTAATCAAAACCGTTTGCCTTGAAAAATGCCTCCATGCTTTTCCCTGTATCCTGTCCGAAGCCTATGTCTACATGCACTGCCATAAGCGTATACGTAATGGGTATCCTTTTCAGGCGGTCTCTGAGCAACCACAACAGGGATAAGCTATCCCGACCACCTGAGGCGGCTACCAACACTCTATCTCCATCCTCTATCATCTGAAAACTGGAGATGGCCTTACCCATAAGCCTTCTCATTTGTTGACTAGCATAGCTCAATTATAGCCTTCTTCCCTCTCTCCAAATATCTTGGTTCCTATCCTTACCAAATTTGCGCCCTCCTCGATGGCCACCTTATAGGAATTCGTCATGCCCATAGAGAGATATCTCATCTCCACAGTTGGTAAGCCAAGATCCTTGAAGTGTTCAAATAGCTCTCTTGTTTTTGCAAAGTAGGGACGTGATCCCTCCGGGTCTCCGAATCTGGGTCCCATGGTCATAAGGCCCATGATCTTTAAATGACTAAGAGAGGAGATCTCCCTTATGAGTTGCCCTACATCCTTAGGCGCTACTCCAGTTTTCTGGTCCTCCTCGCCGCTGTTGACTTCAATCAAAACGGGCATGATCTTGTTTTGTCTCTCACAGCACTTTTCTATCTCTTTGGCTAATCTTACGGAGTCGACGGATTCGATCATGTCAAAGATACCAACCGCCTTTTTTACCTTATTCATCTGCAGATGTCCAATGAAGTGCCACTGGGCTTTTTCCTCAACTTCTTTGTATACCCCTAGGGCCTCCTGCACATAGTTTTCCCCTATGACTGTGATCCCCGCCCTTATTGCCTCAGATATCTCTTCGGCGCTTCTTTCCTTGGCAGCTGCAAGCAGCGTGATACCCTCTGGTAGTTCACGTAAGAGGCGCTTAACATTTTCCGTTATCATCGTAAGGACCCCTGAATGGTTATGTTATTGCGAATGGGCGTTTTTTATTAGCAGGGCGGCAACAGGGCAGGCTTCTACACAAGCATAACATTGCCCGCAGGTAGCCCTGGCCTTATCCCCCTCGCCAAAGAAACTTATCACGGTATCTAACCCCCTTCTTGCAAAGCTTAACATAGCCTGACCGTTTTCCCTCTGGCACATAAAGATACACCGGCCACACAAGACGCACCTACTGGGAACATATTCGAGGCAGGGGTGGTCTTGTACTATCTTTACCCTCCGCTCAAGTTGTTCAAACCTCTTGAGCTTTACGCCGAGATGCAGGTACTTGGCAATCCGTTGTAGCTCACAGCTCCTATTAGCAGGGCACCTCCGGCAATCTACATGATGGACGGAGAGGAGTAGTTCAAAGGCAGTTCTCTGTAGTCTTCTCACATGTTCCGTATCGGTCTTGACGATCATCCCTTCTTTGACCTTTATAGTACATGAGGTTATGGGTTGATTGTATCCATCAACCTCAACAAGGCACAGCCTACATGAACCTGGGGGACTATCCATCTCCTTTAGGTAGCAGAGATTGGGGATATAGATTCCATTGTCAAGGCAGGCCTGAAGAACAGTCGCTCCCTCTTCGGTCTCGATTTGCTTGTTATCCACTACCAATCTGACCATGGATTACCCTTCCCTAGGACGTTCGATTTTGGGTGCCAGCGCTGGAGGAGAGACCTTTCGTACCGCATTATACTCCGGTGGACAGGAAGTCATACATTCCCCGCATCTCACGCATGATGTTTGGTCAATGGCCTTCTTTCTGTCTTCAGTGGTAAAGATCGATTCCGTAGGGCAGCTGCCAACACACGCGTCGCAGCCCCTGGCGCAAGCCTCTAAATCTATATAATACGCTATTAATGCCCTACACATCATAGAAGGGCACCGTTTTTCCCTGACATGTGCCTCATATTCATCTCTGAAATACTTAACGGTTGTTAAGACCGGGTTAGGGGCTGTCTTTCCCAACCCGCACAGGGAGCCTTCCTTTATGTCTAAACTCAGATCCTCCAATAATGCTATGTCGCCCTCACGGCCTTCCCCTCTTGTTATCCTCTCCAAGATATCGAGGAGATGTTTGGTTCCTACTCTACAGAACGTGCATTTCCCGCATGATTCTTTTTGGGTGAAGTCAAGGAAATATCTGGCTACATCCACCATGCAAGCATCCTCATCCATGACCACCATACCGCCGGATCCCATCATTGCCCCGGCCTCCGTTAAAGAATCAAAATCAATCTGCGTATCTAAAAAGGTCTCTGGCAAGCATCCTCCAGAAGGGCCTCCGATCTGAACTGCCTTAAATTTCTTTTGATTTGGGATACCACCACAGATGTCGAAGATAAGGGCCCTGAGGGTAACTCCCATGGGTATTTCCACTAGGCCGGCATGGAGTATGTTTCCCACCACGGAGAATATTGCCGTCCCAGGAGTTTTGGCAGTACCTATCCCCCTAAACCACCGAGCCCCATTCTCTATTATGGGTGGTATGGATGCCATTGATTTGACGTTATTTACGACCGTGGGTTTTCCCCAGAGGCCCCTTTGGGAGGGATAGGGTGGTCTCGGTTGAGGCATTCCTCGCTTACCTTGAATTGACTGGATGAGGGCCGTCTCCTCACCACAAACAAAGGCTCCTGAGCCCTGAAATACCGATATGTCCAAATCAAAGTTTGTGCCCAGTATCCCTTTTCCTAGGAGCCCTATCTCTTTCGACTGATCAATGGCATTTTTAATCATCTTCACTGCGAGGGGATATTCTGCCCTGACATAGATGATTGCTCTCCGGGCTCCTGCAGCATAGGCAGCGATAGCTATACCCTCAATAACCTGATGGGGATTACTCTCAAGTAAAGCCCTATCCATATAAGCGCCGGGATCTCCTTCATCTGCGTTGCATATTATAATCTTATCCTCTTCCCTGGCATCCCTCACCAATCGCCACTTTAGGCCAGTTAGAAAACCTGCACCCCCTCTTCCTCTCAGACCTGATTCTATGATCTCCTCTATGATCTCCTCTGGCGCTAAGGTGAGTGCCTTGACGAGCGCCCAATATCCTCCCTTTTCAATATACTGATAGACGTCCTCTGGATCAATCACACCACTGTTGGCCATAACTATCTTCTTTTCCCGGCTAAACCGCGGGAACTCTAAGACTGAAGGTATCATGTCGTTTTCCTCCATGGCCCCTAATACATGCTCAAAAACCGGGTCACCCTCTTCTAAAAAGGCCTTTACCAGCAACCGTGCCTTACCAGGTGTCATATCGTAGTAAAGAATGGGCGGGGATCCGGGCTTATCAATTATAACTAGTGGCTCCGCGTAGCAATGACCAAGGCAACCCACAGGAATAATGTGGGCATTGACTTTTGCTTCTGAAAGCGCCTCCTCAAAGGCGGCCTTTACCTCCATTGCCCCCGATGCGAGGCCACATGTAGCCATGCCAATGAAGATATTGTGTCGATCGTCTCCCTTCATCTGCTTAAAGCGTCTGTGTGCCTCCGCCTTTATGGATGCAAATACCCCATTCAGTTTTTCTTTACTGTTTTGATTCACCGTGCTGCTTTCCCCTTTCTTCTCGTTGCTTCTCTATCTCGAAACCCAAGATAAGTCCCTCTACCTTGCTTGGGGCCATGTGGCCATGAACAGTATCGTCGATTATGGCCACTGGGGCCAGGGCACAGCATCCCACGCAGGCTACCCTATCAATACTAAATTCCCTGTCCGCTGTTGTTTCAGCCTCCTTGATCCCGAGCTTCCGTTCAAAGTTCTCCAGGATTATATCACCTCCCCTCAGATGGCAGGCTGTTCCAAGGCAGACCCTTATCCGGTGTTTACCCGGGGGATAAAACCTGAACTGATTGTAGAATGTAGCCACCCCATAAACCTCGCAACCAGAGACTCCGAGATATTTGGCGACCATTTGTAGGGCGCTTGCAGACAGGTAGTGGTGTCTTTCCTGAATCATCTGCACAATAGGTATAAGGTTAGCCCTTTCCTTCTCAAAGACCGCGAGCATCGAGGCTATATCATTTAACAGGGCCTCTTCTTCAGTCTCACGTGTGTGATCCATGGATATCTGCTTTCCGGATAAGTATTTAATTCTACTTTGAACTTCCCTATGGGTCGAGTACACATTTATCTGTCCCCCAACCAAGTCAAAATCCGCTCAAGATCATTCAAGAATTTCCTCATGGCCTGCCCCCTGTGACTTACCCTGCTTTTTTCTTCAGGTGAAAGCTGCGCAAATGTCTTACGAAGGGGAGGATAGTAAAAAATGGGATCATATCCAAAGCCGTGTGCCCCAGCGGGCTCATCGAGGATTATCCCGGAGCACCTCCCAGCATAATTCAAAACCAGCCCCCCTGGTTTTGCTAGGGCAATAGCGCAGTAAAAGGTAGCCTTTCTGTTCTCTCTCCCTCTCATTTCCTCAAGCAGTTTGTGGTTGTTTTGATAGTCGTCGGCCGATTCTCCGGCATAGCGCGCTGAAAGTACACCTGGTGCCCCATTTAAGGCCTCCACTTCAAGGCCCGAGTCATCAGCCAAGGCAGGAACTCCAAGCATCATTGATACGGCTCGGGCCTTCTTTGTGGCAATTTCTTCAAACGTCGTCCCCTCTTCGTCAGGGGGAGGGATCTCTTCGAACTCAGAAAGCCCCCTAAGAGCTATAGGAGAATTCCCAGAAAGCAGCTCATATTCTCTCTGCTTTCCTTTATTATGGGTTGCCAGAACCATGACTATCCTTGACATAGGCCTCAAATAGCATTACAGGGTCAGGTTTAGGTCCGCTAAAAAATAACGTACTTGAATATTTATTAAAAGCATTTATTATAATCGCTGAAATTTTGGCACTATTGCTTTGCATCTTTGAGGGCCATTTTATGGGTGCAGGAAAGACATTTGTCGTTGGGGATGTTCATGGTTGCCTAGATATGCTAAAGGGCCTCATTGAAAAAATAGAATGGAACCCATCCAAGGATCGGCTCATCTTTATTGGAGACTATATTGATAGGGGAAGGGATTCTAGAGGTGTTGTCGACTTTGTCTTGGAGCTAAAAGCCAATTCCCCCCATGTTCAATGCCTTATCGGAAACCATGAACAGATGTTTCTTGACTATCTATCGGATATTGATCCGCAGACCTTCATACTAAACGGAGGTCTCTCTACCCTTAGAAGCTATAAGGAAGTGAGGCGAAGCAGGAAGGATCCGCTGATTCCATCCTCTCATCTCGACTTCTTTTCTTCACTTTTACCTATGATAGAGCTTGAGCAGTACTACATCGTCCATGCTGGTTTTCGCCCTCACATTACGATAGAGGATCAGAATCTTATTGATATGATCTGGATTAGAGACGGATTTATCTATTCTGATTATGACTTTGGCAGGGTGGTTATCTTTGGGCATACCCCATTTAGTAACCCTATGATCATGAAAAATAAGATCGGCATAGATACTGGGGCCGTTTATGGAAATTGTCTAACCTGTTTGGAGCTCCCAGAGAAAAGGTTTCATTCAGTTAGAGCTCCGTAACTAACGTGCTCGACGTAAGCCAAGAGGTGATGATGCTTCTACCAGTTCTGGGCTCCTTGCCACGTCGAGGCCGCCCTCATCTTACTATGACCCTCCCTAATACAGCATGGTGGCCTATATTCTAAACCCTGATACACAGGCCAGGGAAGGGTGTTCTTGACTTTGATCTGTTTAAGGGGTATTTTTATAGCTAATGCCTCCCTGAGGAACCTCTCAATAGCTGAGGTGCATACTAACTTGGAGAAAGGAATTGATTGAGCTTGTCATTAAAGGCGGACCTTTTATGTACCCTATCCTATTTTGCTCTGTTATTTCCCTGGCTATATTTATGGAACGCGTATGGGTATTGAGGCGAAAATCGATCATACCAAAGGACTTTATTCTTAAGGTGGAAGAGCTTGTGGAGAGGAATAAGATAGCAGAGGCAATCTTCCTTTGCCAGGGAGATAGCTCTTCAATTGCGAGGATCTTTTTGGCGGGCCTTAGAGATGCTGGAAGAGGGATGTGGCTGGTCAAAGAGGCCATAGAAGAAAAGGGAAGGAGGGAGGGCGTTATACTGGAGAGAAATATAGGAGTCTTGTTGACTATTGCTCACCTCTCCCCACTGCTTGGCTTACTTGGTACAGTTTCAGGTATGATAAAGACCTTTAATGCGATTTCCGTTTACGGTGGTGGGAGTCCTGCACCTCTTGCAGGAGGTATTGCCGAGGCCCTCATTACAACTGCCACAGGTCTATTGGTAGCCATACCTACACTGGTCGCCTATCGGTTTCTTATAGATAAGGCCCAAATTCTCATCTTTGAAATAGAGGAAAGCTCTATCAGGCTTGTTGACACTATGGAGGGCAGAAAAGGGTAATGCGCTTTACTCAGCCAAAGAGGGAGGAAATCAGTCTTGGTGTGAGCATCGCCCCCTTAATCGATATAGTGTTTCTGCTCCTTATATTTTTTATGCTCACCTCGCATTTTGAGATAATGTCAGGTATTGATATCAAATTGCCTGCTGTTACTGAGAGAGGATCAGAGCAGTCAGCGGATAACTTGGTTGTGGCGATAGATAAAGCTGGAAACTGTTACCTCGAAAAGGAAAAAGTGACTTTCAGGGATCTTTATCTTAGGCTTAAAGGGAGCACTGGACAAAAAAGGATAAACCTGATCTTGCAGGCCGATAGAGATGTCAAACATGGCCACGTTGTGAGGGTAATGGATTTAGCTAAAAGAGCCGGTGTTACTTCCATTATCATATCTGCCCAGTGGGAACCTGAAAAGGTGTTTTGAATTTGGCGCATTTTAAGAAAAGTCATTACCTTAGCTACATTTCCATTCTTTCCTTTGTGGCCTTGCTTTTGTTAGCCTGGGTAAGCTTCGGGAAACATGGGTTACTAGACCTATATAAAATGCGAAAGGAACAGGAGAGATGTCTAACTATCCTAGATGATCTCAAGGAAAAGAACAGGCTACTCACTGCCGAGATCAGACGACTTAGAGAGGACCCAAGGTACTTCGAGTCGGTTGCTCGCAAGGAATTGGGTCTGGTAAGGGAAAATGAGATTATCTACCGCTTTAGGCAGGGCAATCATTCCGATAATCTGAATAGATAGTAAGTAGGGGTAGGATATGAGACCACTAGACGAGATCTACGATGAAATCTTAAATAAGCCAGTGACACCCCGGTCAAGCCTTTTGCTTATTAAAGGCTTAAAGGAAGAGGGGAAGCAAGAGATGGTGGTAAAGGCGTGTCAAAAGGCACTAGAATTCTTCCCGGATGACATTAGCATAAGGAGGGTTTTGGCGGAAACATATGTTGAGCAGGGATCTATTGAGCTAGCACAGAACGAGCTAACAAAATTATGTGAGCAGATTGATGAGCTATCTTCTCTTCTTAAACTTCAGGCTGAGGTCTATATCAAGGAGGACAAGACCAAAGAGGCGATAGATTGCTTAGAGCTATATCTCGCCCACCATAGATCGGATAAGGAGGCAGCTCAGGTTCTCTCTCAATTGAGCTCTCCCCCTAAGAAAGAGCCATCAATCCTTCCAACCTCTACCTTAGCGGAAATTTACTATAAGCAGGGAGAATTAGAAGCGGCCATAAGGACATACGAACAGACAGTCAAGGCATTTCCAGATGATGAAAAAGCCAAAGGGAGGCTCGATGAATTGAAGAAGATAAGAGAAGCTGAAGGGCGTGCAAAAGCCAAAGAGGACCGATTTCGAGAAAGAAAATTAAATCTGATTAAGGTCTTGGAAAGGTGGCTTACGAATATAGGGCAAAGAACGGCCATGAACGTTTCACATCAGCCTTGAGGCTGTTGTTGTCATCATAGTGGAATTCTACTGCAAAGACATTTGCAGAAGGAGAAGGGCAATTTATGTATTCAACAGCAGATTTCAGAACGGGACTAAAGATCGAAGTGGACGGAAAGCCGTTTACAATCATAGAATTCCTCCATGTGAAACCCGGCAAAGGTGGGGCATTTGTAAGGACAAAACTGAAGAACACGATTACCGGTCAGGTAGAAAAGGTTGCCCCACCCAACATACAGGAGAAGGAGATGCAATATCTTTACCAGGATAAAGGTGAATTTTGTTTTATGGATACTGAAACGTTTGATCAAGTTTTTCTCACTGGTGAACAGCTCAGGGAGAATAGGCTATTTTTGAAGGAAAACACGAATGTCAAGGCACTCATATACAACGACAGAGTAGTGGATATTGAACTGCCACAGTTCGTTGATTTAAAGATCGTCAAAACAGAGCCGGGGATTAAGGGAGATACAGTAACTGGAGGTAGCAAGCCAGCCAGGCTTGAGGCAGGAGCGGTCATTCAGGTTCCACTCTTTGCAAATGTCGGGGACGTAGTCAGGGTAGACACACGCTCAAGACAATATATTGAGAGGGTAGAGCAGGGAATCAATTGAAAAGGGGTCTCGCCTTCAATTTCATGGCTACAGGTATCGCTAGCGTACCGTTCTTAGATGTTATGATGCCTGCCACCGCATCCTTAAGATCTTTCCGGATATTCCCTTTTTGCCTCAGCTTGTGCGACGGAACCATTACCCCCAACGTTATGGACCTTCTATGAAGGGGCAGATCGTAGGTCCCGTCACTCCTGCGGGAAGCGTAAAGGAACCTACAGGCAAATCCGCCCTTTACAATAGCGGGATCATGGACACCGTAGTCAAAGGCCCAGCCATTAAGGCCCTGACATAAGCCTCTGGAGTGAGGATTGCTGCATAATGAAATACCTGATCTATCTCCTCCTCATAGTTTATGCCTTGAGCCCCTTTGATCTCTTACCTGAGTTCTTTATAGGGCCCATCGGACTGATTGAGGATGTAGTGACATTGGGTGTTCTGTATTGGTATTTTATCTACCGACCAGCCAAGATGAGGGCACAATCCGAAGGGGCCTATTATCAAGAAGGGGGGAAGAGGAGAAGTGAAAGCTACCACGAGGATCAAAAAGGGGCTCAAAGGGATAAGGGATTTTCAAGACCTGATCCACATGAAGTCCTAGGTGTACCTCGGGGGGCTTCAGTAGATGAAATTAAACGAGCCTACAGAAAACTGGCCGCAAAGTATCATCCGGACAAGGTCGATCATTTGGGGGATGAATTCAAGGTCTTAGCGGAGGAGAGATTTAAGGAAATTCAGGATGCCTATCAGGAGCTGATGGCTAGATAGTACGAAAAGCAAGGGATAATAGCCAAAGCTATACCCCTAAGTAAGCCTTTTTCACGTGATCGTTGCCCACGAGCTCCTGTCCTTTACCCTGAAGGACGATCCTTCCATTTTCTAAAACACAGGCCCGGTTGCACAGAGCTAAGGTCTGCACCACGTTCTGCTCAACGAGAAGAACCGTGACACCTTCTTCATTGATTCGCTTAAGGCCCAAGGACGGTTCATCAAACATCATGAGCTTGGGCCTTGACATCAATCCCCTCCCTATCGCCAGCATCTGCTGTTCACCCCCTGAAAGGCTTCCGGCGGTCTGCCCCCTTCTCTCCTTTAGTATAGAAAAGATCCTGTAAACATATTCCAAAGTCTCAGGCCGTCTGACCTTGGCCTCACCGTGGAGGGCACCCATGAGCAGGTTTTCCTCCACAGTCATCTCGGCGAACAGATGCCTCCCCTCGGGGACGTGGACGATACCGTGCTCAATAATCTTATGGGGAGGCAAATGATCCAGACGGATGTCGTTGAACTCGATGGTTCCCTCCCTTGGGGTAAGCAGAGAAGATATGGTCTTAATCGTGGTGGATTTTCCCGCTCCGTTGGCCCCCACCAAAACCAGGATCTCCTTTTCCTTAACGTCAAAGGAGACATCCCAGAGGACCTGCAGATCTCCATAAAATACATCTATCCCACTAACCTTGAGCATATCCCTCTCCCAAATAGGCCTTAATCACCGCCGGATTGTTGGCAACCTCATGGGCTGTGCCTTCGGCAATGGTCTGACCGAAATTGATAGCATGGATACGATCCGATATGGTCATAATGACCTTCATGATATGCTCTACGATTAGGATAGTAATGCCCCTATCCCCGATCTTCGTAATGAGTTCAATCGCATCATCCAGTTCTGTAGGATTTAAACCGGCTGCAGTCTCGTCAAGAAGTAAGAGTTCTGGTCTTGTAGCAAGAGCGCGAGCGATCTCAAGCCTTTTTCTTCCACCTATAGGGAGACTTTTCGCCGGTTTATCCTGCTGTTCTAAGAGGCCACAGAATTCTAAGACCTGGTATGCCTCATCCTGGGCCTCTTTTATGGTATTAACGCGGCAGAAGGCAGAGGCTATTACATTGCCCAGAACTGTCATGCGGGAAAGGGGCTTTACGACTTGGAAGGTACGGCCAATACCGAGATGGCAGATCTTATATGTCTTGAACCCCTTTATAGTTTTTCCTTTGAAAAGGATGTCCCCGGCAGTCATAGGCACATAGTTATTGATACAGTTGAAAATAGTAGTCTTGCCTGAGCCGTTTGGCCCAATGAGGCCAAAAACCTCACCTTCTTCTACATGGAAGCTCACATTGTTTACTGCCTTGAGCCCTCCAAAGGATTTGGTAAGATTCTTTACTTCAAGGAGCGCCATTCATTTTCTGCCTTTCGTGCCGATCAGGTCGATTCCCTGATTCTAAAAACACTTCGTTTGATCTTCGACCAATCTCCCACAATGCCCCTTGCGAGGAACATGATTACAAATATAACCAACAGGCCGAACACCAACACATGGGCCTGACTGATCCATTTTGGCCCTGCACCAAAAAGGGCGCTTCTAAATACTTCCTGAACCCCCACCATAGCAAAGGCCCCGAAAGCAGGACCCAGGATGGTGGCAACTCCTCCGACAATAGCGACCAGGATGGCCATAATGGAGATATAGTGTAGGGAAAATACGACCTCCGGATCGATAAATGCCATATAGTTCATATAAAAGGCCCCGGCCGTCCCTGTAAAGAAGGCACTAATTAACAGGGACACATTTTTGTACAGAGTTGTATTTATCCCCAGGGATTCCGCGGCGTCCTGATCCTCCCGTATGGACACAAGATAGTATCCCCACTTAGTTTTCATAAGGAGATGGCTGACATAGACACAAAGGATTGCCAAAATCAAGGCAATGTAATAGTAAGGTGCCTTGCTCTTGCCTTGCTCTTAAATGTCTGCATGATCAGAATCCCGACCATCCCCTCGGTCAGGCCCTCCCAATTAATGGCAAGGAGTCTAAAAATTTCACCTCCTGCGAGTGTAGCTAAGGCAAAATAGGGGCCCCTCAATCTGAGACAGATCGAGCCAACAATGACCCCAATCGCCATAGAGACAATACCTCCACACATCATACCCCACCAGGCAGAAATCCCCAGTTTGGTGACAAATAGTCCGGCGGTATACGCACCGGTGCCGAAAAAGATGGCATGCCCAAAGGATACCAGGCCAGTATACCCTGCCAGGAGATTCCACGAAGATCCGATTACAACCCACATAAGTGCGATAATGAGCAGGTGCAGGTAGTAATCCGAACGGATAACAAGAGGAAAAAGGAAAAAAATGAATCCCACGACAACCAATGCCAGGTTCTTTCTCATAATCCCCTTTATACTTTGGTCAAGCGTTTCAAACCACCAGGCAAGAACAACAGGACAAGCAGGAATATTACAAAACCTATCATCTCTCTATAGCCCATGCCGATATAGGTGGCACCGAGAGACTCCGCAATGCCCAAGACGAGTCCACCGAATATGGCCCCTACCGTACTTCCTAGGCCTCCCAGGACGGTAATAACAAACGCCTTCAGGGTAAAGGGTCCACCGATATCAGGAAAAAGATAAAAGATCGGTATTAATAAACTTCCAGCCGCCCCCGCCAATGAAGAACCCAGCCCAAAGGTTATGATTGTAATCCGACTAGTGTTTATACCCATCAAGGCCGCAGCATCTTTATCCTGGGCTGTGGCCCGGATCGATCGTCCAGTATCCGTCTTGAGCAAGAACCAGAAAAGCGTCGCAGTAAAGGCAATTGCAAAGATGAAGGCGATACACATAGGCACGTTAAAGCAGATATCACCTAGAAGGAAGACCGAGGTGCTATATGCCGTCTTAACTGTCTTATAATCCGAGGAAAACATAAACCGGGCTGTTTCAGCCAGCACCATGCCTATTCCAACCGTCATCAAGACCTGGTTTTCAGGTAGAATGGATTCCTTTTTCATCAGTGGATTTAAGAGAAACCTCTGCACAAAACAACCCAAGAGAAACAAAGACGGCATGGTAGCGAGGAGGGAAACATAGGGATCAATATGCATATAATGGGATAAGACAAAGGTAATGTACATGGCCACCATCATCAACTGGCCATGAGCCAGGTTTATAATTCCCATCACACCCATAATCAGGGTCA
>SMTZ1_10009923_pt2 | contig 12600 bp, 12 predicted proteins | sample DeeMarSWOR136_30_FD_25667 | JGI IMG/M metagenome (IMG submission 25667) | reverse complement strand
GGTAGGGAGTAGGTCCATTGTCTGAAACTGGCTTCGATGGAGCCACAGGCAACGGTGCATGAGGCAACCGTGGGCCTCCCGCGTGGTACTGTCTCGTGCCGGAGCTGTTGGCAGACACGCAAGATCGGCGGGCCGACAACACGCGGGAAGCCACTGGCGTCCCGCAACGGTGCGATGGTTAACGAATTCTGAGGAGGGTGAGCGGCCGCACAACGATGCAGTGACAATCCAGTCTCGTAATCCGCTGCCGCCTTGCGGCAGCTAGGACTTTTCAGGGTCCAGCTCCCTAGATTGGCTGACCGTGATGCCGAGAACCTTGCCATGGGTTGCTAGACGTGGGATCTGAAGCGACCGTAGTTCTCACCTATGACCCACGTTGGAGTTACACCCCGCAAGATCATACGCCATTTTGGGCAAGTCTAGACACTGTTGACTACGTCGCTGCGTTGCTAGAAGAGACAGAGAACACCGTCCTGGTTGTCCAGACTGACGCTTCTCTTGAGTCCAGACTCAAGGACATCGTCCGCAAGCACGCCATGCCCTTGGTGTTCTGGCTCAATGAATTCATGCCCACCGAGTCGGGCAGAGATGCATTCACTGTCCGCGTCATCGAGAAGCTAGGAATGATGCACACCGGGCCAAGCTCTAGAGCATTGGCCATGGGTCTGGACAAAGAGGCCACAAAGGCGCTGTTCAGGAGATTGGGGCTGCCTACCCCTGAATCCTACGTGGTCTATCCTGGTGACTGTTCAGCTGTTGGCCAGGCGCATCCTTGGCCCGGGTTTTCTATCATAAAACCATTGCTGCAAGGCAACAGCAGGGGACTGGATGAATCCTGCGTGGTTGCCGCTGATGATAGACAGGCGATACGGCGACGAGTTGAGCAGGTTCACCGCGAATTCGATGAACCTGCTCTTGTAGAGAGGTACATCGGAGGGCAGAACGAAAGAGAATTCACTGTGCCCATGCTTATCTCGCATGTCGGAGGCACAGCGGCACTGCCAATCACAGAGATTGACCTTTCACAGTTACCGGTGGCGCAGGGAAGGTTCCGGTTCTTGACGAATGACATAAAGGACGAGAAGTACTACCTGAAGATACCGGCAGACCTTCCAGCTCGAGCGATGGTGCAGTTATACTCCGACGTTGGGATGATCATCAAACAGATGGGCTGCCGAGATATGACCAGAGTTGATGTAAGAGGCGACTCCACTGGTCTGTACTACATTGAAGTGAACGCCAATCCGGGCAAGAACAGGTTCAGCTACTTGACAACCTCTGCATACCATCTTGGCCTCGAGTATGCAGAGATTATCGCGCACATTCCCTTTCAGGCCATGCTGAAGTACCGGTTGGAGCCGTCGAGACAGCTGCGCCGGCTGGTCGAACCTGTCGAGGCCTTGTTTGAGGCAGGGTTTGCGTCTGACGCGAAGTCTCAGACGCTGGGCTGATGGACTGAGACTCCGGGCGAAGGGCAGGAGCTGCAAGGCACTAACCCCTGGTTGGAGGTACCTAGAGCGATGCTAACAACGCTGACCGGTATCAAGGTCTTGGATCTGTCTAGAATGCTGCCTGGGCCTTTCTGCTCGATGATCCTCGCTGACCTGGGGGCAGAGGTCATCAAGGTGGAAAGCCACCTGGTGGGAGATCTCATGCGACGTGCTCCTCCGTATGTTGGCGAGGAGAGCTGTTACTTCATGAGTGTCAACCGTAACAAGAGGAGTTTGGCACTCAACCTGAAGAGGTCAGAAGGGCGCGAGATCTTTCTGCAGCTGGCCCAAACGTCTGATGTGATCATCGAGGGATTTCAGCCTGGCCACGCGAAACGCTTGGGCATTGCCTACGACGACATCCAGTCCCGCAATCCTGACATCGTGTATTGTTCGATTTCTGGCTACGGTCAAGAGGGACCGTATGGAGACCGGGCCGGTCACAACATCAACTATGTGGCGCTGGCAGGCATGCTCGACTTGAGCGGGGCGCCTGGTGCCGCGCCCGAAGTCCCCGGTGTGCAGACCGCGGACATTGGTGGCGCCCTTTTCGCTGCGATAGGGATCCTGTCCGCTTTGGTTGCCAGAAGCCGCAATGGGACTGGGACGTACATTGATGCAAGCCTCTTTCATTCGACCCTATCCATGATGACCTTCTCAGCAGCGACCCTGATCAGCTCGGAAGCACCAGTGGAACGAAGGCAGCGGCATCTCTCAGGGTTGTATCCATGCTACAACGTCTATCAAACCAAGGACGATCGATACATGGCCTTGGGGGCGCTCGAGGGTGTGTGGTGGGGCGATTTCTGTGAGGCGATCGGCCGGGAGGACTTGATCGCGGCGCAATTCCCGCCGGAGGGGCAGCGGGAGTCGGCGATCGCAGAGTTGCGGCGCATCTTCGCAGAGCGCACCCAGGAAGAGTGGGTCGATTTCTTCGCTGACAAGAACCTGTGTTGCGAGCCGGTCAATACGCTGCAAGAGGCGCTCACTCTCCCGGTGGTCAAGGACCGGGGTATGCTGTGGGACGTCGAGCACCCTGCGGCTGGGCGTTTGCAGCAAATAGGGTCACCCTTGCGCAGCTCAGCTCAGAGTTCGCAACAGATCAAGCCGCCGCCCTTGCTCGGGCAACATACGGTCGAGATCTTGCAGAGCTTGGGCTACGACGATGAAGAAATCCAGCGACTTCGAGCCAAGCGAGTGGTCGCCACCGCCCAGGGGGGTGCCGGCGGTGGGGAGAAGCCTTAGGGGGTGGCGAAGTATTGCTCTGCCCGGCGGTCCGCCGGCGCCACGACACGACGCTGCCAGAGTATGCTGTTCGGTGGCGACGGGAGGATTGCTCGAGCATAGCGATCGTGCTTCGACCTACACGTCTGGAGTGCTTGAGTGTGAAGGCCAGGAGATGACGTGAACTACCTTGAGGAAGCGATGCGGTTGGTCATTGGGTACGCTGTGCCAGTGGTCGAAGCGTGTGGGGCAGTGGTAGTCATGATGGGCGTTGGGCGCGCCATCCTTCGCTACGTGCGCTCCTTTGCTGCACAGGGTCCACTGCACACAGCGTCCCTGCGGTTGCAGCTGGGGCAGAGCATGGTCATGGGCCTGGAGTTCCAGGTGGCCGCCGACATCACTGCGGCGTCCTCCTCGGGCGGTGGACAACAGCGTGCCGATTCTGACATATGATGCGACATTTGCACGCTGCAGCAATCTTTCGTACATTCCCCACTTGTACACAGAATCCCAGCCGAGAGTGAAGAATCAGCAGAGTGATCCACACTTCAAGCCCGGGGAAGCGCCGGAGTCAGGCGTAGCACCGCCGCTGGCCGAGATGAGGGGATAAGCATGCGCATCAAGGCTAGTTCCATCAGCCGGTCGGTGGCGGAGCGGCTGGAGCAGCGATTGCCTGCGGCACGTGTCTGGGCTGTGTTCGAACGCTCGTTTCACCTCGTGGCGTCAGATAGCCAGGTCACAGCGGTCGTCCTCCCGGAAATCGGCGATGGGCCGATAAACATTGTACTGGACGCACACCCCAGCGACCTGACCACTCTCGAGCCCGGAATGCCGGCGGCACTGGAGGACGGAAGACTGCGAGTTGGAGAGTTGGAAGTCTGTGTGGAGACCGCTGTGGTCTGGGAGCCCTCTCCTGACTGGCAACGACTGCGTGCCCGTTCGGGAAGCTGTTCCGGGCGGCTTTCGCTGATTCAGACTCTATGCCAGCGACTCGCTCCCGCAGGCACGCTGTTGATGCTCACAGACCCTTGGCCGGCTTGGGGTCCTGAATTGGCACAAGCCGACGCTCCCCTGGGTGCCTCCCTGGTGTTCAAAGAGGCGCATGAGGCTGCTGCTGCCCTTCGTCACGGGTGGGAGGGAGATGTTGCTTTGCTGCAGAGTGGAGCCGCTCAACTGGCAGGACTCGGGGGTGGCCTTACTCCTGCGGGCGATGACTTTCTTTGCGGCTCCATGCTGTGGGCGTGGCTGGCTCACCCCAGCCCCCACAGGGTATGTGGCCTTCTCCTCGAGACTGCGGCGCCTCGTACCACGATCCTCTCCGCTGCATTCCTGCAGGCGGCGGCCCGAGGTGAGTGCAGCCCTGCGTGGCAGGCCCTCTTGGCAGCGCTGTCGGGGGGGACCACTGAGGAGTTGGCAGTGGCTGTGCAAGACGTACTCGCCTTGGGTGCTACCTCAGGCGCGGACGGACTGGCAGGGTTCCTGTGGGCAGGATTGTGCGGAACACCTTCCGGCAGCACGCCGTAACCTCCGCGTCAATTCGCACGTGACTCTCAAGGTCGCACCGGGGAATGGCGTGTAGCGGTCCGACGACGGGATGCTGGTAGTATCCCCATTCCGACAGCCAGGGATATTTGCGCCGCGACCCGAGAATGAGAGCCCTCGTCACTGAGCTCCTCAGGCTGTGACACACTGTGCCGCCGAACTCGCTTGGCAGTGCGCGCGGAACGATTGCCCTGGCCGGCGTGCACGGTGGCGCGGATGCCGGCTATGCCAGCGGTGAGAGGCTATTCCTCTTTCTGCTCTTTGTCCTGCAGAGCCAGGAAGATCTTTTCCGCCGATAACGGGAGGTCGTTGAAGCGGATGCCCAGTGCGTCGTGTAGCGCGTTGGCAATCGCCGGCGCCGTTGGAACCATCACGTGCTCACCGACGCCTCGCGCCCCCCAGGGACCGTCCTCCAACGGCGTTTCCACAAAATCCCCATGGATCTCTCTGGGTGCGTCGACAGCGGTCATGATCCGATAGTCCACCAGGTCGGAGTTCATGGGGTGGCCCTTGTCGTCGAATCGGAGTGCCTCAAACGTTGTGCTGGCACCGTGAACCGCGCCGCCCTCGATCTGTGACATTACCAGGTCGGGGTTGATCGCTTTCCCCACGTCGTAGGCGCTGGCAATGGTGAGAATCTCAACCTGTCCTGTTTCAGTATCCACCTGCAGATCCACAGCCTGCGCGCCCACGGTGTAGTGCACCACTGCGCGAGTTCCCTGTCCGGTCTCAGGGTCCAGGTTGGTCACGTACGTGGGCATGAACTTGCCGTATCCGACAACGGGCCCGCCTTTCCATCCTTCAAAGTTCTCATTGGGCAGACCGTAGACAACCAAGTTCTTCAGCGGCAGTTCGCGCTCCGACCGGTACGATATGACACGGCCATCCTTGATATCCAGGTTAGCCGCCTCCTCGCCCCAGTGATCGGCGACCATATCCAGGATCTGTCTCTTCGCGTCGTCAGCAGCGACCTTGATTGCATTGCCCATCGACCAGGTTATTCGGCTGGCAACTGTCTGCCACTCGTATGGACTGTACTTGGTGTCTATGGGCGCCGACACACGCACCCACTCATAGGGGACGCCCAAGGCTTGCGCTGCAATCTGGGCAGCCACCGTGAAGGCTCCCTGCCCGAGTTCCTGTGCGCCGATTTCCACGTTGACTGTCGCGTCCTCGTTGAAGCGTAGGACAGCCGAGCTGCCAGGGTTGGGCGGCATGGCTGGAGCTTTCCACATGATGGCGATGCCCTTACCGCGCTTCTTGTGCGAGGCGGCGGGCTTCTCCCGCTTGCTCCAGTTGATCGCCTCAGTCACCTTGTCCATGCAGGCCACCAGATCAATCGGCGGCATCGTCATGCCAGTCAGAATGGTGTCACCGGTCCTGACGCAGTTGCGGCGGCGAAACTCAGCAGGATCCATCTCAATCTTGGCAGCCAGCTGGTCCATGATCTGCTCGATGCCCCAGTGGATCTCGGGCATGCCAAAGCCGCGCATTGGCCCGCCGACCGGCATATTAGTGTAGACGCAATAGGAATCTCCCTTCACGTTGGGAATGTCGTAGGGACCTGTGCAGGAGTATCCAGCGGCACGGGCAATATTGACACCGTACTCAGTGTAGGCTCCGCCGCCGAAGTAGTATTCCGTCTCCATAGCCAGCAGTCTGCCGTCGGCATCGCAACCGATTCTGGTCCTTGCCACCAGGCTTTGGCGCGTTGTGGTACCAATGAATTCCTCTTCACGCGTCAGCCGCAGCTTGACAGGGTGTCCCTTGAGCGCTTGGGCCATCACGACGGCGTACATCTCCATCGTGACGCCTGCTTTGCCCCCGAACCCGCCGCCGACATAGGGCGATACCACGCGCAGGTTGCCGTGTGCCATGCCGAGGCTCTGCGCGATCAGGTCGCGCTGGGCGAAGGGCGATTGCGAACTCGTCCACAGCGTCACCTGCCCGGATGGTTCCCATAGGGCCACTGCCACATGGGGCTCAATGGGAACGTGCTGTATACGGGGCAGGTGGAATGTGCCCTCTACAATAGCAGTGCACTTGGGCCAGGCGGACTCGGTGTCCCCTCTGCGCAGCTTGAAATGCTCCGAGATATTGGTGCCCGGTTCGGGGAAGATGAAGTTCGCGACCTCATACTCACTCAGTTTGGGGTGGATGAGCGGGGCATCTGGCTGGGCCGCCTCAACCGGGTCAAAGACCGCCGGTAGTTCATCGTATTCGACCTCGACGAGTTGCACAGCCGCCTCCGCGATCTCTTCGCTCACCGCGACGACTCCGGCAACGGCCTCGCCCACGTGCCGAACACGGTCCACAGCAAGCAGGGGGCGGTCCTTCAGGTACAACCCCATCAGAGTCGGGAAATCCTCGCCGGTGACTACTGCTTTGACGCCGGGCATTGCCAGTGCCTTGCTGGTATCGACTTTCCTGATCAAGGCGTGCGCGTAAGGACTGCGGGCCAATCGCCCGTAGTACAAGCCGGGGCCAAATTGCAGGTCATCGGCAAACTGGGCCGTCCCGGTCAGCTTATCGTACATATCGACGCGCTGGACACTCTTGCCAACAGGTTCCAATACGGGAGTTGTCATCCTAAGCCTTTCCTTTCTCAGCCGCATCCTGCACCGCCTTCACGATGCGCAGATAGCCGGTGCAGCGGCACAGGTTGCCGACAAGAGCTTCCCGTATCTCATCCTCGGTGGGGTGGGGATTGCGCTGCAGCAAAGCGTGCGCAGAGATCAACATTCCTGGTGTGCAGAAGCCGCACTGCACCGCGTTGTGCGCAGCAAAGGCCTGCTGCAGAGGGCTCAGCTGGCCATCTTCGCAACCAAGCCCCTCCACTGTGGTGACATCGTGCCCGTCGGTCTCCAAGGCTAGCATCAGGCATGAGTTGACCGGCTCGCCATCGATCAACACAGTACAAGCTCCACATTCACCAGCTGCACAGCCGTTCTTGGTTCCCGTGAGCGCTAGCTGGTCGCGCAGCATTGCCAGTAGGGTCATGTGCGACGGAACTGTAAGGTATTCCGTCTTCCCATTGACCGTTACCGTGATCGAGTGGACGGTCATCGCCTCCTCCTCGCGCGCAACGCCGAGCAGTTTTCTCGGACACCGGCCCAGGTACCGCAGGTCAAGTGTTGCATAGCTGCCCCCACACCTTCTGCAACCCACGCAAGGTGAGCGTGCGAACCATGGCTTTCTGATAGGCGGCGCTTGCGCGCACGTCGTCAATGGGAGCAGCCGCTTCCATCGCCTTCTCAGCGGCGAGGGCGAACGTGTTCTCATCGGGTGGCCTCACTGCGAGCACCCTCTCTGCTGCCGCCACGCGCAAGGGCACTGGGGCGACCGAGCCCAGCGCAATACGGAAACCGTAGCCAGAGGCAGCTGCCCTATCTGGGAAGCCCAAGACAGCCACACCGACGAGGGCCAGGTCGCCGCCCTTGTTGCGGCCCAGCTTCATGTACTTGCTCTCGCTGCCGTTGGGCGGGAGTGGGAAGCGGATGGCCGTTACAAACTCGTCCGGCTGTATCGCAGTGCTTCCGGGACCAACGAAAAACTCTTTAGCGGGCACTGCTCGTTCCCCGCTGGCTCCGTATAGCGCGATGTCTCCCTCCAGTACGAGGACAGCCGGCGCTGTGTCAGCACAGGGGGAGGCATTGCATAGATTCCCGCCCATCGTGGCACGATTGCGCACTTGATAGGAAGCCACAGAATGGGCTGCCTCTGCTAGCAGTGGGTAGTGCACCTGTACCTGGGCGTGGCTGGCGATCTCATTCATCGTCACCGCAGCTCCAACCGTAAGGCCGGCTCGTTCGTCGTGCTGAATATCGCGCATGCCCGGCAAGTGCTTCACGTCCACTACGATCTTGGGGCGGATCGCCCCCTGGCGCATGCGCACAAAAAGGTCGGTGCCGCCCATCATCAATCTGAGTGCGTCCCTATGCTCCTGCAGCAGCTGGACCACTTCGTCGGGTGTAGCTGGCGCAATGTAGTCGAAGCTGGGAAGCCCGGGCCTAGCCAACACGCTGTTCACCTCCTGCCTTGTTCTCTAAAAGAAAAGACTGAGTGTATTCCCAGATGAGCTCCAGGTGATCGTTGAGATCGTGATCGGCCTGGATCTCAATGAGTGAGACTTGGTTCGGATAGTGGGCCGCATACTTTCGACTGTGCGCGAGCGGTACGGTCTCATCCGCACAGCCGTGGATGATCAGGACCGGGGCGGCGGGAGGGACCGGCTCAAGGTAGCGCAGTCCATCCAACTGCAGATCGTATCGGACCGCGATTTCCTCCTGGAACCCCGGGTGGTGGACCGGCAAGGCCCTGGCTTTCTCCCACTGTGTCAACGACTCTCTTGAAAGACCTCCAGAAAGCCAGAACACCCCTGGGGCCAGCAGAAGCATGCTCCGCACTCCACCGAATCGATGAGCGTAGTGCAGGGCCACCAAGCCACCGTAGGAACTGCCGATGATCTGGAAATCTCCGAGCTCATGATCCAGTACATATTGCCTCAGGCGATCGATCTGGCCTGTGGTGGTAATGTACTCGAAATCTACCGGAGTAGGGTTGAGATCTACGGCCCGGTAGACCACGTTTGGCCAGGCTTCGAGCTTTTCCGCGAAGAACCGAGCTTTGGTCGATTGAGCCGAAGAGGCGAACCCGTGTAGGTAGAGAATGGTCTGCTTCGCCATGTTTGCCAATGGATTGCCAGTGACATGAGTTATGGTGGCGATCTGCGCGGTACAGTCAAGTAATCGCCGTCGCCACTACCGGTTCACGGCTCACTGCGCATCCTACAACCGCTTCGTTAGCTTGTCGATCTGCTCGACATGCTGGGGATCGTAAGCATCCCCAAAGCGAGTCTTGGGTAGTCTAGCTTTGCGCCCCATCAGCTCTTCGTGCTCAGCGTCGTCGACGAAAGCCACACATCGGCCGATGGATGACTCACCATCCACAAACCGCCACGGGAAGAATCCGATGGTGGCGCGGCGGTTGAGCAACAGGTCCAGCTCGCCGCCCACGCACTCGGCGTGGATGATGCCGTAAGGGAACAGCTCGATGTGCATCATCTGGTACTTGTCCGGCGTAAAGCGCTCCGCCAGAGGCTGGCCGTACATGTCGCGGAACAGCTTGTCGGCCTCCTCGGCTTGGCGCGGCATCCAGTTGCGAACAATGGTGTTCATGGGATGGTCAGCGCTGCCACAGTCCACGCCGATCCAGCGGATCTGTTTCTGCCTGCACCACAGGGCGAACTCGCGGTCAGGCCCTGGGTGCTGAACCATGTAGCGGATCTCATTGGCCGTGGGCATGTCCCAGCCAAAATGGTGGTAGCCGGTGTGTATGATCAAGATGTCGCCTTCGTGCACCTCCACCCGCTCCTCCACCATCTGCGAGGTGTAGATCTGATAGTCGCCGACGGCGTCTGAAAGGTCGACCACCGCCCCGGGACCCACCAGGAACCTGTTCAGGTCAAGAGCCGCGATGTCCTTGCCCGGCGTGTAAAAGTGGATCTCACCGTCAAGGTGCGTGCCGACATGGTTCGAGTGGGTCAGCAGCTGGCCGTTTGCGCCGTTGGGCGCCAGTCGTTTGAAGTACTTGAGCTGCAGGGGCTCATAAGTCGGCCACGGCGGTGTAGCGATACCGAACGGAATCGTCAAGTCTACTAACTTCACTTGCTGAACCTCCAGTCAGATGTGGCTCTACTTCGCTGGCCTGAGTGTCAGCCCGAGGACCTCTTCGCCTCCAATTACTCGAACTGGCTCCCAAGAGGGCTTCAGTTTCATGCCCAGTCTGGGCTTGTCGACTCTTAGCCGGCCCATCGCTTTGACCTTGTTCTCGAATTGCACGATCCCCAGCATGCGACAGCGTTCGTCAATGCCCCACGGTAGGGTGCAGACCTCGCTGTAGGTAAGAAGCGTGGCTTCCCCGGAAGGGGTGATCTGCTCGAATTCGCGCGCGCGGCAGTTGAGGCAACGGTGATGCTTCGGGTAGTTCACGAATCCGCAGTTTGTGCACTTGCAGGCAACCAGCTCACTCATCACTCCCTCCTCAGGACAAAGGATACGACATTGTTGCCAAAGCCGCCAAAGTTCAGCGAAAAGCCCTTCTCGGCGCCTTTCACCTGTCGCTCACCAGCCTCGCCACGCAGCTGCCACACCAGCTCCACAACCTGGGCCACACCCGTGGCGCCGAGGGGATGCCCGCGGGCCTTCAGCCCGCCCGACGGATTGATAGGCAGCTTGCCGCCGATCTCCGTCTGGCCCTCATCAAGAGCCTTTGCTCCTTCGCCCTTTTTGAAGAAACCGGCGTGTTCGCTCTCGGCGATCTCCAGGATGGTGAAGGCGTCGTGCAATTCGGCCACGTCGATGTCCTTTGGCTTCAATTGCGCCGTCTCGAAGGCCTGCTGGGCAGCGATTCTCACGGCCTTGAGATCGGTGGGATCTTCTCTCTCCTGCAGGGTGTGCGTGTCCGTGGCTTGCCCGAACCCTGCAACCACAATCGCGGGCTTTCCAAACTCCCTCGCCATCTCCGCGGGGCACAGCAAGCAGGCGGCCGCGCCGTCGCTGACGGGGCAGCAATCGTAGAGTCGGATGGGGTCGGCCACGATGGGGTTGTTCACAATCGCATGCGGGCTCGTCAGGATGCCTTCCATGGTAATCAGCGCGTGGATGTGCGCATAGGGGTTGAGCAGCCCGTTGCGGTGGTTCTTGATCGCGACCCTCGCTAGATGTTCTGATGTGACGCCGTACTCCTTCATGTACAAGCGCGTGAACAACCCGGCCATGGTGGGCAGCGTGGCGCCATAGATGTACTCGGCCTGCGGGTGGGTCATCGTGGCGACGATGTCGGTGGCTCGCGGGCCGATCACCTCTCGCATCTTTTCCCCACCGGCGACAAGTACTAGATCAAAGTGCCCCGAGGCCACCGCCAGCACGCCATTCTTGATGGCAGAACCGCCAGAGGCAGGACCGTTCTCCACGGTATCCGCTGCTGCAGGTAACAGGTTGAGGCGGTCAACCAACGCGCTGGCGACAGCCGACTGGTGGTTGAACAGCCCCGCACCCATGTTGCCCACATAGACTGCGTCGATAGGGCGTTCTCCCAGGCCAGCATCGTCCATGGCGTTCAGGGCCGCGTATGCCAGCATGTCCACCAGGCTGTCTTCATCGCGCCTGCCGAAAGGTATCATGCCAACGCCTATGATGGCTACCTTTCTCATTTCAGTTGCCTCCTCTTTGCTCCCAAGATCTGCTCCATGATTGCATCCTCATCGGCGATCTTGATCTCGGCCTGCGCCTTGGCCATGAGCTCCTTGGCCACGGGTCTGTCACCCACGCACAACCGGGGCTTGGCTCTATTCCAGATATCCTTGGTCAAGGCGTAGAACCCTGCGCCACCCAGCTCGTGTTGCATTCCCTCTTTGAGCTCCAGACCGTACTCAATCATCCAGCGTCGGAAGCCTATGGGGCTTTCTGCTGTGATCCATACTTCCTCCTGGCCCAGGTACTCCAGGTGGTGCTCCATCTTGGCGGCGAAAAGATGGGCGCCGATTCTCAGGCCGCGCTCGATAGCCAGGGTGTGGTAGCTCATGCCGATCTCTCCAGTGTACATCCGTCCGTTGACAATCCCGACCAGGTAGCCGTCTACTTGCCCGACGATGCAGTAGTGGTCCCGGACGCGGTAGCGGTACCAGCCCAACAGCTCGGCAAAGAGCCTGGCTCCCACAATGTCGTAGTAGTCGCGCGGTATCTTCAGGGTTGGCCGCACCGCCTTGAGTAGCGCGGGGACGTCCTTCCTGTCCACCTCGCGCACGACCATCCGTCTCCCGGTGGCCAGGGTGATCACTTTCGCTGGGTAGGGCGCCATCGTGCGTGCCGGTGGCCTCAGCAAGGCCTCGATTTCCATGTCCATGCCCAATCCTCCTTGTGTTGATGACGGCCTTCGTTATAGGCGTCTAGCAGTAAGTGTCCTTGAATGTTTCGTACGCCTCGATGAAGCACTGTTGCGGGGCGCGCAGCGTGCCAGCGCCCACCATGCCGATGCCAGGCTCCCTGTGCGCGATGCCGGTGTTCAGGCGCGGCAAGATTCCTGTCTCGGCTACTCTGCGTACGTCGATCCCGAGCGGCGTGCCCCGAAAGTCCAGAGCAGGGATAGTAAAGTGCTCGTGTTCGGCAAAGCAAATCTCATACATCTCCAGCGTGGCATTGAGCGCATCCTGAGGTGTGCCTCCCACGAACCTTGCGATGGCTGGCGCGCCAGCCATCGCAAACCCGCCAAACCCCGCGGTCTCGGTGACGGTGCTGTCGCCGATGTCTGGATTGGCGTCCTCTGCGCCAAAGCCCGGCAGATA
>SMTZ1_10005632_pt1 | contig 12600 bp, 9 predicted proteins | sample DeeMarSWOR136_30_FD_25667 | JGI IMG/M metagenome (IMG submission 25667) | reverse complement strand
CGGCAGACGGGAACAGATACACGGGCGGGAGTATCGGTCTTGTAAAAATCAGTCATTAGTTCCGCCCGTTCCGTGGAGATATAGGGTTTTATATCAACACTCTGTTTTTTTAGTTTTGCCACTCTTTCGTTCATGACCACTAACCACCTATTTTGACTTCAAATCCGTATTTTTCAAGGATTTCTGCAATCGAGCTCATTTTATCATCGTTGGGAGTGTCGGTTTGCATAAGTTTATAATCGGCCGAGAGACGGGCCGATTTCTCCGTTCCGCCGCGATTGTACGGCAGGAGGTCTATTCTGCTGATATGCGACAGGGATGCTGCAAATTGACCTGTTGCTTCAATATTACGCCGGTCGTCGTTAAAGCCGGGGATAACCGGGATTCTGATTATGATTTCTTTTTCCTCTTCCGAGAGTTGCTTAATGTTATCCATTATTAAATTGTTTCCGACACCGGTAAAACGTTCGTGTGTGAGACTATCCATGTGCTTGAGGTCACAAAGAAACAAGTCTGTTTTATCGGCCACTTTATCTATAATATCGGGTTCCGCGTAACAACTTGTATCCACTGTAGTATGTATTCCCTGGGTTTTGCACTGATTCAGCAGGGCAAGCAGGAACTCCGGCTGCATAAGCGGTTCGCCTCCGGAGAACGTAACACCACCGTTGGACTGCTCGTAAAAAACAATATCTTTTTCAATCTCAGCCATGACCTGGTCAACAGTTATCTCCCGGCCGATGATTTCCCGTGCACCTGCAACACAGGCATCAACACATTCACCACACAGGTTGCATTTGTCTGGGTCTGTCGAAGGCCGGTCGTCAGTAAACGCGGTAGCTTGGTTAGGACAGACTTCTACGCACTGCCCACACCTGATACATCTGCCTGTTCGGAAACCGAGTTCAGGATGAATGTCCCAGCTTTCGGGATTTTGGCACCATTGACAGTGTAATGGACAGCCCTTGAAGAATACTGTTGTGCGGATACCCGGCCCATCATGTATGGCGTACTTCTTGATATCAAAAATAAAACCGGATACCTGGCGTTCGGCCTGTATAGAAGAGGTCTTTTCAGAATCGGGATTATTTAGTGTATCGGCCACGCTATATACTCTTCTTAGTTTCTTACTGATAAGACTACGTCTATCTGATGAACAGGATTAGTCTGTGTATATTTTTAATATTTTCTTCCATTAACATAACAAATTTACTTCATAAATACAACAGTATTGTCTGTTTGTTCGTATTGACCTTTCACAGCATTATCAAAAGTGAGAATTTTCCATCAGTATTCGGATGAGGAGCATGCAAATTTCAGGTTTACCGTTAAATTCTAATCAGAAATGGGTAAATAATGATTGTATTATTTTATCCATTCCATGTCGCTAACTACCATTTTCACAGTGGAGTTTTTCTTCGAATTGATGCCGACCATAACCGCCTTAATGTCTTCCGGTTTGAATCGTCCATCCTTGTCACGAGGTGATGATGATTGCCATAATCTGTCGTGAAACATGGCCCTGATTCGTTGCGGTTGCCGCACACCGGCCTTAAAATTGGTTTCAACGGCGTAACGTGTATCATTGTACTCCACGAACTGGACGCGGACGATACCTTCACCTTCGAACAATTGTACGGTCAAAGATAACCCGCTGAATGAGCTGTCAGGTATTTCGTTATCCTTCAGTTTTAAGATGGGATAGCACCAGGGATCGGAGTCGGCAAATTGCATTTTGAATAGAATCCCTTTTGGTGAATATGGGTGATGGCTCATTGATGCACCTGGGACAATATTATCTTGCCAATTGTCAGCCGATTCAGCGGAAGTAATCGGGACCGTCCTGGCCAGTTTGATGCTGACCACAGGGGAACTTAATGTCACGCACTGGCCGTTTATCAGGGCACGTGAAAGAGCTACAAGTTCTAATTTTGATGCGGAGACTATCTCAGGGTGTTTGATCTCGATGTAGTGGAAGTTTTCGGATTTTTCATATAAAACCGGGCTTTCAAAAAGAAAATCTCTGCTGAAAATTGTTTTGTTTTCTTTTTGCTGGTTAGTATCTTCCCATCTCTTAAAACGATATATCACCTGAGAAGCGCCTGAAGGGATTTCTGTTTTCCATGTAATCTGGGCAGTATCTGATTCCGGCTGGACGTTTATATTTATCTTTTTGAAACCTGGATCCGGTACAAGCACGGCATCGTCGGCAACCAGACGTTTTGTGGGCCAGGGAGCCTCATAAAGCGTCACGCTGTCCCAGTTCATTTCGTATATGGGTTTTTCTGCAGGTCTTTGTTTGGGTGCACAGTACAGTATTGCAGTAATTATATCTGACTTGGCTTCGGCAGTTACCTCAAATTTGCCCCAACTGTAATAATCATGGTAATCGGACCAGATTGTTGTTTCAGAGATATCCGGCCCCTCATATTTGTCGGTCTTCAAATCGTCGCCCACACCTTCGTCATACTTCGGTGCGGGATGTTTGCTTACATCTGCTGAGAATTGCTGTGACAGTGTGCCGGATGGGTCGAGACCAATTCTGGCGTTTGGCTGTGGTGCTCCGGAAGGCTGGAAGAATCCGTAAGCAGTCAAGCGATACATGTGGCACGGCTCTATTCCCTGGACGTTTTGTAGAATCCCTGCCCGCCAGGCATAAGCCCACATGTGCAGACGGACGTATTCTTTGCCCGAGTGCGGTAGGCGTTTACCTACCGCGTGTTCCGGCACATGTCCACCTCGCGTGAACCATTGATACCAGTAGCTTGGAGACCAGCCCCGAAATCGTTCATACCAGATACCGTTTTCGAAATTGCCGTTCTTTAACAGGTTGGGGCCTATCGTGCCGGACTTTTCAGCCTGTCCAGCATGTTGGGTAGCCTTTTCCGGGAATTTTGGTCTTTTATATTCGTGGAATTTCCCCTCACAAGTCCATATAGTCGTAGGGCCTTGTATAGGTTTCATAGGCAGACCTTTAGGAAGCAGGTATCGGTCCAGTCGCAGATGTTCTTTATAAATCCACAGAGTCATAGCGTCACAGTCGCCATATTGACCGGCAGCTATACCGGCAGCAGTTACATAGGTAATTCCTTCTCGCTGCTCATAACAATAGTTGTGGTGGTCGCCCGACAATACTAATTTGACGTTATGGCGTCCTTTCAATCCTTCAAAATATTTGGCAAGGTCATCCACTTCGTGTTTATGGTGCAGTACAATGGAAACTGAGCTGTCATCAGGCTGTACAATAAGATTGCGAATCCATTCTTTTTGATCTTCGGTATAGTAAGCATCGCACACAATAAAACGAATCCCCCCTCTTTTGAAGGTATAATGATAAGGTGGCTCAGGATGCTGCCAGTGTGCGGGTTTTTTGTTGGCGGTGATTTGCCATGCGGGATGGTTGATTATCTCAGGATTCCAGATTGGCCAGAGAGGGCCGGCAACATCTTCAGGCACACGGGAGTGATAGTATCCAAGACCTGTAGCTTTAAAACCTGTGTCTAACCGGTATATGCCTTGTGTGGCAGCCATGCGAAGGTGGTATTTTAGCAAACCGTTTTGTAAATCATGGTTGCCGGGGGCCAGATGAAATTCGACAGGTGGCATCTCGATGCGCTGCAAATCAACAACATCCTTCCATGCACAGCGATTGGCCCATTCGAACCTTGTATCGCCCGTGTGAATAACAATTTTTGGTTTATTGGCGCTTAGACGGGAGAGTAATGTGGTTATCCACTCGCAGTCGGGCGTCTGGGTATCGGTAATCCAGGCTGCGTTCCACAGTGGTTTATCGTCTACGGTCTCTGCCTGTGCGGCTAAGCAGAGACTCAGAGGGCATATCGTCAGGATTATTGCTATTGAGAGAAATAGCGTACGCTGTCTCATTGTCCAGTCCTCCGTAATCGAAATATGATGCATTATATGTGTCTAACAACTTTATGAAGGTTTTTTTGCCAGGGCGACTGCTGAGGCGATGGCAAAATTGGCCGTATGCGTGATACTGACACTTATGTGTGTAATCTCAAGACCTTCGGCAATTTTTTTGACCTCGCCATCCAGAGTAACCTCTGGCTGGCCGGCAGCATTATTTACAACCTCAATATCAGTCCATGCTATCTTGCCTCGCCAGCCAGTACCCATCAATTTGAGAATAGCTTCCTTTGCGGCAAAACGGCCTGCCAACTTCTCTACACTATCCTTATTCGCATCGGCATAGGCCTGTTCAGCGGCAGTAAAGACCCTTTCGATAAATCGCTGGCCGTGCCGCTTTATCATCTGTTCTATTCGGGGACAATCTACAAGGTCTATACCGTGTGCTATAATTTCCATTTGTCTATCCTGTTAGATTCGTTTTCTGCTCTTTTATTCTTTGCTCATTTGGTAAATATTTTGCAGGCAGTACTCTGTAAATTCATCGCTTAGTTCGTTCTTTGCCTGACGGCGAAATCTGGTCAGAATCTTATCCTGAGCCTGTTTGAGACGGTCAAGGGCGATTTTGGCCTTCACCTGTCCCTGCACTTTCTCCAACGGCTCATAGCCCTTTGAATGTTTCTCCTGGAGCTTCATTATGAAGATATGCTCATATAGGGCTGTCTCAAACGGCTTAGAGATGTCTCCCGGCTCAAGTTTTTTGGCCTCATCTGCAAGAATACTATATTTTAGGCTATCCGGCTGGACCGGTTTGCTATGAGCGGCAAATGAAACATCGGGATGCTCATTCGACAATTCAAGGAAATCCTTGCTGGCCTTGAGCTGTTTATACAGTTCATCAGCAAGTTTTCTTGCGTATTCGAGCCGGTCCTGATTCGGATCTGTTATACGTAACTTTACAGGTTCAATATCGATGAGTTGAAACTTTACAGCCTCTTGTATAGCAAAGAATTCTTCTTTCATCTGGTTATAAGCAACGAACAGCTCACTGTAAGTGATCGGTGCCGGCTTAGGCAAAAGCGAAGCTATGTAGTATTCTATAAGAATCGTCTTTTTGTGATATTCCTTAAAGGCTGCCCAATCCATTCCCTGCTGCTTTAGTGCCTCTTCTGCCTTGTCATAATCACCCCCGAAATCCATAATGTATTTTCTTATCTCGGCCTCTGCAGGTCTTTCCAGCATCTGGTCAATATCTTCTCTGGTGTTCTTTTTCGCCTCATGATAAAGAAGGATATTTGATATTCGGGCTGTAATAATTTCCTGAAGCTGCGGCTTAACATGTTCCTTGAAACGCTCATAATCCATGCTTAGAGACAACGGCCTCAGTTGTTCAATTGACGCCCTGAAAATCTCATCGCTGGTTATATTCTCACTCATTATAGTCAAAACAAGACCTTCTGGGGATTCCGTAAGGTTCGTTTTCTGTAGAGGTTGTGCAATATATTCTGATTTACTGTTGTTTTGGCAGCCATATAAAAATAACATTATTGCTGATAAGTATACACACCTGCGCACAGCCTGATCTCCAAATTGTAAGCTCAAAATACAAACGTTCTGCTATTTTCTGAGCCAATAATAAACTTTTGAACTGAAAATTACAATATTATCTACAGAAATACATTAAGGGAGTTTATTTTGTGTGATAGAGATATGATTCATGGAGATATAACTGCTTGTAAGGAGAAGCTTATATGGTTTTTTAGCTTCTTTTTTTTAAAAGTAGTACGCCAAGGCCAAGAAATAAAAGTGTTGTCGGTTCAGGCACAGCAAGATAATTAAAAGTATTAACGGCAAACCGGGGATTGTCCGCCTTGTTGAAACGCTCCTCGTACATATTAACCCATGACCATAGACTGCAATCGCCGAGTGCTACTACTCTGCCTTTACCATATTGGGCTGCAACGGCTATGGTTTTTTGGGTTCCCTCCTGCCAGGCTAAAGGGAAGGCGGGAGTATCCGTAGACAATTCTGCTGCAGCGTACATGAATATCTCGTTAATCCCATCAAAAATGGAATGGTCAGTGTGCTCTGTCGTATAAATTTCAGTCGGTAACAAATTTGAGACACCCATTGTTATACCAAATTCGGATGCTACAGGTTGAATATTTGCATTAGGTGCAGCCAGCAGGTCTCCCATGATAAGCAGGCCTCCGCCGTTGTTTACAAAATCTACAATACGTTCGACCTCGGAGGATGTGTATGCACTATAAAAAGCGCTGGTTAAACAGACAACTATGACATCATAGTCGGCAGGATCATCATTAAGAAAACCCTGGGAAGTAGTATCTACAGTAAAGCCATTGGTGGCAAGGTGTTCGGATAGGGTATGATAGTATCCATTTTGACTCGGCTGGTAGCCGTCACCGCCAAATGTCGAAGAGATATAAACTCCATGCGAAGTATCCCAGAGAACAGTATAAGAAAACGCGGATGTAGATACCAGTAAGACAAATACAATCATAATAACGGCTATTTGCGTTAATCTTTTTCTCTGTTTTGTAAAAGATACAGCGATATTATTGCCCGGGGAACACGCAGAGATTGTACGGTAAAGGAATTGTCTGTAGTTATGATAACGGGATGTCATTTAACCCTACCTCTTCTGTAAAATACTTAAGAGGCGCAGACCTACATTACAATATTAACAACAGTACAATACGTGTAGTAAGCGCGTCTAACTAAATCATATCATTGCTGTTACGGATATGGCAAAATTACACGTTATGAACTTTTATCCTCAATAATGAAATTATTATAACAATTTTGCTAATCATAGTCAAGGATTTTGCAAGCGTTGATGATGGTGGGCAGAGTGGATGACCTTTTTATCCCCAAAAGTGCGGTTTTTGTCTTATAAAGCTAACTGTTTATCATTAAAAGACTTATAGGGTTCTGAATCAAAGCCTTATCTCTTCACTTAGATACAGTCCTATAAAGTCGGTGAGAGGCAAGATGTTAATTAACATGAAGATATATCAAATCATTTTCTTAAGCAGGAAAGATATTTCTTTTAGTTCATCGCCATGCTTAATTGTCATCGTAATATATCTTTTATCCTCCGACATTAGAAGTAGTCTAAGCTCCCACATGTCGTATTTGTGTGCATCCTTTTCGTCGACTTTAAGGATGATATCTTTAGGACCAATACCTGCTTTCTGCGCAGGGCTTCCTTCATCAACTGAATAGACCACGGTATTTCCGGAAATACGAAGTAGGTGCAGGCCGCTCATATCGGTTTCGTCTCTTTTCTTGAAATCTTTGCCTTTCTTGAGATACAACCTGCTGTTGGGGAAATCGAAAGTGACTATATGGCGGGACAAGAATGACAAGCCTAAATGAGACCAGTTGGCTTCACCAAAGATGAGCTGGTCGTACTTAAATGCACCAACAGAAAGATTGCTTACACGGATTTCTCTGCTTCGTACGATGCCCGAAGCTGTAGCGGATAATGATTCGGATGTTTTGATTTCTTTTTTGGAGAGGATTTCTTCAAATATCATATTGTCTAAAGATCCTGCGGCACCAGTAGCACCGGTATCAATTACAAACTTCACTTTGGCGCCATCGGGGATATTGCCTATAATCTGTGGCCAACCTTTCGTATCATACCTTAATGGTAATTCTATTCCCCACTCGGGGTGTTGTTCCCCCAGAGGCTCAAGAAATAAAAGTGTGCCTTGATCAAAATCTATTTGGATTACATATCTCTTTAAAAAGTTCAAACCAATAATTCCGCTTATTTTTCTGCCTTCTATCAGGCTGAGCATTTTAAGGTCAAGGCAGCTTACCTCGTTGGAATCTTTCAGGTTGAGAGGGCCGAGAAAGGCATCAGGCGCATCAAAGATTTCTGTTTTGATTAGACCCCCATGTGTTAGTGCTTTTTCGATTCTTTTAACCTTTCCCAATTCATGTCTTAATGAGGTATCATACACTGTGAGCGAGCTACCAGTGTCAAGTATAAACAAAAGATCCTTTTCAATAAAGGTGACAGGCAATAGTATTGGCCCTCTGTTTTTTGTTATTTTAAATTCCGCTATAGTTTTAAGCTCGTAAAAGCCATCAGATGTGCTTTCGGGCTTATCTACATTGCCATAAGTTAGAAAAGTGAAGAAAAATAAAACGCCTATCAGTGTAGTGGAACTTCTTTGTTTATTCATGTTGGAGCGGTCCTTATTGTTTTATCTTTTGCCTTACTCCATTGTGAAGCTGTTCTAAAAGTTTCTATAGAGCTATTGTTAGCGTTTTGTGCTCGACACAATCGATCTGACCGGTTTGGGTTGAAAATTCTTTATCTTTTCATATTTTGCCAAATCGAAGATTAAAATACCTCTTCCGACACCGGCCGGGTCACCTCTTTTGGCAAATTGAAACGCCATATATCGTCCATCATCACTCACTACAGGATTTGAGGCCTTGTAGCCTCCGTATCTGCCGAAAAACGTGAGTCGTTCTGTTTTGCCTGAGCCGTCTAAAGCCAGCTTGTAGATGTCGATATGCTGTGAACCTTTTAAATTGTGCTTGTCGCATTCGACCAGCGTGTGTTTACCATCGGGAAAAATGCCTTCCGGCTCATCATACTGGCTTGGCGCTTTCGAATAATTGATCACCCTGCCGGTTTCGATATTCAGGCCGGCAACTTCCGTGCCCTGGTAACCATAGGCGCTGAATATCAGTTCTTTCTCATCAGGTGGTCGGAAATTCTGTGTTTCAAGGCCGGTTTCGAAGGGCAAATCCCGCTTGTCCAGAATCTGGGTTTTGTTAGCCAATTTAGGCTTGCCTTCGTCATAGACTATCTCCCCCATATAAAATGCTCCACCCTGTGTCCATGCTATTTTCATGTTTCTGCGAGATACAGCCGGTCCTTCTGAGCACTTCTCGCCAAGCGGCACAGGCGGACCCGAAAGGTCCTTCTTCAGTACCCACAGTTCGGCGTTCTTTTCACTGCGACTGGGCCAGGGGTCCTTTGAGTCGAATTGCCGGGCACCTGAAAGCAGAATGTCGCCATTTCTCAGGTACAGCGCACGTGTATAGCCTTCATGAAAATAATGGTGTGTCATCGGGCGGATGATCTTTGTTTTAAGTTCTACCTCATATACATCACCGAAAGTTTTCTCGATAAACAGGATGCAATTGCCATCGTGCGACCAGTCAGCTCTCTGGCCGAAGTGTGTTATCTGTTTTATATGTGGTGGCAGTTCATCCAGCGGAGACCGAGCTTTGCCATTTTGTAACTGGTCAGCGCAACCTGTTAGTAAAATTACAGCATTCACTATCAACAAGAGTGTACTTATTCTGTTCCGCATGATTATATTCCTGCTTAAATTTATATATGCACTATTTGTAAGTGCGTCCCAGATATTCGACAATCACTTTTTTCAGTTCGAGCGGATTTATCAGCCCTATCCGACGATAAATGACATCACCTCCCGGCTTGACCAGAATCGTGTATGGAATTCCACCCGGCGAATATGTATCTATTGCCGCCATCATTTCGTATTTGTTTTCAGAGTTAAAGAGGTAATTTTTTGTAGATGCCTGCTTTTTCTTCAGGAATGAGAGGACCGTGTCTTTTCTGTCCGGCGAATCGCCGCTGAGTGTAATCATTTCAAAATCCCGACCGCGGTACATCCGGTTGATTGCAACGAGCTCGTCGAATTCTATAACGCAAGGCCCGCACCAGGTGGCCCATACGTTGAACAATCGTAATTTTCCCGAATCATTTTTCACAAGCCTTCTTATTCCCCTGGCGTCTATCATTTCAACGCTGACTGTTTCTTTTGCCCAATTCTCGAAGGCCTTTTTAACTGAATCTCTTTTGTCCGACCACTTGATGGAACAGCCGAACGTCCTGGTTTTTTGGACCGGTACTTCTTTGCCTGCCAGCAGAGCTTCAATTGCGTTGCGGGTATCGCGGGATTTTACGCGTTCTGGCTTTTCGGAATCATCGATACGGCCGACGTAACACAATATGCGTTCTTTATCGAAGACAAATACGTGCGGTGTCGAAACAGGACCATAAGCACGTGATACTTTTTGTTTGTCACCGTCATAAAGATAGGGGAAATTGAATTTTTTGTCCTTAGCGCGGAATTTCATTTCTATGAAAGAGTCACTTACGTCCGAATAGCCCAGCTCATCCAGACGAACGGCTAAGGGGTCGTTTGGCGAAATAGCTACGATAGCAACGCTCTTGTTTTTGTAATCAGTAACCAGTTTCTTAATCCGTTTTTCATATGCCTGAGCGGTGGGGCAGTGATTGCAGGTGAAAATGATTACGAGAATATCGGCTTTGGCGAAACTTGCCAGCGTATATTTCTTTCCATCCACGCCGGGAAGGTTAAAATCAGGTGCTTTCGCACCTATTTCCAGCGTTTTTGGTATTTTTGCAGCCGAAACACACAAACCTGATGAGAACAGAATTATTGCTGCTATTAAGATGCTTTGTTTGTTTTTGTTCATCGTTGGATCTCCTGTTTGTTAAATATCATTGTTTTTGTCGGCCTGCTTTTTACGCCAGCCGGTTGATTCTATTCTTTCAAATTCAGCTTTTATATTTGTTCCTTCGTAAAATGACAGCCAGCCTTGCAGCCGGTATGTCTGGCCCGGTTCTAAATCGGGAAACTTCGGGTCGGAATGAAAACACGGGCACTGGGCATTTCCCCACGGATTGTTGCAATTCTGCCACGCGGTTATAATCCATCGTTTGCTATCAGTATTTCGACAGGCCACATAGGGATTTGTGAATACTTTGTTCTCATTGGTTTGTTGCTCAAAGCCCGCCGCCATCTTTGTCATAACGCAGTTCTGTATTCGCAAATCGCTGAGCTTCTGGTCTGTACCGTTTTTCAGCCATAATTCCATAAGTACAGTCTCTTTTGTAGGCTTTACTTTTACGCCGAAGGCGATTCCATTCGGTAGCTTTCTTTCGATATCGAGCATCCCATCCGCATGACGGTTCCACTCCAGTTTTGGCAGCTTGATTCCCTGTTTTGTCCAGATCGTGTCGATATGCGTATGGGCGAGGTATGTAAGGCCCAGATTCGACCAGATGGCCTCCGGTACATCTAAAACGACATAGCTGTTCGCATCCCAGGGAGTGAACACACTGAACTTTGTCTCCCTCTGCGGTTCAATCGCGCCATCGAGAAATCCTATTCGAGGATGACGGCCTCCGGGATACGGTAGAACTAATAATGGTGCATCCTCTGCCCGCTTCGGACAATTCTCAGGCCGAATATCAAATTTCTTTAACGCGGTAACTATTTCCTTTTCCGTCAAACCGGTAGCGGTTCTTATCTCTTCAGTCGAAAAGCTGTGGTACCATATCATATTTTCGAGCCAATACTTTAGCTCCTTATCATTTGCTGGCCTACGAGCATTTGTCAAATTTATACTTTCCTGAGTTCCCCACTTTAATTCGCCAACTTCCTGCGGCTTAACAAATCTGACAGAACCGTCATTGAATAATATATTACACCCTTTCCCTTTGTGGTTTTCAAATGTCAAAATCTCCGGCCCTCCAAACTGATTCCAGCCGCCTTTAGTCTCAAACAACAGCACTACATCGTTATGTGAATTCGGCCCACAATGCGGATTAATCGCATAACTGCAAGGTCCCTTTTTGTCTCCAAGACATTTGAAGAGCGTCTTTTTATATACGTACTTTCCTTCTATCAACAAATCGCACCATTTTTTCATAGTCGGGTACTTCGCATCATGTTCTCTGACATAAGCTTTCATCCCCATAGCGAGTATGTTGAGATTGCTCTGACATTTTGATATAGGAGGAGTTTTACCCATCTGCGGCATAATAAGTGCAAGAATTATGAGAAACGCTGATAGGGATATGCTCGCTATTGCAAGACCTTTTCCAGGCAAAATTCCATCACTTTTTTTAATTTTTAACAATGCTGCGATCCCAAGTATTGGTGTAGCGAGAAGGCAGAAATATCCCATCAGACCAAAAAAGTAAGCAGCTTCATTTGAACCAGAAGATTCGGCCTCTGCAAACATAAAGAGACATAATAAAGAGATGATAAGGCAGACAATCGAAGAAATTGAAAGCTTGGAAGTTTTCGGTTTTTGAGTTTGTGTATTATTGTCTATTTCGCTCATAATTGTTCCTTGCGTAAGATTTTACGCAGGATGGTTATCAAGGTTTTCGGCTCAAAATAGCTTGGTGCCAGTGTTAAATATACCGTTTTTGGGTCGGAAATTCGAACTTTTCCTTTCACATTGGCAAAGAGAGATTTTGCCTTGGCAGAGGCCTCTTTAGCAAATGAAAGTATCACATTTTTACCGCTTGTGACAACGCTTTTTATATCATGTTTACTTGCTGCGATACGAAGCTCGGCCAGTTCAAGCAGCAATTTGACCTCATCCGGCACTGGGCCATATACGTCAGTTAGTTCATTTTCAATTTGTTTCAAGTCTTCACTGCCTCTTGCAACGGCAATTTTGCGGTACATATCCATCCGGAGCCTGTCGGTGGAAATATAATTTTTCGGTATATATGTGACAAACCCCAAATCGATGACGGCCGTTGGTATCGGCTCGACCGGCTCGTTCTTTAATTTATGCACAGCATCGGCCAACAGTTCGCAGTACATTTGATAGCCCACTGTCTGAATATGGCCTGACTGCTCAGAGCCTAATATATTACCCGCACCT